>Ga0208902_1001514_pt1 | contig 11061 bp, 8 predicted proteins | sample AntAceMetag02UKH_FD_184767 | JGI IMG/M metagenome (GOLD analysis project Ga0208902, IMG submission 184767) | Saline lake microbial communities from Ace Lake, Antarctica - Antarctic Ace Lake Metagenome 02UKH (SPAdes) (version 2) | ecosystem: Environmental > Aquatic > Non-marine Saline and Alkaline...
CGATAACTTCTCGCTCTATCGATCGGATTGAGGTCTTCTCGTTGAATATTTTCTATCAAGGCTATTTCAAGTATATCTTTCTTATCCGTTATATCTTTGACCAGGGCCGGAATTCTCTTCAAGCCGGCCTTACGGGCCGCAATCAGCCTCCTCTCCCCCGCTATAAGTTCATATCCATCCTCTATTCTCCTCACGATAATCGGCTGGATAACTCCTTTCTCCTTAATCGATCGTCTAAGTTCATCAATAGACTCATCATTAAACCGGTGCCGAGGTTGATAGATATTTTTCTTTATCTTATCCTCATCTATATTTATTATCATCTCACCCTGATCATTCGGCGAATTTTTATCGTCTCTTTCCCCAATTAGAGCTCCAAATTCTTTTTTTAACGCAGCTTCTTCCATTGGTTCTACCTCTTAGTAGTTCCTGAAATGCATAAGTAATCTTTTTCTCCGTCAATCCTCTTGATGAAATCACATATATTACTCAAATCCTTGACTTATCACAATAATAATCTTAAAAAATTAAGTTCTACTCTGTAAATTTTCATTGATTGTAATCAATAACATAAACTTTTTTATAACCTCTTCCGCCACTTTTATTGCCACATTTTAATCAATTATCTGCTCTTCCTCCTAGTATTTGTTCCACATGGAACATCGTCCTCTCTAATCTCATTTATTAACCATTTTTTAGCTCCATTTTCTCTTTTCAATTATTTCTAAAAAAAACCTTGTCTAATATGGACATCTGGTGTACAGTGTCCACAATAACATGGACAAGATGGTGGCCAGTGTCTATTACATTACAGCTAATAATTATATTTTGTCCATTATATTCATGGACAAATGGTTATACCTGACGATGGAAATTCCATCTTCTCCTTCAATATTTGTGTCCACCAGTGTCCATCAGGTCGAGGAGGGATTTAATGAATGAAGAGAGAATAGATGGCCAGTCAATCTCCTGGATTCCTTTAAAAGAAGCATCCCAACTTATCGGTTGCAGTGTTAAAACGATTCGGCGCAGGATAAAGTCCGGCTCATGTCGGTCCATGATCGAGTACCACGGGCAGAAAGCTATCCGGCTCGTTGCCCGGGATGATGTCTTAAAGGGAACAACCTTTTTAAAGAAGCTGCCGTATGGTACAGGCGATGAATCGTTAGCCGCCCGCGCTCTCGAGGCTGTCCATCTTCACCTTGATGATACAATCGAGTCAAGCACCTCTAATCTCACTCGCGTGATTGATACCGCTGCTTCCGGTTCCAGGACATATCTTCTTGCTGTACTTGGTATTACAACAATATTAATAACTGCTCTTCTCCTCTTCTTCCTGGAGAAGAGAGGTAATATTATTGAACAGCGGATGGTGGACACAAGAAATGATCTGTCCACCATCATTGTCCATGGCCAGGAGCTGATCGGGAGGGAGACAGCCAATGCGGTAAAGCTCTCTGAAGAGTCAGTCATTCTGTCAAAACGTTCTAACCAAAGAATGGATGAATTTGGGCAAAAACTGGATAATTTTTCATCATCTCTCGAGATTGTCCGAAAGGAGAATTCCGATTCACTTAAAGAAAATAAAGATACCAGTTCTGAAATATCCGCCCTGCACCATGAGATTGTGGACTTACGGAATGAGATCAAAACCCTGCACGCATATTTCCGGTCGGAAGAAACTGTCAGATCGGATAGTGAAGATATTCATTCCGAGGAGATTAAACAAGATGAGACCAGCCCGGCCGACAACCTAACCCAGAAAGAAACCCCCAAGCCATCCCCCCCTCCCCATGAAAAAGAAGACTCGGGCTTCCTCGGTATTTTTTAAGAGATTAGGAGACATTGTTGACTAGCGGAAGAGTATTTTACATGATATAATTCTGTTATGAGAATAAGTTTCCTCCAAATATGTTACTCGCTATCCCTTCTAATTTTTAGCTTCACATTTCCTCAAAAATATATTCATTGCGAAATCTCAAAGGGGCCATATCTACAGGATGTAAGGACCAATCAGATTACAGTGATGTGGGAGACGAATTCTTCTCCCGACAGCAGGGTGGATTATGGCCCCACAGAGGTATATGGCTATTATAAAGAGGGAGTGGCTTTTCTTTCTCATTGCGGACAATATATACATGAGTTGGTTTTGGATGGATTAGATCCGGAGACGTTTTATTATTATCAAGTAGAAAGTGGAGGTTGGCAACGCCCGGGTTATACTTTTCGGACGGCTCCTTCTTCTGATGCTCCCTTTACTTTCGCCGTCTATGGTGACAATAGATCCAGTTGGAGCAATTACACGACCTTTCATCCCATAGTTGTTCAGTCGATAATATATTATACTTTACCGGATCTGGTCTTTAATGTGGGAGATGTGGTGTTAACTGGGGATTGGTGTGAAGAGACGAGAAACGTCGGTTGGGGAACGGAGTATTTCCACCCCGGACAACCTCTCTTGGGTTATATTCCTAATTTCGTCTCCATCGGTAACCATGAGTATTCAGAAAGCGGCAATCCCGCTTATTTCCAGGACTATTTCTCTTTCCCTGATAATGGAAGTCCTAATCCCGACAACCGGGATCTATGGTATTCTTTCGATTACAGCAACGCTCATTTTGTCGTAGTCAATAGCAATTACTACGAAGCGGGTGGGGACTTTTCTCCGGGAAGCGAACAGTACGAATGGTTGCTGAGCGACCTACAATCGGCCGATTCTACATGGAAGTTCATCGCTTTTCACCACCCCCCCTATGTCCGCTCTCCCCGAGCCGATCCAAAGGTGGAGGAATATCTCGTCCCTCTTTTTGAACGCTATGGCGTTCAGGCAGTCTTCAACGGTCATATCCATTTCTATGAGAGGAGCCGGAAGAGAGGCATTCATTATATCGTCACCGGCGGCGGCGGCGGACCTCTTGTTGAAGTGGGTGATCCCGGGCTGAATCCTTACAGCATTTATGCTGAGTCTCTTTTCCATCATTGCCAGGTGGATATCAATGGTTCTGATCTGTCTTTTTTCGCGCGGGATACGGATGGGGAGATTTTCGACTCGTTCGGAATGAATTTGGACCAAGATGAGGACCACGATGGTTATCTTACCGGGGACGAGTACCAAGCCTCCTGGGACCCGTCTAACCGGTACTCACCCGCACCCGCGGCTTTGGTTTCCGGAGATTATGATGGGGACGGTTCGGCGGAAGTAGCTATATTCCGTCCAGCAACCGGATTGTGGGCGGTAAGAGGAGTGACCCGCTGTTATTTCGGAAAGAATGGAGACTGGCCGGTGGCCGGTGACTACAGTGGTGATGGAACTTCTGAAGTGGCTGTCTTTCGGGCAGATTCCGGCCTCTGGGCGATTAGGGGAATAACTCGCTCTTATTTCGGGGCTGACGGAGACATTCCCGTACCGGGGGATTATAATGGAGATGGAAAAGCTGATACGGCTATCTTTAAACCGAAAACGGGATTGTGGACCATCAGGGAAATGAGCAGGTTCTACCTGGGTCGGGAGGGGGATCATCCCCTCACCGGGGATTTCGACGGCGACGGTACGATGGAAGGAACAATCTTCCGAATGGAAGAAGGTCTTTGGATCATTAAAGATATAACGCGTTTTTATTTCGGGACCACGGGAGATTTAGCCTCCATCGTCGATTACACCGGAGATGAAGTAGGTGAGGCTGCGATTTTTCGCTCATCTTCAGGATTGTGGGCTATTCGAGGTGTGAGCCGATGTTACTTCGGAAGATATGACGACAATCCGGTTTCGGCCGATTACGATGGAGACGGAAGTAAAGATATAGCCATCTTCCGCCCCGGCAGCGGACTCTGGGCCATGCAAGAAATTTCAAGAATTTACTTCGGAAGTGATGGTGACTCACCAGCTACACGATAGTGAAAACCTACTTCCCCACGCAGAAGCGGGAGAAGATCTCATCTAGTACTTCGTCCCCGTACTCTTCTCCCAGGACGCGCCGTACCTCGCCCAGGGCTCTGTTCAGGTCAAGGGCGATAAACTCCCCGGAGAGTTTCTGATCGAGACTCAATAGAGCGTGTTCGATCGATCGCGACGCGGCCCCGAGCGCCTCCTTCCGTCGATGGCTGATCATCACCCCGGCTGACTCTCCTCCCATGAAATCTTCCCTGATCAAGGCTATAATCTCTTCCCGCAACCGCTCGATCCCCCAATTCCTGGCGGCGGAGATCTTGATCACCTTCCTCCGGTGCAGTTCATGGCGTATCCGGTCCAGATCGACCCGTTCCGGTAGGTCGCTCTTATTGATGACCAGGAGGGCTCGTTTCTCCCGCGCCAGCCGCAGGATCTCCAGGTCATCTTTTGAAATCCTGGTTCCACTATCCAGAACCAGAAGCACGAGATCGGAAACGCGCACCTTCTCCTTGGCCCGGTTTACTCCTTCCCGTTCAATCTCTCCCCGGGGGGGCCGGATGCCGGCGGTATCGATAAGCCGGAGCGGAATGCCGTCAAGCCGGATCACTTCTTCAATCGTGTCCCGTGTCGTACCCGGCTGATGGGAGACTATGGCCCTCTTCTGGGAGAGGAAGGTGTTGAGGAGGCTTGACTTTCCCACATTCGGTTTGCCGACTATCACCACTCGAATGCCGTCCCGCAGGCAGGACCCGGCCCGGGCCTGTCGATGCAACTTCTTCAGCCCCGCCAGTGCCCGCTCGGCGATCTCCTTGATCTCTTCAGAGGGGAGGAGGATGTTTTCATATTCATCGAAGTCAAGGGTGACTTCCACCAGTGAGAGCGCCCGGACCAGCTCACGTTTTATCTCCAGGAGGCGCTCGCGGAGGTCACCTTTCAGCTGACCGACGGCGCACTTCAGCTCCGCTTCCGACCGGGCGGAGATGAGCCAAGCCACCGACTCGGCCCGGGTCAGATCCATCTTTCCGTTCAGGAAGGCCCGCCGGGTGAACTCTCCCGGTTCGGCCGGCCGGGCTCCCCGCGCGATAACGGCGTTGAGGAGGGCGGCAGAGACCGCGCGGCCTCCATGGGAGTAGATCTCGACCATATCTTCACCGGTGTAGCTCCGCGGCTTCTTCATCACCGCCACCATGGCATCGTCGATCTCCTCGGCCCCATTCTTGATCCAGCCCCGGTAGAGGTGGAAGGGCGACATCTCTCCGTCGGCTTTTTTCCGGGGATGGAAGATGGCCTTCAGTATCGCGAAGGCTCGGGGGCCGGAGATCCTGATCACGCCGATTGCGCCTTCACCATCTGGTGTGGCCACGGCGGTTATTGTCTCCGGTTCGTTAATTTTTATCATTAGACTTCAACCACCACGGCACCAAGAAAAGATAATGAAGAAATGAAATACTGGATGTTTACGCAGTCTCCACAGAAGAACATGGACTCGGTTCCAATAACCCAAACAAAGAACCGGGATCAGGCGTTCTTCTCCTTCATCCTGGTGGTTACCAACTGCTGAGCGATCGTAATGAAGGTGCTGAGCATGAAGTAGAGATTCAGACCCGCCGGGAGACTGTAGAAGAGAAACGTGAACATAACCGGCATCAACGTGGCCATCATCTTCTGCTGCTGCGCAGACTGCGGACTGCCCCCGCCGGAGGTGGGGGTTAACTTCTGCTGGAGGAAGAAGCTCAAGCCCATCAGGAGGGGGAGGATGTTGAGATGATTGCCGATGATTGGGTAGGATTTATCGAGTACCATCAGGACATCCGGGCCCGAGAGATCTTTGATCCACTTCCCGGGGATGATCCAGAACGATGCCTTCCGAAGCAGGATGGTATTGCGGAGAGTCGTGAAGAGGGCAAAGAGGATCGGCATCTGGAGGAGCATGGGGAGGCAGCCGCCCATCGGATTGACCCCGTTCGCCTTATATAGTTTCATGGTCTCCGCCTGGATCTTCTTGGCGTCCCCTTTATACTTCTCCTTGAGGACCGCCAGTTGCGGCTGGAGTTTCTGCATCTTGGCCATCGAGGCGTAGCTCTTATGGGTCAGGGGCCAGAGGACAATCTTGATGATGACGGTCAGCAGGATAATAGCCCATCCATAGCTCCCGATCAGGTTATAGATCCGGTCCAGGAGCCAGATCAGGGCCTGAGGAAGGTAGAACTTGCCGAAAAACCCGAAATCCACTATCTCCGCTAAGCGGTTGCCGGCTGCTTTCAGCACCTCGTAGTTGGCCGGCCCGAGATAAAGTATAAACGAGTACTCCGCGCTCTCTCCTGGCTTCAGGGTCAATGAGGGAAAGGTCATAGTAGCTCCCAGGTATTGATACGGTGAAGCACCGGGTCCGCGAGCACAACCGATAGCAGCTTTGCTCGAGGGGGTAGGTGATTTTTTCTTCCCCTCGATCGTAAAGAAGGATGCCTGCCGTTCTTCCGGCTTGAAGATAGCGACGAAATATTTGGTCTTCAGGCCGAGCCAGTTGACCCGGGCCGGACTTTTAACTTCCGGAGCTTTCTTCCGTAGAATAGTATCACCATCAAGCACATCCACACCCAGCAGATCATCTTTGTCGATAGGGTGAATCGCCCCACAGTTGAAATCCGGACCGTCTTCCCATTTGAGAGCCAGATCCGAATCGTTGCGGAGAATAACCCGGAGATGGGCGGTATAGGAATCTTCCTCAAAAGAGTATCTCTTGGAGACCGTTACCTGGTTGTCATAGGTGCAGGTGAATTCGGCCGCGTTCGGGGTCCGTTCCGACTGCATCACCACGGGCTCAAAGTTCAGGAACCGGCCGGGCGCCTGCTCGATATTCCGGGGCGCCAGGAGGATGACCGAGCCGGTGACCTCATCCGGCAGCTTCCTGATCCCGGCGGACGGGTTCTCTTTCAGGACCAGCCTCTGGATCACTCCTCCGAACGGGTTCAATTCAACGGTGAAGAGGCCGGTCTCAAAGGAGAGGGGCGCGATATCCCGGGGGAAGGCGACGGGGAGCTCCTCCGCCGGGGCTACGACCGCCTTACCCTTCGGGATTGCTTTCGGGGGCACGACCGCGCGCGCCGGAGGGGCGGAGGGCAACGTTTCCCGTTTTAACGCCTTCTCTTGCTCTCCGACCGGGACCGGGGGAGGCAGTTGCTTCTTCTGCTGACTCTGCCAGTAGAACCATCCAATGAGGAGAAGGACCATGACAGCTAAACCTAATTTACTTACTTTATCCATTTAAAATTTTTCTCCGAAACTTTAGCTCACTTTAGTCACTTCCAACTTTAGTCACTTACTATATTATACCGGATCATAACCACCGGGATGGAAGGGATGGCATTTTCCGAGCCGTACCACCCCTTTCCATATTCCCTTTGTCAAACCCCACTTCTGCAGGCTCTGGCAAAAATATTCGGAACAGGTAGGGTAAAACCGGCAGCGCCCCGGCCAGAGCGGCGAGAGCACTTTCTGATAAAGCCGGATGAGAATTATCAGCCCTTTTATCAGCACTCGCTTCATCACCGTAAAAGACCTCCCTTCTTAAGTAAAGCAACCATCTCTCGCTCCACTTCTTTCAAACCAACCCCCTCTCCCGGGCCGGTCCAGAGAAAGAGGTACTCCATTCCCGGCTTAACCTCGTGCTGATGGAGGCGGAAGATCTCACGCATCAAGCGGCGCGCCCGGTTGCGCCGGACCGCGTTTCCCAGCTTCCTCCTGGTGGAGAATCCGACCCGGAACGGCTCTACCCCTGCTGGACGATAGAACAATATTACCATATCGCCCCGTACACGGGCCCCTTGCCGATATAGCTCTCTGAAGGCTACCGCCTTCTTTAAGCTCCACTCTCGGGAAAAGGAGAAGGAGGGTTTCTTCACAGGTTCAAGCGACCACCAATCTTTTCCTGCCTTTCTTCCGTCGCCTCTTTATAACGTTCCGGCCACCTTTTGTCGCTTTGCGGGCAAAAAAACCGTGGGTGGTTTTTCTCTTTCTTCTGGAAGGTTGATATGTTCTCTTCATGCTCTTACTCCAGATTCAATCATCTCTCTAAATATACTATCGTATAAATACGGGGTATTACAATTGTCGCATTATTATATACTCCACCGTCCGTGTCAATAAGTAAGAAAGAATGGGGACGATGGCAGTTTGTAAGCTTTCAGTGAACCCATATCTGCGGATTGTGGGAGGGGCATTTTACCCCGAGGCGGTATATCCGCTTTTCGGGTCTTGCCCCGATAATCGCCCCGCCCGGGTGGGGCTCCCACCGTAAATTTCAAATAGGGAATGACGGGTTCACTGAAAGCTTGTGGCAGTTTTTAACCGTTTCGCGAATTTTTTTAATTTTTTTCTTGTTTTTTAATATTTTTTTTACTATAATCAAGTTACTTTTTTTGCGACGAAGATATTAACCGATGTGGATAACTTGTTGATAACAAAAAACGCTTTCTCATTGATAGTCATAACCTGTTAAAAGTGATAGAATAAGATTGAAAACAAGTATCTATACTCCGGCCTGCTTATATATTAATTCCCTTTTTAAATAAATTACCCTGTAACTTGTTAATACGCAACAGAATACAAATTATTGTCGATAGGGCACTTTCAGGTCTTATGACAGCTGAATGTCTCCCGATATCTTAAAAATAAGCAAACAGCATCTAACTTTACCTTATTTTATACCTTGTTGTGGATAAATTAACCCGGACTTCGTTCTTTTCGATAGATAACAGATGGACCACCTGACAACAGATCTACTCTCCCAACTAAAGGACCGACTGGGAGAACAGAACTATCAGACCTGGATCTCTACCATCAGGTCGATAGCCTGGGAAGAGGAGAAACTCATTATTGAAGTTCCCAATCTCTTCTTCCGTGACTGGCTCCAGGAACATTACCTGGAGATTATGGAAGATACCGCTTCCCGGATCGTTGGGCGAACTCTCCAGATTGTCTTCACCATCAGTCGGTATCCCCACTCCTTAATACCGGAACCTCTTGAAGAGATGCCGTCCCAGAAAAGGCCTTCATACCGGATCTCCAATCTTAATCCAAAATATACCTTTGAACGGTTTGTGGTCGGCGCCTCTAATCAATTCGCAAACGCCGCTACCATGGCGGTCGCTCACGCCCCCGGAAAAGCTTACAATCCTCTTTTTCTGTACGGAGGAGTGGGGCTCGGAAAAACTCACCTGATGCAGGCCGCCGCCAATACAATTCTGGGGCACGATAAAAAGTTTAGTGTTCTCTATATCTCCAGCGAGAGTTTCACCAATGATTTTATCAATGCCATCGGCAACCGGACCACCGACAAGTTCCGGAAGAAGTACCGGGAAGTGGATGTCCTGCTGATCGACGACATTCACTTCCTCGGAGGTCAGGTAAAGACCCAGGAACAGTTCTTCCACACCTTCAATCACCTCTTCGATCTCCACAAGCAGATTATCCTCTGCAGCGACCGCCCACCTCAGGATATCCCGGACATCGCGGAGCGTCTCATCTCCCGGTTTGAATGGGGCCTGGTGGTTGATATCCAACCCCCCGACCGGGAGACCAGAATTGCTATCCTTCGTAAGGAGGCTGAATATTCGGGGCTCTCCATCCCCGACGATATTATCTTCTATATCGCCGATCGGATTAAGTCCAATATCCGAAAACTGGAAGGTGCTCTAATCCAGGTCGCTTCATACTCTTCGCTTACCAACACCGAACTTACCATGAAGACCGCCGAATTGGTGCTGGCGGGGATCGTGGAAGACGAGATGGAAAGGGTTATCACCATCGATCAGATTCAAAGGAAACTGAGCGACTACTACGATATCCGGATGGCTGATATGAAGAGTTCCCGGAGGCCGAATGCCATTGCCTATCCGCGTCAGTTGGCGATGTACCTGGCCCGCATCATGACCGGCCGTTCACTTAGTGAGATCGGGGATGCATTCGGAGGGCGCGATCATACCACCGTTCTCCATGCTTGTCAGAAGATTGGGAACCAGCTTAACAACGACAAGCATCTCTCCAACACTCTCTCCTACCTGGAAAAAGAGATCCGTCATGCTACCGTTTAACCCGGATTATCAATTGTCGTTCAATACGTTACACTTAGCAATCCCGTTTATACGGTGCAAGATGAATCCGGCCAACCTTCTTCCGGTGCATATATGTATGATCATCTGTGAACATCTCGGCGGGTTATCAGGGGATAAGGTGGGGATAACTCATCCCATCGATCTTATAGGTTATTTATCCCCCACTTTCCACCGGTTATACACATCTTTTCCCACGATTGTAGTTCTATAATCGCTTGAGTATAAATAGTTCGATACCGGATCATTTCGGTAGGCATGAACCGGGTTATTAACATATCCACACCACTTATTATTATTATTATCTTTACATATTAACATTCTATATCTTATAATACCTGTTGAAAAACTGATAAAAGATGATTGATCAAGGAGGTGTAGATGAAACTGAAGTTCCAGAAGGATGACGCCCTGCGAATTATGCAACATCTTCAGGGCATTGTCGGGACCAAGAGCATGCTCCCGATTCTCTCACATATAATTATGGAGACAAGTCCCCGGGGGGTAGAAATGATTGCCAGCGATCTGGAGATCTGGATATCCTGCTCCCTGCCGGCGGAAGTGGCAGAAGCCGGGGCGAGCAGTATCCCCGGGAGACGCCTGTTCAATATAATTAAAGAAATGCCGGGGGCCGGAATCTCCCTGGAAACCGGAGAAGACAATGTGACCCGGATAACCTGTGCCCGCTCGTTCTTTCAGTTGAAAGGCTTGCCCCGGGAAGAATTCCCCGCCGCGCCCGATCTGAAAAACGCAGTTGCCATCAAAATCCGGCAGGCCGAGTTAAAGAGTTTGATCAAGAAAACCGCTTACGCGATCTCTCTGGATGAGACCCGACACTTTATGAACGGCCTCCATCTAATCTTTGAAGAAGGTGAACTCACCGCCGTAGCAACGGATGGACGCCGGATGGCCATGGCCAAGACCGAGTGCGTGCTCCCCGCTGATTTCAAAAAGGAGATCATCCTTCCATATAAAGCAGTTCAGGAATTAGGTCGAATTCTGGAGGATGACGGCGAATGTGTAATCAAGCTGGGGGATAGGCAGGTCGCCTTCGAATTTCCC
>Ga0208902_1001519_pt1 | contig 11050 bp, 10 predicted proteins | sample AntAceMetag02UKH_FD_184767 | JGI IMG/M metagenome (GOLD analysis project Ga0208902, IMG submission 184767) | Saline lake microbial communities from Ace Lake, Antarctica - Antarctic Ace Lake Metagenome 02UKH (SPAdes) (version 2) | ecosystem: Environmental > Aquatic > Non-marine Saline and...
ACAATCTTGGTTTACCAATAACAATGACAAGATCACCAATATCTGGTTCTATTTGTTTTGTAAAATCTCTAACAACAATTTTTCCTGTTCCATCATCTAGAACAAGATCATTAGAATTTTTAGAAACAACAACCCCTAAAAGATTGATTCTCATTAATTTTCCATAATCGCAAATAACATAACTTGGGTCCCATCCTTCTTTTTTTATAAATTCCCCATTAACTAAATCTTTAATATTACAAATTTTTGCTGTGCTTCTTGTATAATCTGTCATTTTTATTAATTGAAAAATATAAAACCCTTACTACATAAACTTTAACCCCCTACTTTGTATGGGAATAAAGTTTATTTCGTCTGGCCTTGCCATGTTTAACTTTGTTAAACAATGTCAATCATGGCACAGACAAAGTTTTATATTTTAATATTTATAATTTACTAACATAGCCATTCTTTGGCATAAACAAATCTCCAGATCTCTTAAGTTTTTGTATCAAATCTGTAACTTTATCCTCACCAACATCATGTTTTTTTGCTTCAAGAATAATTTCTTTAATAGGAATAACTTTTCCAAACTTCTCTTCCATTTCAGTAATAACATCTTTAACAGTTTTAATATAAGATCTTTGGGTTGCAGATATTCCTCCTCTAAATCTATCAATATCAATTTTTCCTGTTGTAGGATCCAGACCTAAATCTGTTAAACAATGATGAACAAGTTCTATCGCTACTCTTGCATCTTTTTTAGTAACTTTATCATCTAATCTAAGTTTTGCTGCTGCTTCACTTAATCTAACAAGAGCTTCTAACTGTCTAGGAGAAATAGGAATTGCTTTGATTTTACCTTCTTCACTACCAGTCATACGCATTTTAACATAATATTCTTGTATTTCTTTAAGTGCAACTTCAGTTAATTTTGGTTTACTAGTTTGTTTTGCATAAGCAATATATTTTTTAACAAATTCTGTGCTCAAAGGAGTTATTACATTTGCTTTTTCATCTTGGTGAAGCTTTAAAATAAAACCAGCAAGTTTTGTATCAACATCTTTTTCTGGAACATCTTTTATTGGAAATATTAAATCAAATCTATTTAAAATTGTGCTTGGAAAATTTATTTGACTTCCAATACTTTCGTAAGGATCAAATCTGTCATACTTTGGGTTTGCAGCTGCAAGCACCGTTGTTTCTGCTCTTAATGTTGCATGAATATTTGCTTTTGCAATTGTAACTGTTTGTTGTTCAAGTGCTTCGTGCATTGCACTACTATCCTCTTTTGTCATTTTATCAAACTCATCAATTGCACAAAGACCTTTATTTGCAAGAACAAGTGCTCCTGCTTCAAGAGCCCAGCCCCGAATAAATTCATCTTTTACTACTGATGCAGTTAGTCCTGCACCACTTGAACCTCTTCCAGAAACAAACCTAACTTTTGGTGCTACTTTACAAACTCTTTGCAAAAGCATTGATTTACCTGCTCCAGGATCACCAATTAATAAAATATGAATATCACCTCTTGTTACTGTGCCATCTTCTCTCTCTTTTCTTACTCCTCCAAGCAGTTGTAATAATAATGCTTGCTTTATTACAGTAAGACCATAAACAGTTGGAGCCATACTTTCTACTATTTTTTTACTCATATGAGGATCTTTAGAAAATTCTTTTATTGCTTTTACTTCTTCTTCTTCTAATTCTATTTCAATAAATTCTTCTTGAATAGATTCAACATGGTTTGCATCTATTTTCAAATCAAAACGAGTTGATTTTGTTCCATCACGCATAATAATAGGAACCTCTTTTAATATTCCTGTGACTGAAATTTTAGAACCAGGATTTGTTTTCTTTTCTGTCATTGGACTAACTAAATCTTCTTTAAGAATAATATCTAATCTTTTTGGTTGTGCTCCACCTTCAATACTTTCTGGTGCTTCTTCCAGAACAATTCTTTGAGCATCAACAAGATCTTTACTTAATAATCTAAACTTGCCTTTTCTTCCGCAACCACATTTAACAGGTTCTCTAAATTTAGTATCAAGTTGAAGAACTGTTATTCTATTCCCACAAGAAGGACATTCAAAAACAGCACTTGTGACCTGAGGACGAACATCAGATTTTTGTCTAATTATTCCTGCAATCTCAATAAATTTTCCAATATGTTTACTTCGAATATTTTTTATTCTTAGATTTTGTTCTGCAGGTAAATTAAAAATTCTTACTCTTATACTTGGTTGTTCATCTAAACCAAGATCAATACTTTCAATAGCTATTTCAGCTGCTCTTATCGTGTCGTCAGGATCATCAATTAGAATTTCCGCGAGTCCAGGACTAAAAATAGCTAATTTATTGAATTCAAAGCTAAGAACTTTTTTGTCTTTTCTTAGATTTTCAATTAATTTATTAATATAATATAGTTCAAAAAATTCTTTGAATTTATTTATTTGATCTTGAACATCCATTTTTACCCTTCAATTTTTTTAATTTAATATTTTTTAGGATGATAATCTATTTTATATAGCTTATGCTAGTATGTCTTGTGCTTATTCTTATACTAGAATCTTACTTGTTCACTTTTTCAATGTTAATAATTAACTTTTGCAATGCTTCTTTTACTTCTTCAGCTGATTTTGTTCCAGTACAAACAACTTTTCCATTACCAAATAATAAGAAAGTTGCTTTTGCATCTATTAATTTGTAAACAAGTCCGGGAAATTGTTCAGGTTCATACTCTGTGTTACTTAATTTCATTGCTAAAGTATTTAAGTTTAAGTTGACACCAATAGCACTTGAAGCTACTAAATTTTGCACCTCAATCTTAGGAGTGATAGTAATTTTTATTCCAATTTTAGCAACAGCTTCTTTTATTTTCACAATTGCTTTTTTTACATCATCAAGACTTCTTGCACCGGTACATACAATTTTTCCTGAACTAAAGATTAATGAACTAGTTTTAGGTTCTTTTATTCTTAGAACAAGTCCTGGAAATTGTTCAGGATTATATTCGGTATTACTCAAAGAAGCAGCCATTTTTTCAAGTGGAATAGGGTGTTTTAAATCACTGCTAACAACAATATTAACAACATTAATTTTTTTTATTTCATATTTTTCTTTTGGTTTTGCCATTCATAAACCCCCATTCATTTTATGAGCAATTATTTATAAAAGAGACAAATGACTTATTCTTTATAAATGTTTATAAATCCTTCAACGAATTTTGAAAAAAAGCTTTATAAAGGAAAATTTTTAAATCGACGAGAAAGCCCTTATTTTCATTTGCAGAACCCCTTTATAAGCCATCTGGCTTAAGAATTAAGTAAAATCGCATTCTAGTATAGAAAAAACACCCCTTGATTTCGCATGGAAAATGAGGTTTTATTTTGGCTATAAGGTTTATTTTGTGTTAATTTCAATCTAAAAAGAGAGCTAAAAAAATAAAATGGGTTTGGAACTTTTAGAAATATTTATTAATCAAACAACTTATCAATTAAGATATGGAAGAATTACTTGAAATATACTCAAAAGAAGGAAAATTTTTAACAATTAAAGATAAAAGTGAATCTCATAAAGAGATGATGGCAGAATTTATTAAGAAAGGGAAAGTCTCAAATAAGCATAAACATTCTAGAGTATTACTTTTAACTTCTTCTGGAAAATTAATATTACAGAAGAGGTCAAAATGGAAAGGAGACAATCCTGGTTTATGGGACAAAAGTGTTGGTGGGCACACATTTAAACATGAATCTTTTGATTTTACTATCGTAAGAGAATGTGCTGAAGAATTACAAATGCCTACAACTGTTGTAAACAAATCTGATTTTAAACATGCTAAAAATTTAATTGATTTGAGAGTTTTAGGACTTATTTTTCAATTAGAAATTAATAAAAATGATATTTCTTTAAGAAAAATGAAAAATAAAAGGATTTGGGAAGAACCATCTATCACAGCATATTATTTAGGTTATTATGATGGACCAATCAGATTTGAAAGAGGTGAGTCTAGTGGATTTAGAGTTTCTTCACTTAAAGAAATTGAGGAAGAAATGAAGAAAAATCCCCAAATGTTCACTAAAGACATGTTGTATATGATAAAAAAATGGAAACATTTGATTAAACCAATAAATAAAATAAAATGACTAGCGAAATTGAAATTTATAAAGAGAAAATTAAGATTTTTGATATGCACAATAGATTTATAAAACTTGAAAATAAGTTTAAGTTTTACAAGTCGCTAAGAAGAGAATATAAAGAAAAGAATAAAGTAACTAGAAAAGTTCATACTATTAGATTATTCCTATTAAATGGGGTGGGTAAAATATTTCTTTCAAGGAGAAGCCGAATAAAAAAAGAAAATAGTTTGTTGTTTGATAAAACCATCGGTGCACATATTAGGAAAAATGAAACTCCTGAATATACTGTTTTAAGAGAAGCTGAAGAAGAATTGGGGTTTGCAGCAGTAGTATTAGATAGGGAAGATTTTGAAAATTCAATTAAAGAAAATAATCTTCGTTTATTTGGTGTTGCTAAATTTATTGAGACTATAAGTAATTTTGATGCTTACTATAGACAACCTGATGGATCTACAGTTATTTTCCCACAAATAACATCTATATTTATAGGGGTTTATGATGGTTCTATTAAGTTCGAAGATTCGGAAACAGATATAATAGAAGTATTTGATATTGATGAACTCATAAATGAACTTAAGAATAATCCAGATATATATACTAACGATTTGAAAGTTCTTGTTCCTAAGTATGAGAATGAATTGAGAAAAATAATCAAATTAATTGAGAAAAAATCTTAAAAAAGTTTCAAACCCCTAATCTATTGTTTTGAAGGCACTTCGTCTAAATGAACTCTATATTTAAAATCCTTCTTATAATAAGAATTATTACATTTATATATAAATTCATATAAAATAACGAAAACATTTATATATAGAAATACCTCAAATCAAAGTTATGGTAGAGAGTGTGTTCAGAGGAGGGCTTGCTTTTTTAGAAGAAGTAGGAGTTTATGATGTAGTTTTACCATTTTTATTAACATTTACCTTAGTGTATGCTTTGCTTGAAAAAACAAAAATTTTAGGTGTTCAAAAAGATCCTTTTTCTAGTGATAAAACAGAGTATCCAAAAAGAAATTTAAATAGTTTAGTTGCATTTGTCATAGCTTTTTTTGTCATAGCTTCTTCAAAATTAGTTGAACTAATAAATAAAACTGTATCTCAAATATTTATTTTATTATTATTGGGTGTTATGTTTATGTTGGTTGCAGGAACTTTTAATAAAGATGAAGAATATTTTTTACCTAAAAAATATCAAAACCTGTTTATGTGGTTATCATTTATTGTAATATTATTAATATTCCTAAATGCTATGGGTTGGTTAGAAATAGCTTATAATTTCCTTAGTGTCCATTGGTCAGGCCAAGTTGTTTCATCATTGATTTTGCTTGGTGTTGTTGCAATATTTATTATTATAATGACAACAGGCAGCAAAAAACCTTCCAAACCCAAATCAGATGATATAATTGATGAAAAAGACTAAATATTTTTAAATAATATAAACAATATTTTTAATATTCATACTTAAATAATATTTGTGGTGATAAAAAATGAATTTTTATGATGCAATAGCTAATCTTGAGCAATCAGGATTTGTCGATATAATTTTACCTTTTATGTTAATTTTTGTTATAGTTTTTGCGGTTTTGCAAAAGACACACATACTTGGTAGTGATGATACTAAAAAGAAATTTAATGTTGTTCTTGCCTTAGTTATGGCATTATCTGTGGTAATTCCTCATGCACTTGGAAAATATGCTCCAGAATCTGACCCTGTTTTAATCATAAATAATGTTTTACCAAATATTTCCTTAATAATGCTTGCTGTAATTGCATTTTTATTGATAATTGGTGTTTTTGGTGCAAATGTAAAATTAGGAAAAAATGCAACATTAACAGGGGTTGTTATAATTTTTGCTGCAATATGTGTGTTAGTCACTTTTGGTATTGCAGCAGGTTGGTTTGGTGAAATGCCTTTCTGGTTAAGATTTTTAGAAGATGAAGCAACTCAAACATTATTTGTTACAATTTTAGTAATAGGAATAATAATCGCTTTTATTACTGGTGGCGGTAAAAAAGGAGATCAAGCAGAAAAAGAAAGCAAATTTCAAAAGTTTTTCAAAGATGTTGTAACAAACGAGGATGATTAATTAAGTTTAAATAACACATAAAATGGCATCAATATTAGATATTGGATTAATAGATTTTTTTACTCCTGTATTTGTTTTTCTATTGGTGTTTGCAGGAATGTATGCATTATTACTTAAAACTAAAATATTTGGTGATGGTAAAAATATTGCAGGAATAGATGCAATTATAGCATTTGTTGTAGCACTTATTGTTACTTTATCAAAACCAATAGTTAATTTTCTTATATTTGTTTTGCCTTGGTTTTTTATTCTTATTTTAGTATTAGTTATACTAATTTTTATTGGAAAAATATTTGGTAAAACAGATAAAGATGTTCAATGGGCTTTTTCTTATAGAACAAAGTCTCCTGCAATAACTTGGATACTTATTTTTTCTGCAGTAATTATAGTAATAGGATTTATGAATTTGGGTGGGCAAGAATTATTAGATCAAAACCCAGAATATGTAGAGGGTTCTGAAGGATCTAATACAGCTGTTGTTCCTGCAGATGGTGTTACAGATTCTAATGAACTTCCTCAAATGGGAGAAGAATTAAACACTGCAACAGGAAAATATGATAAAAATGTTTTAGCAACTTTAATACATCCAAAAGTTCTTGGTATGATTGTATTGCTATTAGTTGGATTGATTTCTATATTATTAATAACCCCTAGTGGGTTTTCTGCTGCAAAATAAAAAATTATTTGCAAGATATTTGTGAATATCTTTGATTTCAAAAATTTTGAATTTTTGCATACTTTAACTTTTAAGTTAAAGATGAGCTTCTTGCAAGTTCAAAAATTGATTCTATAATATGAATCCGGAATACCTCACACTTTAGTGTGAGGATAAGGATGAGTTATGGTGAATCAATTTTTGTTATTTTCTTTTTTAGAATAAAATTAACAGATAAAAAAAGAAGAAAAAATAAAAATAATATTATATTATTTTTTAAGGTTTTTCCAAGCAAGTTCAAATAACTCTTCAACTGCAGATGCAAAATAAGGAGTATTTATCCAAATACCTACATCATAATTTGGATGAACGTCTTTATCATCCATAATCATAAAGATTATTTCTTTGCTATCAACAATAATAAATCTTGCTTTTGTTTTAGTATTTTTTATTTCTGCCAAACCTTTTAGATCTTCAACAGCTTTTTTGTTTTCTTTGGTTATAGGAGCAAGTATTCTTATTTTTACTCCTCTTTTCTTTATTTGTTCGAAAACAGGTTTTAAAGAATCAATTTTTCTTATAAGCCCTTGCTCTGTTGTAACTATAGTAACTGTTTTTTCTGCGCCCCTAATAACAAGTTCAAAATGGTTATACAAATTATGCCTGCCTTTTAATGAACCAGACAAATCTGAAGGTTCAACAAGTTCAATACCTTGGTCATGTAAAGAATTTAATTCATCAAGAACATCATTTTGTTTTAATGTATCAAGTCTTTTTATTTTTTCTTCACTATATTTTTTAATGTTCTTTTTGACTCTTTCAAGAACTTCTTTTGGTGGAACTGCTAAGTATTTAATTGGTTTACCAATTTTCATTACAACAAAACCTTTTTTTTCAAGAGATTCCAGAATATCATATGCCCGTGATCTTGGAACATTTGCAATATCTGATAATTCTCCTGCTGTAGAAACACCTCTAGAAAGTAAAGCAGTCCATATTCTTACTTCATATAAATTGAGGCCAAAATATCTTCTTAATTTACTAAGGAAATCATCTTTAACTATCATTTTATATACCCTCCCTTTTTATTGGAGTTATTCACTCCCCTTTTTTTTATTAACCTTTCTATCAAATTAATTATTCTTTTTAATATAATTATTTAATAGTAATTAATTAGTTTTAATTAATACTACTATATATATGTTACGGTTTTTTATAATTTAGCAATAGTAAAAGAATTTGTTATTATTTTACTCTTTTTTTGTTTTAGATATTGCAAAGTTATGAGCACTTATATAATTTTCAATAAGTTGATTCCAATCAAGTAAAAAACTCAATTCTTTAGCTTTGATTTTTTCCTGCACTCTTTCATAATGCTTTAATTCAGAAAACTGTTTCAGAAATTGAAATAACTTATTTGTTACTTCTTCTTCTGATTTTTGATACCTTTCGAGGATAAAAACTCCTTCTATTTTTTTATTCTTGTTTTTTTGGTTCTTCATAAATCTACCAAACCCGGTTAAATCAGTAGTTATTGTTGGAACTCCGACTGCAATAGATTCTAAAGGTGTATAACCCCAAGGTTCATAATAACTTGGCAGAACTGTTAAATGACAACCTGCGATTGCATCGTATAAATCCAGATTTAGTAATAAACTGTCATTATTTAAATCTGCAGGATAATATATAACTTTAACAGGAGTTTCTTTTGAATTATCAAGACCGGCCTGTTTTAACAATTGCAAAATATTGTTATCATTTTCATTATCAATATTATAAGAGCATATTAATGGGTTTCCTTGTCTTTTCAAAAGAGAATGTTTTTTTCTCATATTTGCAAGAAATTTTTCATTAATAGAAGTATCAATTTTTATGGGCTTACCCTTTAATACATCATATAAAATATCATTAATAATATTTTCAGAATGCTGTCCAATATACTCTTTGATTTGTCTAAAATAATTTTTACTTTGCATAAGCTCAATTTTTGGACCATTGTTATTTTGTAAAGGCCAAAAGAATGCAGTTATTGTTCTTTCACTAAAAGGATTTTCTTTTAAATGATTATTTAATTTTCCTAAAGCTTTGATAAAAATATCAATACCTTTATTTTTTATTTCAGGCCTACCACATACACTAAAAATTAAATTATGTTTTAACGTAATAGGATAATAAGGGAAAAAATGATAAGTGATATAATCTCTTAATTTTCTTCTTGCATAAAGATGCATTAATGAAGTTTCTTCAATTGTAGGAAATTGATCAGCATTAAAACCATTCAATGTTAAAATATCAGGCAATTTACCAAAGAAATGTTCTGTTTCTTTTGCTGTTATTTCTGAAACAGTTGTGAAACAATCTGCATTCAAAGCAGAAGCTCTTTCAATTGTGAATTTATCAATTATTCCTGCTTTTCTGGCTTCAACTTCTGCATTGATTTTATCAAGTGAGGAATAAATATCAATACCCTTGCTTGATAAAGTTCTACCAAGCATTGTTGCATGTGTTGTAAAAACATTTTTTACAAGAGAATTTATTTTTTTTAAATGCAACAATCCAAAGCCAGAAAGCCATTCATGAAAATGTCCAATAATATTTTTTTTAGATGTTTTTTTCTGATATTTATCAATTAATAATGCTGTTGCATAGCTCCAAATCATTGGTTCTTCAAATTCCCAAGAACTATATAATGAATCAATTTTATAATTATCCCAATAATATTTTTTAAGATAATTTATTTTTTCTTTTAATGAATAAAATTCCAAAAGAATAGCTTTTGGTTCACCTTCAATAAGCCAAGTTCCATAATGACAAATTATTCCTGATTCAGAGCTCAACTCATAAAATATATCTTTCCATAATTTTGGAGGATCTTCTTCTTCAAATTCTGTTTCGCATTTGTCTTTAAAATAAGGCCCTATTGCATAATACTCTTTATAATATTTTAACATATGCAATGCTTTAGATTCAATAACAGTATAAATGCCTCCAACTTTATTGCATACTTCCCATGAGCATTCAAATACTGTGCTTGCTTCTGTTGCAATTTTTATCATTTTTAATATTTTACCAAAAAGTATTACAAATATGTTTGTAAATTATTAAACGAGCATATTCTTTATTTTTTGCAGTTTTTATTTTTTCTGCAAGATCAAATTCTTCAAATATATCCTGAATCCAATTAGCAAAATCATTTTTGAATTCATTTACATGATGCTTATAATGGGTTTCATCTATCTTTCCAAGAGCATCTGCTAACTCTTTAATATTTCTTAGTTTTTCTCCTGTAACAAGAACAAAGAAATGTTTTTCTGGAATCTTTTTTTTAAAAGGATTTTTTATTCTAGAGCTAGAGGGTTTTGTTTTTTTAATTTCTTTTTTTGGTTTTTTACTATTTATTTTTTTCTTTGATTTTCCAGATTTTGAAGTTTTAGATTCTGTTTTTTTAACCATTAATTTCACCTCTTTAATATAATTATTTATTTTAACATTTATTCTAATATTGTAACAGGATTATCAGTTGGATAATAATCAAGATGATAATTTTCTTTTTTATCTTTTTTACTTTTTACTCTCAGAGCTAAATCATTTAATATATTCATAAAAGATATATAACATTCATATGGGCTATCATATGGACTAAAATATTTATGAACATCCCCATCATTAAACCATTTAGTACACATATAGTAAAAATGATCACTTGTTGTTAATTTTCTCCAATCATCAATTAGTTTTTTGTTTTTAATATTCTTAATGTGTTTTTCTAATTTATACAATTCTTTTATTGCAGAATTTTGTATATCATTACCTATCCAAGCAGTTAAATCCCTTTCAGTATCTGCCCAGGAAACATAATAAGGAAAATCAATATCTGATCTTACAGGAAGCTTGGCTGCTTCACTAACTGTAACAAATTTATTATCAGGATGTTTTAATAATTCTTCAGGTAATTCTTCCATAAAATCAAAAATGCCTGTATCTGCCCATTGGTGTTCACCAAAAGTTTCATAATCCATAAACAAATTAATTACATCTCCATTTCCATTTGCAGCATTAATCCATTGAGCATATTTTGAAACTGTTAAAGGATAATCTTCCCAAGCTTTATTAGAAAATCTGAATGCCACATCATCACTTAATTTATAATTTTTAAGCAATAATTTAACCTTACTATTTGGAGTTTGATAA
>Ga0208902_1001524_pt1 | contig 11039 bp, 8 predicted proteins | sample AntAceMetag02UKH_FD_184767 | JGI IMG/M metagenome (GOLD analysis project Ga0208902, IMG submission 184767) | Saline lake microbial communities from Ace Lake, Antarctica - Antarctic Ace Lake Metagenome 02UKH (SPAdes) (version 2) | ecosystem: Environmental > Aquatic > Non-marine Saline and Alkaline...
TGCGGCCTGGTCCAGAAGGTAATTCAGGAGAGATTAAAGAAAGATAGATAGATAGTCGGACAGAAGAATTAAAAGGATTTTGCCCGGCTTTAAACTTAGTATTTGGGGTGTGACCCTGATTTTTTCTGGGTTACTGTAGCCGCGGTCGTTGACCGCGGATGACAGGGGCCGCGGTCAACGACCGCAGCTACAGTGTCCGAGGCCGACACTGAAAATCGGGATGAAGCATAGGACAACGGGGTTCACTGAAAGCTTACAAATCGGCAAAAATACATGGACAATCTTGTTTTTCAGCCCTGTCCTGAAGCATTTATTGTGGAGGAGAAAAGGCGGAGTATTATGAATCAGGAAGGGACAAGGAATATCACTATGAAGAAGTCATATCTTATTGTGTTATTGGGAATACTTCTGGTTCCGTTAAGCTCGGCTGAAGAAGGGACAACGGGAAAAAACGTTTCCGGAGTCAGAGGAAAATCGACAGAACTCGCCGGGAAAGTTGACAAGAAGGAACAGGGTCACACCCCAATTACTAAGTTTGACTAAATGGGGAGCAGTGCGGCCTGGTCCAGAAGGTAATTCAGGAGAGATTAAAGAAAGATAGATAGATAGTCGGACAGAAGAATTAAAAGGATTTTGCCCGGCTTTAAACTTAGTATTTGGGGTGTGACCCTGATTTTTTCTCTTCGGTTTTTAAAAAGGAACAGGGTCACACCCCAATTACTAAGTTTGACTAAATGGGGAGCAGTGCGGCCCGGTCTAGAAGGTAATTCAGGAGAGATTAAAGAAAGATAGATAGATAGTCGGACAGAAGAATTAAAAGGATTTCGCCCGGCTTTAAACTTAGTATTTGGGGTGTGACCCTGATTCTTTCTGGGTTACTGTAGCCGCAGTCGGTGACTGCGGATGACAGGGTCCGCGGTCAACGACCGTAGCTACAGTGTCCGAGGCCGACACTGAAAATCGGGATGAAGCATAGGACAACGGGGTTCACGGAAAGCTTACAAATCTGCAAAAATACATGGACAATCTTGTTTTTCAGCCCTGTCCTGAAGCATTTATTGTGGAGGAGAAAAGGCGGAATATTATGAATCAGGAAGGGACAAGGAATATCACTATGAAGAAATCGTATCTTATTGTGTTATTGGGAATACTTCTGGCTCCGTTATGTTTGGCTGAAGAAGGTACAACGGGAAAAAACGTTTCCGGAGTCAGAGGAAAATCGACAGAACTCGCCGGGAAAGTTGAAAAGAGCAATAAATCGGGCGAGCAGCTTAAGGGCGAGAGCAAAATCCCGGAAGACATATCCCCGGCGAAGGGCAGTCCATTTTCATTTGAAGAGTTAAGAAACGCGGAGAAAGTTTTTGTCCCCCCCTTGCAATATCTGAAAGCCGGAGATGATGTAACACTTGCTTACCGGGCATATATTCCGTCAGAGATATCGGCGGTATTAGTATTTTATCATGGTGCCGGCGCCCATAGCGGCGTAACTTATCCGTACATTGGAGATGGTCTGAGCAAGCATTTTAATATTGCCGTATATACACCGGATATGAGGGGCCATGGTTTTTCCGGTGGTGAGAGAGGTGATGCTCCATCCCCGGAACAGGTTCTTGACGATATCGGTACTTTTATCCGATATGTACGGGCCAGACATCCCGGGGAAGCGATATTTTTAGGCGGCCATTCGGCGGGTTGCGGATTGGTTCTGAATTATTCGGATATTAAAAACCCGGAGAAAGTAGCAGGATACGTTTTCCTCTCCCCCTATCTGGGATTCCGTTCTAAGACCGACCGTGAGAATAATCCTCATCCTTTTGCCACGGCCAAAGAGGAACTCTTTGTAAAACACGCGATGCATGGAACAGAGGGTCACTCAAAAGCGGTATTCTACCATTACCCGGAAGAGGTATTAGAAGCCAACCCGGAGATGGTGACGGCAATTACCGTAAATCTTTCAAATGCCGTTACGCCGAGTTCACCATGGCTGCAGCTTATGAACCTGAACGCGCCTTTAGCGATGTGGATCGGCGAGAATGATGAAGCATTCGATCCCGATAAAGTGGTTTCATTTATTAAGAGCGGTAAACCGGACTCCGAGTTAACCATTCTGGAAGATGAGTCCCATCTTTCGATAATGTTAAATGCCGCCAGGTATATTGGTCCGTGGATACAGTCTATAATTGAAAAAGGTAATCAGTGATCGGTAATCGGTAATCAGTGATCGGTGATCGGTAATCAGTGATCGGTGATCGGTACGTGCTTAGCTCGACCATACTCGAAAAGGGTTTTTTAACTATTTGTGTTGAAAAAAACTAAATATTTACCACGAAGGTCACGAAGAACACGAAGAAAAACAAATAAAACTATGGAATTTTTTCTGATTATTCATATTCCTTCGTGCACTTCGTGTTCTTCGTGGTAAAAAATGCTTTTCGAGTAAGGTCTAGCTCGTCCGGTTAAGTCTTTAGTCAGTATTATAATTATATAGGAGGCGCACTCCGATGTTGAAATCATTTAGTCGATTATTCGTGTTCTATAAAGATTACCGCAGGCGTTTGATCTTATCCCAGGTATTGTTGATTATCTCCGCTGTATCGATGCTGGGTGTGGCGGCTTTAAGCCAGTATATGATCAACGAGGGTATTGAGGCGGGAGATATCTCTGTTCTGGTTGATACCGCGATCTGGATGACGGTATTGACATTGGTCAGCGGCTCGACCATGGCCGGTACCGCGGCCCTGGCCGTATTTTTTTCCCAGGGGACAGCCTATGTCATCCGGGATAAATTGTATCGGAAGATCCAGACTTTTTCCTTCGCCAACTTCGACCGCTTTCGCACTGGGAACCTGTTGGTTCGTCTCAATGCCGACGTGGTTAATATTCAGAACGCGGTGATGTATTCGGTGATGCTGATATTGTACGCGCCGTTCATGATGCTGGTGGCGCTGGTCCTGGCGCTTATTACCACCCCGAGCCTGATCTGGCTGATGCTCGTTGTCGCGGCAGTAATCATGGTCATCATGCTCTTTCTCGCGCCCCAGATTTTTCGCGCTTACGATGCCCGCCAGAAACGTCTCGACGATCTCAACAATACCCTCCAGGAAAATCTCTCCGCGGTGAGAGTGGTCAAGGCTTTCGTGCGGGAAGACCTGGAGATGAAACGTTTTAAAACTCGGGCTGAGGCCATGAGGACCCCCGCCGCCGCCGCTGCTTTCCGGGTGGCATTTTTCGCGCCGCTGCTCACCTGTATTGCCCAGGTTGCCGTGGCGGCGTCAGTCTGGGCCGGGGGGGCGAAGGTGCTTGCCCATACCGGCATGTCCGTCGGGCAGGTCATGGCTTTTATGCAATATCTGAGCATGATGGTGATGCCCCTGGCGCTGATGGCCATAGTTATTCCCTTTATTTTACGCGGGGATACATCGGCGGGGCGCATCTTTGAAATATTTGACACGGAACCGGTGGTGGAGGATAGACCTGACCCGGTCAGGCCGGACCAGGAAAAAACCAGCGGTAAGATTATATTTGAAGATGTGTCGTTTGCCTATCGCCGCCCGGATGGCAGTCTGGATCCCCCGGTCCTGAAAAATATCAATCTGACCCTAGATCCGGGGGAGAAGATCGGATTTCTGGGAGCTACCGGGTCTGGGAAGACAACGATGGTTAATCTTATCCCGCGCTTTTACGACGTTACCGAAGGCCGCATTACCATCGATGGAATAGATGTCCGCGATTATTCCCAGAATAATCTCCGCGAGACGGTGGGGATTGCCCTGCAGGAGGCAGTCCTCTTCCAGGGCGATCTTCGCTTCAATCTAAAATTCGGAGCTCCCGATACTGACGACGATACAATGATTAAAGCCGCCCGGGCCTCCGACGCTTACGAATTCGTCAAAAATCTTCCGAAGAAATGGAAGGCTCCCGTTGCCCGGAGGGGGTACAATTTTTCCGGAGGCCAGCGGCAGCGCCTTTCGATGGGGCGCACCCTGACCCCCGGGCCGAAAATCCTAATCATGGACGACAGCACCAGCGCCCTGGATGTCGAGACCGAAAGCCGGGTCCAGACCGCCATCCCGGAAAAGTATCCCGCGGTTACCATTTTATATGTCGCCCAGCGGATCAGCGCGGTGATCGATCTGGATAAGATTGTTCTTCTGGAGGACGGAACGATCCTGGATATCGGTACTCATGAAGAACTGCTGGAACGAAGCCCCCTTTACCAGGAGATATATGAATCACAGTTGGGTAGCGGCGTTATGGCCGGATTGGAGGTGGAATAATGAAAAATAAAAAGAATACCGGCTCGAATCCACCCCGGACAAAGAAAGGTGATACCACGCGGGTATTGATACGCCTTCTCCGCTACATGACCGGGTCCGGTTCGGGATCAAAGTTTACGGGAGCTATGGTTTTGCAGGTCATCGGATTACTGGCTCTGATAACCATTCCCCACTTCATGGGGAATGCCGTCAATACATTCAGTGGAACTGACTCCACTCCGGCGGCATTGCGGATCTGGGCGCTTCTGGCCATGGGAGCCGGGATTATCTATGTTGCCATGAATTTCATCGCGACCCGGTCTTTCGCCTCCCTGGCGGCCAACGCTCTCTCCCGGTTGCAGTGCCACCTCTTCGATCATATGCAGACCCTTTCCCTGTCATTTTTTGATTCCCAGCCGCTCGGTGAGTTGATGAGCCGGGTTACCAATGACACGGAAAGCGTGGCTCTTTTCTTTGAGAGCGCCGTCTCCCAGATGATCAGGGCTGTGATCCAGATCAGCATGATTATTATAGTGATGCTTATATTTAACTGGCAACTGGCGCTGGCCGCTCTGACAATAGTACCGGTGATGCTCTTTCTGACCGGTATTATTGAACGGATCTCGACTCCGGCCTTCGCCTCGCTCCAGAGAGAATTGGGAGAGTTGAGCGGCTTTCAGGAAGAGACCATATCCGGAAATAAGGTGATCATTAGCAACCGGCGTCAGCAATGGGCACAAGAAACCCATGAAAAACTCGCGGGTGGGATTTTCAAGATCGGAAGCAAAGCGTTCTTTGCTTCCCTCTTCCAGTTCCCGCTGACCAATACCCTGATTATGATCCAGATTATCATCGTCCTCCTGGTCGGCGGGATTATGGTGGTTGAGGGATCTACTACGCTGGGGGTGGTCATATCTTTTATCGGGTACGCCGGATTATTGTCTACCCCGCTCTCGGAGATTGCCAACCTTTCCAGTACTACTTTGAACGCGGCGGCCGGCGCGAGGCGGGTTTTTACCATTATCGATGAAGAAGCAGAGATCACCGATGCGCCCGACGCCGTTCCCTTTGAATTCAAAGGCGGACGCGTGGAGTTCAAAGATGTTGATTTCAGTTACGTGCCCGGCAGCCGGGTATTGCGCCATAACACGTTTGAAGCGCTCCCGGGCCAGATGATCGGTATCTGTGGCCCCACCGGGGCGGGGAAGAGCACCATCATTAACCTTCTGACCCGGTACTATGATATCGACAGAGGCACCATCCTGATTGACGGCCAGGATCTGAAAAACTTGACCCGGGATAGTCTGCGCCGCCAGATCGGTGTGGTCCTGCAGGAAGCCTTCCTCTTTACCGATACCGTGATGAATAACCTCAAGTATGCCCGGGAGGGCGCCACGGACGAAGATTGCATCGCCGCGGCCCGGCTAGCGAACGCCCATGAATTCATTATGAGGCTGCCCCAGGGATATGAAACCATGCTGACCGAGCGGGGTGCCAATCTGAGTCAGGGCCAGAGACAGATGATCACCATTGCCCGGGCCATGGTCGCGCAGCCGAAATTGCTGATTCTGGATGAAGCTACCAGTAATGTGGATACCCGGACCGAAAAATTAATCCAGGAGGGATTGCAGCACCTGATGTCGGGCAAGACCAGTTTCTCCATCGCCCACCGATTGAGTACTATCCGGCCGGCAGCAAAAATCCTCGTTCTTCGCGAAGGAGAAATTATCGAACAGGGCTCCCATGCTGAACTGATGGCGGCCCGGGGATTTTATTTCTCTCTTTATATGAGCCAATTCAAGGGGAGGGGACCGGCCGCCGTGCTGTAGCTCGACCTTGCTCGAAAAGCCTTTTTAACCACGAAGAACACGAAGTTCACGAAGGAATTTGAGAAAACAGGAAAAATTACATAGTTTTCTTTATTTTTCTTCGTGTTCTTCGTGCCCTTCGTGGTGAATATTTAATTTTTTGAACACAAAAAGTTGAAAATACCTTTTCGAGTATGGTCTAGCTTGTGCCTACTCGAAAAGCCTTTTAAACCACGAAGTACACGAAGGAATTTGAAGAAATTCGAAATATTTCTATAGATTTCTTTTTTTCTTCGTGTCGTGGTAAAAAAATATTTTCGAGCAGGGTCTGGTTTTAGGTGCAATTTATACTTCCGATAGTGTCCCGGCTTTCTTATCAAGCCTGGATTTTCCGGTAGGCGTTGCGGTAGATCTTTATGATCTCTTCCCGGGTGGGGGTCTTGACATTTGACTTGAAGCAGTTATCCGCCATGGCCATCCCGGCCATGGTGTCGAAATCCTCTTCTCTTACTTCCAGTACCCGGATATTGTCCGGGATCTGGAGGCGCCTTCTGAGGTCTTTGATCTGCTGGATAAATTTCCTGGCACTAAGAGTATTACTCATACTCCAGGTGGCTATTCCGGTTACCTTGGCCAGCATCGCGTAATCCTTGAAACTGGCATCAAAGTTGTACTCCATCACATAGGGGAGAAGAACAGCGTTAACGACCCCGTGGGGTAGGTTGTAGAGCCCGCTTAACTGGTGTGACATGGCGTGGACCAGGCCCAGGCCGGCGTTGCTGAAGGCCATGCCGGCCAGATATTCGGCGACGGCCATCTTCTCCCGGGCAATGATGTCTTTGCCGTCCCGGTAGGCATCGTAGAGGAAATCGAGGACCAGGATGATCGCCCCCAGGGCCTGACAGTCAGTCAGATCATTTCTTTCCCGGCAGGTATAGGCCTCGATCGCGTGGGTGAGGGCGTCAAGTCCGGTGGCGGCGGTGAGTTTTGGGGGCATGCCCACCATAACTTCCGGGTCATTCACGGCGATCTCAGGGACCACCCTTTCATCGGAAATGTCGACCTTATGGTGTTTTCCGGCTTCGGTAATCACGAAGATTCTGGACATCTCCGCGGCGGTCCCGGCGGTGGTATTGACGGCCATATGGGGGACCAGGGAATCCGGTCCGATTTCGCTCTGGAAGAGTACGATCTTGGCCGCCTTGGCCGTATCGTGTGCGCTCCCCCCGCCCAGGGAGATGAGAGAATCACAACCGGCGTTGAGAAATGCTTTCAGCACCTCCTGGGCGATTTCGAAGGTGGGGTTGGGTTTAACCGCGGTACAGATCTCGGAGTCGATCCCGGCGGAGCGGAGATGATTGCTGATTGTTGCGGCCAGGCCGGACTCTGCCAGAAAGGCATCCGTGATGATAAGTGATTTTCCGATGCCTAACTTTTTAAATTCAACCCCGCAGAGATTTAAGCACCCTTTTCCAATCAGTGTCTTGGGAGGCATCAGGTAGATGGAAGGTGGTTTATCGGTTGGATAGATATAGTGGTGCTTGATGATCATGAGATATATTAACATCAAATCACAAATCACAAATCACAAATCCCAAATAAATTCCAAGCTCCAAAATTCCAAATTTCAAACATGGCCCGGCACCCGGACTTGTGAGATTCCGCATCCCCTTAACCACAGGAATCTTAACCACCTCCAATAGTCCGGCCGGCAATAGAGAAAACCGGGTGTGGTAGTTTGGAATTTTGTTAATTGGAATTTATTTGGATTTTGGTGCTTGGAATTTGGAATTTATTTAGTCCCCGGTCCTTTCAGGTGCCGGTAATACTCATCCTCAGTGGTCAGGATAAGCGTGGTATCGCTATCAATAGTTTTCTGGTAAGTATCAAGTGTCTTTAAAAAGGAATAGAACTCCGGGTCCTGATTGTAGGCGTCAGCATAAATTTTAGTTACTTCCGCGTCGGCTGTTCCCTTGAGTCCCTGGGCCGTGCGGTAGGCTTCAGAAGTTATTCTTTTTAGTTCTTTTCCCCTCTGCCCGTCAATCTCAGCCCGTTTCCCTTGCCCCTCGGAGCGATAGCTTGCGGCGGCTTGTTTTCTTTCCGCGATCATCCGGTTGTAAACATCGTTCCGAACTTCCTCCACGTAATTCAGCCGCTTTATCCGAACGTCCACCACTTCGATTCCATACTGGGGAGCGAGTTTCTGGGCCGTCTTTAATATTTTCGCCTCCAGTTGCTTCCGACCGGTCTCTATGCTTTCGAGAGCTTCATCCGTAACGATCATCTCTTCACTCTCTTCGCCGATCTCGATAATCCGGTTGGAATCTCTGACCACTTCCACCAGGAGATGGCTGGTAATAGTATCCCGGGTAGCTGAATTGATTATATCATCCAGTTTTGAATGGGCCCCCGTCTCATTACCGACGGTCTGAAGAAATGTAAGCGCGTCAGCAATCTTCCAGCGGGCAGTGGTATCCACCCAGATAAATTTCTTATCCTTGGTGGGGACCTGGTTGGGGTCGCCATCCCACCCCAGAAGCCTCTTCTCGAAATATTGGGCTTTCTGGATGAAGGGCTTCTTGAAATGCAGGCCGGCCTTCGTGATGATATTACCGACCGGCTTTCCGAACTGGGTAATTACTACCTGGTGGGTTTCCGGAACCACGTAGGCCCAACCAACCATGAAAAGAATGAACACCAACACAATCACCCCTACTATTAAACCAACTGCTATCTTCATTTTTGACCTCCTTCCGACTGCCCGATATTCAGAAGGGGTAATATCGAGGATTGCTTCTGGTCCATTATGTACTTACGCCGGGCTTTTGGAATAACCTCAGACATAGTCTCAAGATATACCCTCTTTTTAGTTACTTCCGGCGCTTTCTTATACTCAGCCAGGACGGCCAGAAACCTTTCCGTATCCCCCTGAGCCCGGTTTATTTTATCCACCGCGTATCCTTCGGCCTCCCGGATAGTTTGTTTCGCCTCCCCCTTGGCTTTAGGGATAACCTTATTATACGCTTCCCAGGCCTGATTGACCAATTTGTCTTTCTCCTGTTTGGCCTGATTTACTTCGTTGAAGGCCGGTTTTACTTTATCAGGCGGATTGACATCCTGGAGTTTTACGGTAACCACTTGAATTCCGGTTTCATAGTCGTTTAAAATCTTCTGGATCCCGGTTTGGGCCAGGATGTTTATATCCGCCCGCTTGGTGGTCAGGACTTCATCCACACTGTAGTCCCCGACCAGCCTTCTCATCACTACTTCGGATATGTCCCGGATATTATTTACCGGATCCCTGGTAGAAAAAAGATACTTAACCGGATCCGTTATCCGGTACTGGACAATCCAGCGCACGTCGAGGATATTGAGGTCGCCGGTAAGCATCAGAGATTCGCCCAGATACGAGGCACTCGAATACCTGGTCTTGCGCCCCGCTTTTAAGGTCCTGATCCCGAACTCTTCATTGAAGATATGTCTAACTCTCACCCGAGTCATCTTATCGATCCCGAAGGGGAGTTTGAAATGAAGCCCGGGAGGGGTGGAAGCAATGTATCTGCCGAAGCGCTGAATTACACCTAATTCATCCGTTTCAATGGTGTAAAAAGTTCCGGTTAAGCCGATCAATATCAGCAGACCCACAATCGCGATGGGTATAAGTTTCCCCTTTTTCCTGTTAAGCAGCTTTTTTACTTCCAGCATTATGTCTTCCGGCTGTTTGACATCCATATCTACCTCCTTTTCTGGTTCTCAGTTGTTCTGGATCGATAAACTTAAATCATTATTATTCTCGTACTATGGGTGAGGCGCTGTGATTGAATGGATTGGTTCTGAGCGCCAGGGAGAATAGGTAAGGATAGCTCTCCTTCAGATGTTCCATATAGTCTAGCCATTGCCTGGCCAATTGTCCATAGACTCTTTTCATATCTCCGCGCAGGTGCCGATAGTCCTCGTCCGGTAAGGACCGCAGGCTGTCTCTCGCCTCCAGTTCTTCTGTCAGGTGAAAGACCGCCCAGAGCATATCGGTGAAAGATTCGTGTTCTAGCAGATTTCCATTCTCCAATAGTCTCAGCAAAAAATCTCTTTTCCCCACTAAAAATATTTTTATTCCCTCCCAGTCAATTTCTACTCTCTCCAGTTTGTGATTATGTGTTGCAAACCATCGCGTAACCCGCTGGAGCTGGTCTGCGCCCGATTTGTCTCCTGCGGCGAATTCATCCTGAAGGATATCTGTCTCTGAATCCAACCTGGAAATCATCTTCAGGAGTCCTGATCCGACTTCGCTGAAGAACGCTCCAAAGACCATATTCATTTTTTTCAGGCGCGCTTTCCTGGCCATTTGTTCCAGCAGATGGTGGATGATCAGTGTTACCAGCAAAATCTCGACAAAGACAAAGGCGATATCTCCTACCAGATAAATGAATATATGATGGAGATCCCGGAAGATCAAGTAGTGGATCAAATAGACAAGAATAGACAGCAGGAGCAAAATAATTCCCAACCATACCTGCCAGCTCAATCGTTTCATAGTATATCTCTATTTTTTAAAACTTCTGGATTTTCCGATAGGTGTTGCGGATCTTCCCCGGTCAATATCCTGGGAGGCATCAGGCAGATGGAATGGGGGTTTATTGGTCGGATATATTATATAGCGGTGCTTGATAATCATAATATTTATTCTTGATCCATGGTCCGATATGGACTCTTCTTAAGTCAGGCATATTATGGCATAAAACCTTATATTAGTAGAATAAAAAATTCCGGGAGTATTAATATTATGATTAATAAAATCGCGGAATTGGGCGTGTAAGGGGTTTATATTGTCCCTACAAAAATACATGTTAATTGTTTATGTGCAAGAAAAATCCGGAAAAAAATGAGGTTTAGGGGTAACACTTTTCTCCCTGGTTTAAATTAATATCGTCTCCAGTCTAAAATCAGAATTACGTCTTATTTTTAGATTCTATTGACA
>Ga0208902_1001527_pt1 | contig 11033 bp, 17 predicted proteins | sample AntAceMetag02UKH_FD_184767 | JGI IMG/M metagenome (GOLD analysis project Ga0208902, IMG submission 184767) | Saline lake microbial communities from Ace Lake, Antarctica - Antarctic Ace Lake Metagenome 02UKH (SPAdes) (version 2) | ecosystem: Environmental > Aquatic > Non-marine Saline and...
AAGGTATTAAAAGAGATCGAAAAACGTTTCTTTGCCATTCAGAGGAAAAGCGAAAAACCTGATGGTTATGTTGAGCTTCCCGTGGCTGCTTACGCATAAAGACGTAGGAGGGGGACTGAAGGGAGAAGGGATTGAAGTCAGAGGACGGAATGAATTGAACCGTTAAGGCGCGAAGATAGCAAAGATAAAAATAGTCTCTCACAGAGCACACAGGGTACACGGAGAAGGCACCCGGTTCAACGGGGCAAAGGGACGGAAGGGACTGAAGTCGGATGTCGGACGTCAGATGTCAGGGGTGGTGATGAGGATAGCAAGGGCTTATGATTAGGGTTTTGCATGTTATCAATTGGTTCCGGCGAGGGTCGGAGGTCAGAGATCGGAGGGCTGAAGACAGAAAAGAGCAAAGCTGAAAGATAGAAGCTCAAAGGTGCAATGATCAGTTGCAGCGGGCAGCTTCAGAGGAATAACTTGACTCCATGTGTATAGCTGAGTTATATAGAAGATGGCGTTATAAGGGCTTCATGTGAATATTTATCTCTCAAAGGTGTTCACACGGTTGGCTCGACGCGACGAACTGACAGACGTCCACATTTGCCAGGCAATAGGTGAGATGAATAAGGGACTGATCGATGCCGATCTCGGAGCGGGTCTGTTCAAGAAGAGAATAGCCATGCCTGGACAGGGAAAGCGTGGAGGATGGAGGAGTCTGCTCGGATTTCAGGCAGGCAATAAGGCCTTCTTCCTGTATCTGTTTCCCAAAAGCAGGCGAGACAACATTAATGCTGCTGAGACGAAAGTTCTGAAGCGTCTGACGAAATATTATCTCACATTGAAGCCTGCGGAAATTAAGGCAGCATTGCAATGTGGGGAGTTAAGGGAGGTGCACTGTAATGAAAAACGGACCTGACAGTATTCTCTCGGTCGTTCATGAGACGGCAAAGGGTTTGCGCGATGCGGGTATTATGAATGAGATAACCATGCGCGAATTTGATGCGCTTTGTCTGTTTCCCGTGAAGACGTATCAGCCACAGGAAATTAAAAAGATACGATTGCGCTATCGCGTCAGTCAGGCGGTATTCGCTGCCTACCTGAACGTGAGCAAAACATCTGTGGCGAGCTGGGAGTCGGGCGGAAAGAAACCCGGCCCTGCGGCAGTCAAGCTGCTTAACCTGGTGGATCGAAAAGGCATTGAAGCAGTTGCGTGATCCGCAGATTTCCGAAGCTACAGGGGAAAGGCGCAAAGGAGAACCTATACCTGTAGGGTGGTGGGTGGTGAAGTGGCGGAGGGCAAAAGGGATGGTTGGATGAAGAAGAGAGGGGATGAATGGATGAGTTGTTGGAGAGGAATAAGAATCTCAATCGAGGATTTAGAAAGCTTAAAGTGTGGCAGGGAGCGATCGATCTATACGTATTTGTCAAGGAAAGGCTTGAGGAAATAAGTGGCATATCGTTTAAGATTAGGGATCAGATCCTCGATTCAACGTTTTCTATTTCTTCGAACGTGGCAGAAGGGTATTGTCGCAGGTCGATTAAAGAGTATTTACAGTTTGTGAACGTGGCGCTTGGTTCGTGTGGGGAAAGCTATTCACAAATTTATGCATTGTTCAAGTCTCGTGAAATAATGAAAGAGACTTTTGATGAATTTGACAGATGCCATTATGGGGTTGAGAATAAGTTGATAAATCTGGCTAAAGCTTTGTCAAGAAGATTGAAAAGCGGCGAAGAATGGAATAGTGATTACAAGACGGGAATACCGGCGCGTCGCGAAAAGAATATGATTCCAAAAAAGGACGTCCCAAGATTAGAGCCTTAGATTGGATGAACGATGGGATAAACATAAGGGATGGAAACGGGCGAAGGCAGAAAAGGGATGGTTGGATAAGTTCCTTCGGAACGGATGGATGGAAGATATGAGATGGAAGGTATTGTGGGGATAGCAAGGGTTTATGATTAAGGTTTTGCATGTTATCAATTGGTTTCGGCGCGGTGGGGTTGAGACGCAGCTTTTGCAGATATTACGCGATTATGACCGAGCGCGGTTTCATATGGATGTGTGTTGCTTCGGGACGGAACTTGGCTATCTGGCGCCTGAAGCAAAGAAATTTGGGGCAGAGATTATGCATTGTCCAAAGTCCCCAAATCTGTTCGTTTTCTCGAAAAGGTTTCACGAGCTTATTGACAAGAGAAAATATGATGTGGTGCATTGTCACTCGGAGGCATGGAGTGGTCCAGTACTTCGTGGAGCAAAACATGCAGGGGTTTCCGTAAGAATCGCTCATATACGGAGTAGTCTCCCTCAAGGTTTTACGATACAGAATCCCTTTTTGAGGTTGGGGCGTAATTTTATAATGACGTGGGGGCGGTATTGGCTTAAGCAAAACGCGACATATATATTGGGTGTTTCGAAAGCAAGCCTTAATGCCCGATTTCCTCAGTGGAAGAATAGCGGTAAGTTTTCCCTGTGGACTCTTGGAGTTGATACACAAAAGTTTATTCCTTCAAGTGACAAGAGTAATTGCAGGCAAGAAAGTCCCGTTATAATTAACATTGGTTCATTCATTCCACAGAGACGGCAGGATTTGCTAATTCAGATTTATGAAAAGGTACTTCAAAGTATACCAGGTACAAGGCTTAACCTTGTGGGTGATGGGGAGCGGTTGCAGTCATGTATAGCTGTAGCTAAAAGATTAGGCATTGATGACCGTGTTGATTTCTTGGGATTGCGAGAAGACATCCCCGATCTTTTGCATGGGGCTGACATTTTTGTTTCATGCTCAGAGGCTGAAGGGCTTCCGAATGTCTTGCTTGAGGCTCAGGCTTCGGGTCTCCCGGTGGTGGCGAGTGATATTCGACCGCACAGGGAGGCGTTACCTGAAGAGGCTCATCAATTTTTGTTCGGGCACGACGATCTTAGGGGTGCGGCGGATAATATTGTTCGGATTCTCAATGAGGCACAATTATATGGAAGGCTGAGCGAGGCAGGACGGGCGCATGTGTGTGAGCATTATGACGCGAGGAAGAATCTTCCGAAGTTGGAGGAGATGTATTTGAGGTGGGTTGAGGAAGGCCGTAGGGGGGAATTGAACCGCTAAGGCGCGAAGATAGCAAAGATAAAAATAGTCTCTCACAGAGGCACAAAGATCACAGAGAAGGCTAAGGAAATAGAAGATTGATGATTGAAAAAGAACAAATATATTGAACCGCTAAGGCGCGAAGGGGTTTTTTGTTGGTTTTGTCCAGATCCTGGAGGAAAGATTCAGGCTCTGGACGTAACCAAGCCCTCCCGGGCGACCTTGATAAACTGGAAAGGCGAAAAACGGTGTGAGGGTCAGGGTAGTGGCTGTAACTTATTCGTTATTTGTTATCTGTTGGCGGTTGTTTTTGGCAGGAACTTGGGTTAATGGCGGTATTTGATTCTTTGGAAGAAAATAGGCGCAGAAAGAATGAAAAGAAATTTGGTTCTTGGCAAGACTTGGCGGATGGAGGTCGGGTCTATTTTTATGAAGTACAAGGGCATCATGGCTGGACAGCAAGGTATTTAAAGGAAGTGGACGCATCTGAACTTACGCTGCGTTTTTGGCAAGAGATCTATGACAATTTTGGCCATTTAGACGAGGTTCATGGGAAATATCCAGTTGACAGGGGGCATGAAAAAGTTGAGGGAGGTGAACAAGAATGAGGATTGCAAACCAAGATGTTGTTTCTAAACTAACAGATTATCTGAAGCATCGTGTCCCTCTCCCTGAGTTGGTCGATTGGGCTGAGCAAGCGATGATGGATGGAGATTTTGTAGGAAAGGACTGGAAAAAAGTTAGGGATATTGTGGCTCGCATAGGACTGGCTGACGTTCGTGCGTTTGGACTGACATGGGAAGATTGCGAGCAATCGTTGATGAAACTTGGGTATCGGACAGAAGTGCTTATTTCCCAATCTTCACTGCAAAATTGAGGAGATGAGATTGTAATCGCAGTACCATTTCGCGGCGCTACCCCGTTTAAATATGCTGCGCTGTCCTTCGGAATTGAACAGGGCACCGCCCGCTTCGCTCAAGACGCTAAGTGCGCGAAGGGGTTTTTTTGTTGGTTTGTGCTTATCCTTCAATAATGACAAAGGATCAGCACAGAACCAAGCCCTGCCGGGCGGGTACAGACTATTATAGAATCCGTAGTGGGGGAAGGATCTGCGGGGTGGACGAAGATACTGGAATGCTAAAATGGGTGGACGGTTCGCTTTGCGAGTGATGAGAAGGGACTGAAGTCGGATGTCAGAAGTCAGGGGTCAAGGAAAGATGATTAGGATGAGAAGGAATGCTGGAATGCTGGAGTTGAAAAGAGATGTGGGGATGGTGGAGCGAAATATCTCATTAAGTGGTAAGATCATGCAGTTCTTGATGGACAACCCGCAGGTGTTCAGCTCTTTGCCGGAGAAATTTGAGCTGGTGATTCTGCCGGATGATGATCCTGAGATCCGTCAGTACAACCTTGATCTGATCGACAAATACGGAAGTGAAGGCAAGCCTATCGTCTTTGCTCGAGTCAAGGTTCATCAGGAGAAACTGAAAACCAAGGTGAAGCCGAGCATCTTTGTGCCCGTTCATGTCGCAGCGTGAACCCCGATGTTGAAAAAAGGACGGAGGTCAGAATAATAAACCGCTAAGACGCGAGGAACGCGAAGATCCAAAAACAAAGATAGTCTCTCACAGAGGCACAGAGGTCACAGAGAAGGCTAAGAAAATAGAAGATTGATGATTGAAAAAGAACAAATATATTGAACCGCGAAGATGCCCCGGTACCATCTTCCGGAGCTACGGGGTAAACAAAGGACGTCCCGCCTGAGGCGGGATTGGTTTGTGCTAATCCTTCAAGAAAAACAAAGGATCAGCACAGAACCAAGCCCTGATGGGCGGGTACAGACTATCATAGAACCCGTAGTGGGGGAAGAATTTGCGGGATGAATAGAATGGGTTACCTTACGGCAAGGGATGATTAGTGTGAATGGATGTGGAAAAAGGGGTCTCGCGCCCCAGTACGACCCTCCCGGACCTACCCCGGTTAAATACGTTTCCCTGTCACTAACCTGAATTTAACGGGGCAGGCGGGGTAAACAAGGTTGCCAAGGCGCAAAGAGGTAAGGGACCGTTATTTATGACGCTTGATGAGATCCAGGATAAAGTCGTTACAAACGAGTATGATTATACGCTTCACGCGGAAATTGGGGATGAAATCTAAAATTGACACGGATGGAATAGGTCAAGTACGAGAAGAGAAATTTCTCAGGGGGGATTGTTATGATTCCGATGGATCGAATTGAGCTTAATCCAAGAGTTTGTAATGGAAGGCCTGTAATAAAAGGAACACGTGTTCCTGTCTCTGTTATTCTGGACCAGATAGCAGAAGGTGAATCCTGGGACACGTTACTTGCCGGTTATCCGGAATTGAAGAAAGAAGATATTCAGGCAGCCTTGATTTATGCCAGGGCCTCTCTTGATCACGCAGAGGTTAGAGCGGCTTATGCCTGAGCTCCTTAATCTCTATCTGGATCAAATGTTGCCATTGGATGTTGCTCAGGCTTTGCGTAATGAAGGCCACGATGTTATGCGTGCTTCCGAAGTCGGACAGGCCCGAGCAGATGACTATGAGATATTGCAAAAAGCAATTGCCGAGAATCGAATTCTTGTTACTCTTGATGAACATTTCGGTGATTGGGTAATCCTTCCTCTTAGCAAACATCCGGGTGTAATTCGATTGAAGATCAACCCTACCACCTCAAAAAATGCTATAAATCTTATCATACCATTTTTGCGCCTCCATTCTTTAGAGCAATTTAGAAATCATCTTGTCATACTTTCGCCAAAGCGTACAAAATGGATTTTTACTGCTTGATGGACTTCCTGCGGTTTTGACGAGAGCATAACGTAAAACATTGGGGGCCATCCATTAAAGGGCGAGTCAAGAGAAAAAACAACTCTCCCTGAAAAAGATGCTCTCTTTTCGCTTTTTTCGCTTGGCTCTAACGATCGCCTCAGCACGGCCTTGTTTGACCATCTAATTTGCGTCCGCTATTATCCGCTATTTCTCGCTGTTCAGTTCTCGGTCAAGGTTGCTATAAAGGTCAAGGTTGCTATAAAGGTCAGAGGGCGGAAAAGGGACAGGAAGGGATAGAAATCTGAGATCAGAGTTCTGAGGTCGGAGGACGGAAGACAGAGGTCGGAAGTCGGAGGTCAGAGGGCAGGAAGGGATAGAAATCTGAGATCAGAGTTCTGAGGTCAGAGGACTGAAGACAGAGGTCGGAAGTCGGAGGTCAGAGGGCAGGAAGGGATAGAAATCTGAGATCAGAGGTCTGAGGTCGGAGGACGGAAGACAGAGGTCGGAAGTCGGAGGTCAGAGGGCAGAAAAGGAACGGGAAGGATGAAAAAAAGGGGTCTCGCGCAAAGGAGCAAAGGACGGGAGGGACTGAAGTCGGATGTCGGACGTCAGATGTCAGAATGTGAGGGGTTGTCGTGCGTTATTTCTTAGGGGTTGTAGACTGACAATTGCCAGGCATGCAGAATGAAGGTACCGTTATTTATGACGCTTGATGAGATCCAGGATAAAGTCCTTACAAACGAGTATGATTATACGCTTCACGCGGAAATTGAACGAAAAGCGGATAGTCTCACCTTTCATCAGATTGAGGCTGCGATTCTCGAGGGAGAAATCCTCGAGCGTTATCCTGATGGTGGGCGCGGAGAGAGCTGCCTTTTGCTTGGGTTTAGCGATAACATCCCTATACACATTGTCTGTGGGTGGCGGGGAACGAGAATTGTGCTCATTACCATTTATGTACCGAACCCACCAAAATTCGTCGATCCATGGACGAGGAGTGATAACTATGGAAGATAAAAAGTGTAATTTCTGTGGAAGTCTGGAGTACGGAAAGCGGCGAACGGATTATCTCTATTCATACAGGGGTAATTATTTGCTTGTCCCCAATACACCAGTTGAAGTCTGCCTCAACTGTGGCATGGTTTACTTTGATGCGAAGGTATTAAAAGAGATCGAAAAACGTTTCTTTGCCATTCAGAGGAAAAGCGAAAAACCTGATGGTTATGTTGAGCTTCCCGTGGCTGCTTACGCATAAAGACGTAGGGTAGGGGACTGAAGTCGGATGTCGGACGTCAGATGTCAGAATGTGAGGGGAACATGAGGGAAGAAGAGAGGCAACTCAGGTCTGCAAAGGATTTAAGAGTCTACAAGAAGGCGTATGACTTGGCCATGGCGATATTTAGACTGACCAAGACTTGGCCGGGGGAGGAAAGGTTTTCTCTGACAGATCAGATAAGGAGGTCTTCTCGTTCAGTGTGTGCAAATTTGAGGGAGGCTTGGGCGAAGAGACGGTACGAAGCCCATTTCATTAGTAAGTTGACTGACGCTGATGGGGAAAATGCTGAAACGGATACCTGGTTGGACTTTGCATGTGATTGTGGGTACCTGTCGTCGGAAGAGCATAAGCGTCTGGCTGCGGACTGTAGAGAAGTAGGTGCGATGCTCGGCTCCATGCTCAATAAGCCTTCGCCCTTTTTGATCAAAGACCGTTGATTTTGGCTGAACGCTGATACCGGATATCAGATCTCTGGAAAGAGAGGGGGGGGACTGAGGCCAGAAATCAAAGGTAGGAAGTTAGGATTCGGTAAGGAAAAAAATTAAAAAATAATCTTTGCGTACCTGGCGTCTTTGTGGTTCAGGGATTTTTTACCGATAAGGCGCGAAGGGGGTGTTTTATATGAAGATGTCGAAGTGGGAGTTTGTTGAAAAAATGAGTAAACTTGAGTTGTCAGAGGACCGGGCCGTTTCCGAGTTGACAGAAACGCTTCAAGAATATGAGAGGAAATATAAGCTTCGTTCTGAGATATTTTATAGATTGATTGTGGGGACACCTGCGGAGGATACCCTTGATTTTATTTCATGGGCAATCTGTTACAGAAGCTATTTCCGGGTGATGCAGTCAAAATTTTCTCTCAGGGAGGTCGCTGCGGGTGCTTTATGATGCCCATCAGCAGGGTCGAATTATTCAGCGTTGCTGGATGATTTATGAGCTTGTGAACGATACATTCGTGCCGCCTAACGAATTTCACGTTCAATATCCGAGCGGATTCCCTTCCTCACCATCAAACTGATTATAAAGGACATCGGTTGTCTCATTTTCCAAATCACTTACACGATGAGATGGGGTGATGGGGAAAAAAGGGGTCTCGCGCAAAGTCGCCAAGGCGCAAAGGGTGGAAATTATAATTGGGGATGAATGGATGAAAAAAAAGGGGTCTCACGCAAAGTCGCTAAGGCGCAGAATAAATTTAGGACAAAATGATTAATAGCCGCAAAAAGGCACAAAAGGCACAAAAAGGATTCAGGGCAAAATAGGCTTGATGAAGCCGCAAGGCGCAAATGATTGACAGGTAAAAGAAGGAAAAGATTATATGGCCGCAAAAAGGCACAGAGAAGGAAGGGATAGATGTCGGAGATCTGAGGGCGGAGGTCGGAGATCGGAAGGAAGGGGGCGTATCATGAAGAAATGGCCGATACTGTTTTGTTTAGGGGTGTATGTATTTATTTTTCATGCTACCACATTAGGTTATGCAGTTGAGAATTCTGCAAGGATTACGGATCGCGAAATCATTGAATCCCTTATTCGTTTGGAGGAAGGTGTTAAGGCCAACAGGGAAATGATCATAGCCTTGCGAACAGAGATGGGATCATTGCGAACCGAGATATATTCAGGAATAAAATCTTTGCGAGACGAGGTTTTGGGATTTCTGAAGTGGGGCTTTGGTTTGTTGTTTACGGGCATGCTTATTCTTGTGGGTTTCATTCTGTGGGACAGGCGTAGCACCCTTAAACCGGTGAAGGATGACCTTGATGAACTGGAAAGGCGAAAGGTTGATAGGCTTTTGGAGGCCATGAGGAAACTTTCGGAGGAAGATTCGCGGGTCGCCCAGGTGCTTCGTAGTGTGGGGTTGCTTTAAAGGTCGTAGTTGCATAAATGACATGGCAAAATAAGTTTGATGAAGCCGCAAAAAGGCACAAAAGGCGCAAAGGACAGAGATCAGAGGTCGGAGGTCGGAGATCAGAGTGCAGAGGACGGATGTCGGAGGATGGAGGGCAGAAAAGGGACAGAAATCTGAGATCAGAGTTCTGAGGTCGGAGATCAGAGAATGGAGTGGAAATTATAATTAGGGATGACTGGATAGGGAAAAAAGGGGTCTCGCGCAAAGACGCCAAGGCGCAAAGAATGAAGGGATAGAGGTCAGAGATCTGAGGACAGAGATCAGAGGTCAAGAGGGCAGGAAGGGATGGATGAGAAGGGATGCTGGGATATCTCACAGAGGCACAGAGTACACAGAGATCGAGTTTCAGGATTCGGGAAGGAAAAATTGAAAAATAGTCTTTGCGTACCTGGTGTCTTTGTGGTTCAAGAATTTTTTTACCGCCCGCGGAAAACACTGATATTATCACCTTCCAAAATGAAAGAGCGGAAGGTGAGTTAGGCAAACGTGAGCTAAAGCTGCACCTGTGATGGCGTTTCGATTTCTGAGTTGACTTTGGCGCCAATGCTCTGTTCTGCAAGTGCAAGCTCGTAGTGGGATTGCAGGTTCACCCAGAAGCGGGCGCTATTGCCAAAATATCGAGAAAAGCGCAGGGCTGTTTCTGCTGTTATGCCCCTTTTCCCGTTGAGGATTTGCGTGATACGGCCTGATGGTACACGAATTGCCAGAGCGAGTTTGTTTGCTGAGAGATTACGGGCTATGAGCTCCCTTTTTAGAATTCGTCCCGGATGAATGAGTTTCATTGCATTACCCCTTGTGATAGTTTGTGATCTCTACATGATATGCGTTTCCGTTTTTGAAACGGAAACAGATGCGCCAAGGGCCATTTATGGTCATGGCCCATTGTCCGGCCCTGTCCCCCTTCAATTTGTGCAAGCCGAGGCTTCTTAAGGAACCGAGGTCAGAAAGAGATTCGGCAGCATCCAAGGCAGCGAGTAAGTCCTCTGCAGATTCCACATCCATTCCACTGAATTTTGACGCCTTTCCCTGTTCATAAAAGCGGCGGGAGCGGCCATTGGCCCACGACTGAATCATTTGTAAAACATACTACGTTTCCCGTAGTATTGCAAGTGGATAAATGGAGGGGAGTGAGATTAGAAGTCGGAGGTCGGAGGTCGGAGATCAGAGGACGGAGGTTGGAGGGCAGGAAGGGACAGAAATCTGAGATCAGAGGTCTGAGGTCGGAGATCAGAGGACGGAGGTTGGAGGGCAGGAAGGGATGGATGAGAAAAAAAGGGGTCTCGCGCAAAGACGCCAAGGCGCAAAGAATGACGGAAAATGAAATAGGGAAGATTGTTGTTGATGCTGCTATAGCCGTTCATAGGGGACTCGGACCGGGGTTGCTCGAAACAGTATACGAAATTGTACTTGCTCACGAACTGTCGAAGAGGGGGCTTCATGTTGACAGGCAAGTGCCTGTTTCCATTGATTACGACGGGATTAGGTTCGATGAAGGATTTCGAGCTGATATGATTATAGAGGGCAAGGTGATTGTTGAGTTGAAGTCTGTAGAAAAGGTGACTGCAGCCCATAAGAAGCAGATCCAGACCTACCTCCGCCTCACAGGTCACAAACTGGGATATCTCCTCAATTTCGGGGAAGCTTTAATGAAACACGGCATAACCAGGGCTGTAAACAATCTGGAGGAATAATCTTTGGTTTTGAGGTCTCGCGCAAAGTCGCAGAGGCGCAAAGAAGAAAGGGATAGAGATATCTGAGGGCAGAGATCAGAGGTCGGAGGGCAGGAAGGGATGGATGAGAAGGGATGCTGGGATATCTCACAGAGGCACAGAGTACACAGAGATCGAGTTTCAGGATTCGGGAAGGAAAAAAATTAAAAATAATCTTTGCGTACCTGGCGTCTTGGCGGTTCAGGGATTTTTTACCGCTAAGGCGCAAAGATCGCAAAGGGGTTTTTTGTTGGGCCTGCGCAGTTCATGGCGTACTTTGC
>Ga0208902_1001528_pt1 | contig 11027 bp, 9 predicted proteins | sample AntAceMetag02UKH_FD_184767 | JGI IMG/M metagenome (GOLD analysis project Ga0208902, IMG submission 184767) | Saline lake microbial communities from Ace Lake, Antarctica - Antarctic Ace Lake Metagenome 02UKH (SPAdes) (version 2) | ecosystem: Environmental > Aquatic > Non-marine Saline and Alkaline...
TCCAACAATTTCAAAGAAAAAAGTTTTTGAAAAGTTGGAATTGCATTTAAGAGAATTAAAAATTAAAGATTATAAATTATAAATTAAAGAAAGAAGATAAAAGAAACAAAAACCTATTAATGGGATTTATTCCATTGTAAGGAAACAAGCAAATCAACAAATAGAGCAAAAGAGTATATTCTTTTGTATTTCAAATTAGAAATTAAACTAGTTGAATATTTCAATTTTTTTGTTTATCTTATCAGATGTTTATTTTGGTAGAATTAAATTAAAATTATGGAAGGTAAAATTGAAAAATAAATTAAAAGAATATTTTGACTTCTCGGAATATCAATTAGAAATTATAGGTATTTTATTGATGATAACTTCTATTTTTATTGCTATAAGTTTATATTCATATTCTCCGAGAGATGAATTACTCATCTCAAGACATTTTCTTATCGATAATGCAATGGGAATTGTTGGTGTATTTATATCTTATTTTTTTATAAAATTAGGATTGGGATATTTTTCTTGGGGATTCGTTCCGTTGATATTTTTATGGGGGTGGTGGACATTTGCTAAAAAAGATAAAGCTAAATTAATACGTTTCACTCTGTACTCTTTGGGAGTGTTATTACTGTTATCAATTACTTTTTCAATGCCTTATGTTTATTCTTTGTTTACTTTACCAGGCGACTATTCATTTGGTGGTTTTTTAGGTGGAGTGATCGCTACATTTTTAGAGGATTGGTTTGGTGTACTTCCTGCATTTATTGTTGTAGTTGTTAGTTTGATCATTCTTATTTTCGGTTTTTTTGGATTGAGTTTATATCATACATTTGAATTATTTTTCAAAAAAATATTCAAGAGAAAAGATAAAAAAGTAAAAAACACCAAAAAAGATAAAGTAAAAATACATAGAGAACCGGAAGTTGGCGAATCGGAAGAGGAACTTGATATTAAGCGAAAAAGTGAAGATAAAATTTCAAAAAAAGATCATCAAATAGAAAACGAAGAAAAAGATTCCGAAAATGATACGAATGGTGAATATATTCCGGAATATAAAGTGACAGAAAAAATTGATGATGAAGATGTAAATTATGATGATGAGACAAAGGAAAAGAAGAAACGACGGGAATATATTTTACCGAGTGTGGAATTGTTAAAAGTTCCTCATCATAGCCAGAAAATAGATCCTATGGAGTTGGAGGAGAATGCTGAATTATTGACGAAAACTTTAGCTGATTTTGGTGTTACAGGAAAGGTTGTTAGAGTTATTCCAGGACCAGTTGTAACATTGTATGAAGTAGAGCCGGCAACTGGTGTGAGAGTAAATAAAATTTCTGTTTTAGCCGATGATATTGCAAGAGTTATGGCTGCTAAAAGAATTAGAATAATTGCTCCTATTCCTGGGAAAAAAGTTGTTGGAGTTGAAATTCCAAACAGACATCCGGAATTGGTATTATTAAGATCAATTGTCAATTCAGAAAAATTTGCTAATGCAGAAAATATTTTAACAGTCGCTTTGGGAAAAACAGCAAAAGGTGAACCTTTTATTTTTAATTTGGCAAAAATGCCTCATTTATTAATAGCAGGAACGACAGGATCAGGAAAATCCGTATGTATAAATACTTTAATAATGTCAATTTTATATAGAGCCAAACCTAATCAAGTGAAATTTATCATGATTGATCCCAAAAAATTGGAACTTTCAATTTATAAAGCACTTGAACCGTACCATTTAATTACAAGTGAAGATATTGATGAATATGTAATAACCAATGTAAAAAATGCTGTATTAGCACTAAGAAGTGCAGAAGTGGAAATGGAACGAAGGTATGGTTTATTAGCTAATGTAACTGTCAGAAATATTGGTGAATATAATGAAAAAATGAAAAGTTCTGAAGATGGGAATATTTTACCTTATATTGTTATAATTATTGATGAGTTAGCAGATTTAATGTTGATTGGCAATAAAGAGATCGAGGCTCCTATTGCTCGTTTGGCACAAATGTCAAGAGCGGTTGGAATTCATTTAGTTGTTGCTACACAAAGACCAAGTGTTGATATTATTACAGGAGTGATTAGATCTAATTTTCCAGCTAGAATAGGATTTCAAGTTCCAACTAAAATCGACAGTAGAACTATTTTGGATACATCTGGAGCTGAAAAATTATTAGGTAAGGGCGATATGCTATTTTTATCTCCCGGGACTTCAGAACCAATTCGTGTTCATAACGCATTTATTACATTGAAAGAGATAAAAAATGTTTTAGAGCATATTAATAAGCAACCAAGCGAAAAAGATGAATTTATTTTGCCAACTGCAAAGGAAAAAGAAGATACTTCGAAAATTGGTATTAATGCAGATGAGGATCGCGATGAGCTTTTTGATGAAGCATTAAGACTTGTGATAACGCATCAACAGGGATCAATATCCTTAATTCAGAGACGACTTAAAGTAGGATATAGTAGAGCCGCAAGAATGATCGACCAATTAGAAGAAGCAGAAATCGTTGGTCCTTTTACAGGTTCAAAAGCAAGAGAGGTTTTAGTAGGACCTGATTATTTGGAACAAAATTATGATCATATTGATGAAGATTGATCAAAAGGTTTTTTCTCTATCAATAAATAATAAATAAATTTCTAAAAAAATATATGAATAATAATATCGAATTATTAAAAATATCAGGCAGAAAAACTATTAGGGTTTCAATTAATGAAGCTCAACCGAAGAAGTCAAATGTAACTTTAATAATTGGTTCCGGATATTACAAAAGTATGAACGAACGGTTATTAAATTTTTTATCCGATCATTTAGTTAAAGAAAATGTGAATGTTATTAAATTTGATTATCCATTTGTAAATAAAAAATTCAAAATGTTTTGGGGAATAAATCATTTAAAAAGTATTTATAAAAAGGTATTTGAATTTATTCAAGATAAAAAGGAATTCAGTAATGATTATTTTTTTGTAGGTGGGAAATCTTTAAGCTCAATTGTTTCTACAAAAATTGTTTCCGATAAGATCAAAGGTTATCTATTTTTAGGTTTCCCACAAAAGGTAACATTTTTGAAAATTCCTTTGTCTAATAGATCGTTATTCACACTAAAAAAACCAATGTTCTTTATTCAAGGAACTAACGATAAATACATGAACAATAAAAAAATGGAGTTGCTGGTCGGTGCGTTAAATCCTTATGCAAGATTAATGCTTATTCCGGAAGCAGATCATTCGCTTAAATTACTATCAGATACAAAAAGATCACAAAAAGATGTAGATAGGGAAATAGCAGATATTATTTTATGGTTTTTAAGTGATGTCATAAATAAAAATATTAATAAAAATTAATTAAATGAAAATAAAAATTCTTGGAACATTTTATTAAATATTGATTAAAAAATGAGTGAATGGAAAAATGAAAAAAAGAAAGGAAGGAAGATATTTTAGATAATTAATATGTTTAGGTTTGCTTTCCCATATGCGTTTATTTTATTGATTATTCCGATAGGAATGATAATTTTTTACTTACGTAAAAAAAATGATAAATTCGAAACATTACGAATTGGTACATTAGATATTTTAGACAAAATATCACCAAAAATAAATATAAAAATAAAATTGCCGATAATATTACGATTAGCCGTTATTATATTAATTATTTTTGCTCTTGCTCGACCTCAAATTGGGAATGTAACTAGAAATATTAAGAAAAAAGGCATCGATATTATTCTTGCTTTGGATATTTCCGGATCAATGCAGATAGAAGATTTCAAGCCGAATAGATTGGAAGCATCTAAAAAAGTTGCAGCCGATTTTATTAAGGAAAGAAAGACGGACAGAATCGGATTAGTTGTATTTGCCGGTGAGTCATTTTTACAATGTCCATTGACCGTTGATTATGATGTTTTAACAAATATTGTTTCCGAGATGAAGATTATTCCGAGAGAATTGGATGGAACAGCAATTGGATTAGCTATTAGTAATAGTATAAATCGATTACGAGATTCAAAAGCAAAAAGTAAAGTAGTGATTTTATTAAGTGATGGAGATAATAACGCCGGTGATATTGATCCGATAACAGCGGCGAAATTTGCTAAAGAATTTGATATTAAAATATATACGGTTGGAATGGGCGGAGAAGGTGGAAAGTTAAATAATAATTTTTTTAGTTTCCAGAGAGTTCCTCCGGTAAATAAAGAACTTTTAACAAAAATCGCTGATCTAACCGGCGGAAAATTTTTTATGGCGAATTCAAATGAAAAATTAAAAAACATTTGGGAAGAAATTTCTAAAATGGAAAAAACGGAAGTTAATGTTGATAAATATACTGACTGGGCGGAAAAATATTTATGGTTTCTTTTACCGGCAATTTTGCTATTTTTTATTGGCATAATTCTTTCAAGAATTGTTTGGAGAGTTTATCCATGATAGAATTTGCACATCCGGAAATATTATGGTTACTATTTATTGTCCCGATTTTGGTCATTTTTCGCATGATCAAAAATAAGAAAATGATGAGAATAATTAATCGTCATATTGATAATAATATGTTCAAAAGATTGAGAGGGGAAAATAATTATTCGCTAAAAAGAATTCATTTTTTAATAGAAATATTTGCAATTATTCTCTTGATAATAGGAGCTTCAGGTTTACGGATCGGAACAAATATTGAGGAATTGAAAAGAGAAGGCGTCGATATAATAGTCGCATTGGATTTGTCAAATAGTATGGCTGCGATGGATATTTCTCCAAGTAGATTGGAAAGGTCAAAATTTGAATTGAAAAGATTTATCGGGAATTTAAAAGGAGACAGAATTGGTCTAATAGGATTCGCAGGAGTTGCTCATTTGCAATGTCCCTTAACATTAGACCACAGAGCAGCTTCAATGTTGTTGAATATTATGGATGAAAAATTATTACCTGTGCAGGGAACAGCTATTGCCGATGCTATAAATATTGCCGTCAAATCGTTTCCTGAAGATACAAAAAGAGATAAGGCGTTAATAATTATAAGTGATGGCGAAGACCATGAACAAGATATTAATGAGGCAATTGAGAATGCAAAGGGAAAAGGAGTAATAATTTATTCTCTCGGGGTTGGTACTTTAAAAGGTGGGCCAATACCAATTTATAATAAGAATGATAAAATAATTGATTATAAAAGAGATGATAGAAATAAGGTAATAACTACCGAATTGCAAGAAAGCACATTAAAACAAATTGCCAGAAAAACAAATGGTAAATATTTACGCCTTAATGAAACAAGATCGCCATTGAATAAAATTTATAAAGACATAAATACTTTAAACAAAGAAGAATTTAAAACACATGGTTTTACAAAGTACAAGGAACTATTTCAAGTATTTTTGACATTAGCATTAATTCTGTTATTATTAGAATACTTTTTACCATATTATGTTAGAAAAAAAAGTATTGTGAAAAATGGAAATTCAGATGAAAATTTATAATGATTAGTGTGTGTAGATGAACTATAAGAAAAATATTACAATTAAAAATATTATCCGAATAATAATTATTATTTTCTTATTTGGAAATGTGTTATTTGCAGAAGATCCCGGAACTGTGGCATATAAAAATGGTAAATATAAAAAAGCATATAATTATTATAAATACAAATTGGATAATGAAAAAAAAGACAATTCAATTTTAAGTTTTAATACTGCAACAGCTGCACAAAAGTTGGGACAATTTGATGAGGCGGAAAATAATTATTTACAATCTTTAAGTAGTGAAAATACAGATTTGTTGTCAAAAACAGAATATAATCTTGGACAGATCAGTTTGAAGAAAAAGGATTTACAACAAGCATTAAAGCATTTCAAAAAAAGTATTAGATATGATTCGAACGATTTTGATAGTAAAGCAATGTACGAAACGGTAAGAAAATTAATAGAAAAGCAGAAACAACAGGATAAAAAGCAGCAGGATAAGAAACAAAAGAATCAAAAGCAAGATCAACAGCAAAATAAAGATTCTAATAAACAATCGAAACAAGATCAGAAAGAAGAACAGAAACAAAAGAATAAGGAACAAAATCAGACAAATAGTGGTGATAAATCTGATAAAAATACGACTGATAATAAAAAAATGCAAGAGATGGAAAAAAAGAATATAACTAAACAACAAGCAGAAAATATTTTAGATGCAGCCAAAGAGAGAGAACTTGAATCAATTAAAAAATTAATTCGTTATAAGATGAAAGGAAAAAAAATAAAGAGAAGTAAGGATTGGTAGAATAACTATTTTTTAGTATTTTATCATATTTGAAACTGAGGAGAAATGATTAGATCTTTTATTAAAAAAATAATGATATTGTTAATAGTAATTCCATTGGTGTTATTTGCAGAACGCAAAGTTGATGTTTCCGTAGATAGAACGATTACAAATTTACGGACACCAATAACTCTCACTATTGAATTTACTGATTTTAGCGACTTTCCAAAATTTGATTTTGATTTTGGTGATGATTTTCAAATAATTGGTGGACCTTCTCAATCTTCTAATTTCAGTTGGATAAATGGGAAAACAACATCTACAAAAAAATTGACATATCAAATTGTAGCAAGAAAAACGGGTAAATTAACGATTCCATCTTTTGAAATGGAATTCAAAGGAGAGAATTACAAGACAAACAATATTAATATAACTGTAAACAGCCAAACTCAAACAAATCAAAATAGAAAAAGTAGCAATAGTAATAATGCTCGTCAAAAAATTTCAGAGCAAGTTAATGAGCAATTATTTGTCGATCCAATTTGTGAAAAATCTTCTGTTTATTTGGGAGAATCGTTTGTAATTACCTATCGTTTATATACACAAGTAAATATAGCTGATTATAATATTACAAAAATATCTTCAATTCCAGGATTTATGATAGAGGAGCAAAAACAAATTAAAAATCCAAAAGTTACTACCAGAATAGTAAATGAGAGAAAATATAAAACGGTTGATCTATTCAATTTGATATTAACACCTACTGAGACTGGGAAATTGGAGATTCCTCCGCAGAATGTAAGAGTAGAAGTGAATACCCAACGTCAAAATACTGATCCTTTCGATTCTTTTTTTAATATGAGTAGGAACAAGGTTATTAATAGTATTGCACCTGCAAAAAATATTAATGTATTACAATTACCTACAGGTGAGCCCGAGTCATTTACCGGAGCAGTTGGAAACTTTAAATTATCCGTAAATTTAAGCAATTCGGAAATAGAGGCAAATCAAGCTGTAACACTTAAAGTCAGAGTTTTAGGTGAAGGGAATTTAAAGAATTTTACTTTTCCTATGCCACATTTTCCTTCTCAATTTCAGGTATTCGAACCAAAAATGAAAGAGAATATTGGAGTGAAAAATAATAAAGTTGTTGGTGACAAGATCTGGGAATATGTAATAATACCCGATGCAAAAGGTGACTACAAAATTCCGCCGATAAAATTCACTTATTACGATTTGAAAAAAAGAAAATATACAACTTTAAAAGAATCAAATCTCAGATTAAAAGTAAAGAGAAATGAACATTTAGTTGAAGAACGATTGAAAAATTTAACGAGGAATGAAGTTGAATTATTAAATAAGGATATACGATATTTATATTTAAATGAATCGAAATTGAAATCGTTAGATTATTCCCCTGTGAAGGATTTTAGAAATTGGGCATTTTATTTTATTGGAATTTTTGTAATTATAACATTTTTTATTTATCGTTTATATTGGCATTTTATATTAAATAACCCTTTGATCGTTCGTCGTCAGAAAGCACTTACAATTGCTAAAAAAGAATTGGATCAATTACCATCTGACACGATAAAAGCATTTCAAAAATTATCAGTTATTTTTAATAATTATATTGCTGATAGATTAAATTTAAAAGGCGGTGAGATTTTTTTACGAGAAATAGTAGAAAATTATAAAAAAAAGAAAATAGACGGTGAATTATTAATTAAAATAGAATTTATTTGGAAAGATATGGAAGAGAAAAAATTTGCTCCTAATTTAATAAATAAGGACAAATTGGAAGAGATGAAAAATGAAATCTTAAGTTTAATGGAAAAATTAGAGAAAATTAAATAAATGAATATTAAAGTTTTTAAAAATAGAAATTTCGTAAAATATTTAGTAAAAATGTTCATAATTATTCTTTTATTAAATATGAACATTTATGCAAAAGATAATAATTATGAAAGAGAAGCAATATTTAAAAAGGCAGTTTCGGAATATTCCAAGAAAAATTATGAAGAGGCATTAAATACATTTCAACAGCTTGAAAATACGGATAAGGTAAGTTTTGAGCTCTTATTTGATGTTGGGAATTGTTATTATCGTTTAGATGAATTGGGTGAGGCGATACAATATTGGGAAAAAGCAAAAAAGCTAAATCCATCAAATGATGATGTTAATTTTAATTTAAAGTTAGCAAATGTCAAATTGCAAGATAAAGTGATATTACCAAAACCATTTTTCTTATTTAAATATTATCACTCGATCAGGCAAAATATTAATATTAAGCATTGGATGAATTATTTAGGAATAATATTTTTGGTTACAATAATAATTTTTATTATACCAAAGTTTTTTAATAATAAAAGAAGATTACAAAGAAAAATATTAAAAATATTTTTTATACCGAAATATATTTTAATTTTATCACTTATAATTATTTCTGTTGTTTTATTTGATAGCATTAATTATAATAATAACAATAAATTCGGAATTGTAGTTGTAAATAAGATCGAGGTCAAAACCGAACCGAAAGAAAGTGGAGAAACAAGTTTTATTTTACACGAAGGTTCTAAAATAAAAATATTGTCCAAATTCAATAGAAATTGGTATAAGATATCATATTTTGATGATAAAATTGGTTGGATAGAATCAAATAAAATTGGCGAAATATAATTATTCAAAGGAATTAATAATGAGAAAAATTGCAATTATTTTAAGTGTTATTATTGTAAATTTACTTTTTTCGCAAGTAAATCAGAATGAATATATAGATCCGAAAGATGTACGCGAAGAAATAAAGGGACTTAATTATATAGAATTAAATTCAAATGATGATTCCATAAGCAGTTTTGTTTTTGATTCTACTAAAAATATTGAATCTGAGAATAACGAGAAAATAAATGGGTATAGGGTTCAACTAATATCTACAGAAAGAATTAACAAGGCAGAAAAAATTAGAGATGAAGCATATGACATTTTTGATCAATATATTTATATTGTTTTTCAAACGCCATATTATAAAGTTAGAGTTGGGGATTTTGTAGATTTTAAAGATTGCCGTCAAGTGGAAAAAATAGCTAAAGAAAACGGTTTCCCAAATGCCTGGACGGTGAGAAGCTTAGTTTATAAAAAATAGATGATGCTGGTTAATATTGGTGTGTTATCAGAATACATAATCACAATATAAAGAGAATACAATTTCGGTTTTGTTATTATTTGAGAATGGATATGTTATTGTAATTGACGGTTCAACATTGATTTTTTTAAATTCAATATATGTTAATAAAGTAGTATTAAAGTCAGATATTCCTTGTGAAAAAGAATGGTCGAATTGGTTATAAGAATTTATATTATACCCTAAAGATGTTTCAATTATCCAAGGCAAATAAAGATCAAAAAAGAATGAAGATTTGGCCGAAGAATATAGACCATTATTTTCAAGGTTGTAGCTTGCATCAATTGAAATTGGAATTTTCATTTCATAAGAATATCTTAAATAAATATCATAAGTAGAATTATAATCCATTGATGGATAAGTAGAATATATTGTTCTTAATTCAAATTCGTGTAAATCATTAATATTTTTTGTATATCCGAACATAATTTTGAATTCTTGAAAATTTGTTTTTGATAATGATCTTGTGAACATTGTATTACACCAAATATTTGATCTATTTGAAATAATGCTAAATTCCGGTTTAATTATTGGCGAATTATTTGCAATATTTTTACCGCGAAACATATACTGAGAGTGAACATTAATTGCTCCTAAGTAATTTACTTTACCATACAAAGATGTAAAAAATGTAAAAATTATTGTTATAATAATTAAATATTTCCAAATATTTTTCATATTTAAAGATAATGAAAATTTATAAGATAAGAAATAATTAATGTGAGAAAAGAATTTTTCGTACACAAAGAAAAATGCTGATACTTTTACATATCAGCATTTTTCTTAACAGGAGGGAACCTGAAAATTTATAATAGATTGTCTTGTAACAATTATTTTCCCATCTTTTCAAACACGTATATATTATATAAAAAATATCTCACAAAAGCAAATTATTTCGTAATTATTTTCTTTAATAAATTTTATTTTATTAATCAAAAAATAATTGTAAATTCTTCTAATGAAAAATATTTTTTTTTAGAATGTAATAATTAAATGAATTTAAATATTTTAAAGGAGTAAAAATGAAAATTAAAGGAATAATCATGATCATTATGGTTTTAATGCTTTTTAATTGTAAACAAAATGAAATGAGATCTGATGCAGATGGTACGAAAATTAAAAATGACGGGAAAATTAATTTAATGCCTATTCCAAAAGATGTGCATTTATCAAAAGGGAGACATTATATTAATGAAAATTTTAAGTTGTCTGTTGAAGGACAAATTGGGAAAATGACAACGAACAATGCGACAAGATTTCTGAGGAGATTATCAGAAAGAACAGGTTTATTTTTAGATCAGGATTTTATTACTACAAAAAGTAAATGTGATTCTGCGGAATTTAAAATTATTAGCGGTGGAATTGGAAAAGTGAAATTAAATGTAGATGAATCCTATTCACTTGAGATTAGTGAAGATGGAATTGAACTTTTTGCAAATAATGAAAATGGAATAATTTACGGACTTGAAACACTTTTACAATTATTGAAAGCCGATGGAAATGGTTACTATTTCACAAATTGTAGGATAGAAGATGAACCGAGATTTCCATGGCGTGGATTAATGATTGATGTATGTCGTCATTTTTATCCGATAAATGTTATTAAGCGAAATATTGATGCGATGTT
>Ga0208902_1001530_pt1 | contig 11024 bp, 6 predicted proteins | sample AntAceMetag02UKH_FD_184767 | JGI IMG/M metagenome (GOLD analysis project Ga0208902, IMG submission 184767) | Saline lake microbial communities from Ace Lake, Antarctica - Antarctic Ace Lake Metagenome 02UKH (SPAdes) (version 2) | ecosystem: Environmental > Aquatic > Non-marine Saline and Alkaline...
GGAGAATAATGTCTTGTTGACAATATTTAATGAACTAATTATGACTGTTATTGAAAACAACAAACTCAAGAAAGAGAATATGGAAAGAAATAGGTCGAAAAAAACCATGCAAAACAAAATAATCCCCTAAGGCTAATGGCTTAATTAGATACGGTTTAGCCCAACACGATTTAAAACTCAATTGAGCTTTGCTATATTCTAACATTTTAGTTTTATGAAAAGGTAGAGAAAAATAATTAACATCTCTGCCTTTTATTTTTTGCTCAACTGAGCCTTAAATCCTATAATGTTGACGGCAGTTATTCTTTAATTAATGTGTATTTTCCTTCTTTTATTTCAACAATTTTCCAACCCTTTTTTAATGTTAATACATAATCATCTTTATTCATTATTTCTGAATTCGTTGACTTTGGAGCAGAAATTACAAATATTTGCCAATCGTTTGACCTGTATATTCCGTCTTTAACTTCCAAAATGCCCCATTCCCCGATTAAGTGCATTGTTTTATAAACTACTCCATTATCAATTGGAATTAGCTTTTCTTGTGGATTAAATGTAAATTTAAGGTTGTTATTTCGAATAATTAATTGATTTCCTCCAATTATTTTTTCTTTATAGATATTAGTCAGTTTTTTCTGTTTTTCAAATTTTTCAGTTTCATTCTTTATTAAAGCTTCATAGTCGTAATTACTTCCAATTTTTTCTACAAGTGCTTTAAATGATAAAGTGTCTGATGGCATCTCAACCAAAACAACATTTTCAGCAATTTCAGTTAAGTTTTTACCATCAATTATTTGTTTGAGCCACTCAATATTTAATTCATCGAAAAGAAAGCCATAAGCCGGACCTGTCAAATAAGCAAATGAATTTGCAAAACCATCCTTATTATCTGCAAGATCAAGTTGCTTAGCTATTACTTTTGAAACAATATTTTTATTTAATCCGCAAAGTTTATAACCGGTATATTCCGGCATTCCTTCATGCCGCTCAAAGTCATTTTCATTATTATCTGGAAATAATCTTTGTCTGGACTTTCTAATAATTAAGGCGTCTTTAATAGCAACTTTTTTATCCGATATATTTTCAGACATAAGCGCTTTGCTTAGTGCTCTCAGTTCAAGTTTAATAAGAATAGAGCCTTGTAGTCCGTCCAAATGTATATTTGATGTCATCACAGGAGATATACCTATTCTACCCTCAACCCTGCTATGCCAATTTTCATGAATCAGAAGTTTATTTCTTAAATATTGATCGTTTTGTGAAAGAGCGTTCCAGTTTACAACTGCCCATTTTTTTCCGCTCCAGTCAATTGAATAGTTCGCAATATTAATATTTTCAGGAAGTGTTCCGATAAATACCCCATCATGTTCAGATAGTTTCCCTTCATTATCCGGTTGATTTGCTATTATTGTTCTGGTTTCAGGAATAACAAACATAGTTGGTCCGTATAAATTTATGCCCCAAAGCTTTCCATTATCAATTGAGCATAGAGAATCCATTTCTACAAAATAAGATTTAGCTAAAGCATAATCAATGTTTTCCTGAGCCTTTATGTTGACCGGAAACATAATCTGGATTGTTAAAATCGCAATAATCAGTCTATAATATTTCTTGTAAGTTTTCATTTTGTCTCCTCCTTTATTATAATTTGTGCCAACATAAATATAACCGTAATATTCCGTTTATATCTAAATATTTCTAATAGTTGCTTGTTAAAATATTGTTTAATACGCTATTGCTATTTAGAAAATATATGTTATGATTTTGTTTTTTCAAATATAAAAAAATAATTAGATATCTTGTTTATCTAATTTTATATTTTTTAACCTTTTATAGAAATTTATGTTTAAAATTTATAATGAATGTTGCGTTTTTTGAAAATTATTCTTTCTTTTTAGTTGTCTTATTAACGGTTTGAATATGGTGCGTTTGGCATTTTGAAACGTTTCATTTTCAAGTTACGACTAATTTTATTCATTGCTAATATTCACATTTACAGCATTATCTACCAAATGCACTATATTTTTTGTTAGTTTTAGTTGTTATTCTAATTCAACTGTGCATGCATAATCAATCAAAGTCAGATTCCATCCAGAAGTAATTTCTACTCGTATCCACCCAAATAATGCCTTATCTTCAACAAGTATCTTTGTCCCGATATAATTGTTTCTTACATCATTCCATAATCCAGTATTTGATGAATTCCCAAACGCATCCCAATAATAATTGTATAGTATACAGGTGTCATTAACCCAATTTAATTTGTCGTCAATTGTATCATTAATTGGAATAGTGTCTACAACATAACTCTCAAATTCAGGTATTGCTAGAAAACTATTTCCTATGGTTAAAATTGTATTATTTGAATTTCCATGACCAGGAGAGGCAGTACCTGAAAACTTTAATTCAAAGTCATTTATTCCATCATCATTAATATCAATATATCTATTTGTATTTGAAGAAGGGTAATAAAAAAAAAGTGTGTCATTTATCATCTCTGAATATTTAATACCTAATCCTTCGGTTTTTCCTGCAATAATATTATCTAAGTAATCTATTTCCGGTTGTGTGTTCTCCTTGTCACATGCAAATATGCTCATTAAAATAAAGCTTGCAATTATTAATCTTTTCATATCATGTTCACTTAATACGTTTGTGGTTCTTTACAATTAAAACTAACATAAATATAACCGTAATATTCCGTTTATATCTAAATATCTCTAATAGTTTGGCTTGTTAAAATATTGTTTAATATGCTATTGCTATTTAGAAAATATATGTTATAATTTTATTTTTTCAAATATAAAAAAATAATTAGATATCTTGTTTATCCAATTTTATATTTTTTAACCTTTTATAGAAATTTATGTTTAATATTTATAATGAATGTTACGTTTTTTGAAAATTATTATTTCTTTTTAGTTGTCTTATTAACGGTGGCAATATGAAAAGTTGGGCATTTTGAAGCACCAAATTTTTAATTTACTACTCTGCTTATTTGTTGTTAATTCGTTCATATTTACTGCTTTCTGTCCAATTTTTTATATTGCGTGTTACCAGCTGGCGTTTATATTTGAATTACTATGATTTACTTTTCTCAAAAATTTCCCAAGTGCTAATATCAGGTGTTGGATAAATTAATTCCTTTGTAATCCCATCAGCTTCAAGTTGATTTCGAATATATCCTTCTAATTTTTTGTGAATATTTATGCAATTACAAAAACTATAACCATTAGCTTCTTCTTCTGGTTTCTCCTCTTTATATTGTTCATCTCCAACCATTTCAATTGGCTTTGAAGAATCAGAATTCCAAGTAAATACACCTTCTTGATTAAGAATGTTTTCACTATTATTTAGAGAAAATAAAATTCCTGAATCCTTGTCTTTGTCACTAAAATAGGCAATTTGGAAGTTTATTAAATGCTCTATTTTAGTCATATGAGATACCAATCCTGAGCCATTTATTCTACTTCTATCAAATACCTTTCTTCCTGCAAAATGCTTTTGCATTGCCTTTTTTCTTTTTACATCACCATAAGAATAAATATCAATCAGTCTTTGTAATTCCGGTTCTTCAAGCTTGTCTAAGCCTTCAGAAATAATAGTTCTTAAGTTGGCTCCTTCAACGTATTTTTCTTCAATAAAGTAAACACTACAATAATCCTCTATTTCGATTGATCGCGGGTTTGGTGTTAGTCCATCAATTGCGAAATACAATGAATTTTGAAATTTGTAAGTCCAATCAAGTAAAGGAGTAGGGCAACCGTGATGTTGTAAATAGCCTAAAATAGAGATGGGATTTTCCGAATCAATATGATTTGCTTGCAGTAATTTTTTTATTTGTTTACTATATTCTTTTTTCCCATTTTCAATCATTTTCTCAATTAGTCCCTGATAGTTATCTTTATGAAATAATTTATCATTAATCCATAGTCTTTGAAGTTTGCTGTAAAGTCTCCATTTTGCTTCTCTTTGACCTCTAAAGATAGTGTTTCCTTTTACTGAAAATTCCTTATAAATTTTATCGAATTCTTCTTCTGTATCAATGTTTTGTTGGTCAAAACTAATTGATTTTTGTAAAGTTGATCTGTATTCTGAGATGTATTCGGGCTGAAAGAATGGAGGGGTCGTGTGAGAGGCTAACAATGCCAACATAAATGCATTTACACGGGTACTTACTGTATCTGGATCAACTTTTCCATCTGGACCTGTTTTGACTTCCTTTAAGTCATTTAAAAGACCAATGTCAGGAATTTTCTTAATCCCACCGTTTTCGAGATACTCCTTGGTAATTTTAATTTTTAAATCAAGATTTGATATTTCTCTTTTAGCCATCTCTGAGTGTTTGTTTCGCTTGCTGGTAACATAAATATAACCTTTGTTAACACCTTTACTTTTTTATTCCCTTTTTATATCGTTCCTTTTTTATGGTTTTACCAGTGCTTAAATCAATGAAAATTGTTTTTCCATTTCTAAATCCATTTTTAATTTTACGAACTTCTTTTATATTTTCATCTTTGTTCGTAAATATAAATTCATCCGAAAATAACAAACCGTTCAAGGTTAGATATTTCTCATTCATTTGAATATCATTTTTGTAGTTTGATTCAACTTTTACTTGTTGGTCATAATAGTAATTTGTCCAAAGTCCAATTTTGTCTTTTTTGTAGTATTTACCTTTAACTATTGGTTTGTTATTTTCATTTAAGAGCTTATATATCCCATCTTTATAACCTGTAATACCTTCTAAAAAATTATATCCTCCTTCATCTATTGCTAATAAAAAAGTTAATACAAACCAATTGTGATCTATTTTTTTATCGCTATTGATCCAGTATTCTTGTTTAGACATACGCCCATTTTCTACATATTCTGTTCTTCGACATTTATATCCATTGTATTTTTCATCATAAATTTCATATTTATTAACAGGCTTAACACCTAAACTATCATAAACAATAAGCTCTTTGAATTTACCATGGCTAAATTGTTTTTCTTTTCTTGGTTTGTTTTGGTTATTCCATTCAATGTATTTACCGTGAAATTCTCCTTGTTTATAATTAAATGTTTTCGAAATTACACCTTTCTTATAATATTGTATCCACCTACCTTCTCTTTTTCCTTTAGAACACGAACCCTCTTGATAAATAAAATAATTCTTATCATCAGAATCATTTTGTGTGTATCTGTGAAACCATTTGCCATCTTTGAGGTCATTTATAAACATTCCTTTGGCAATTGTTTGATTTGTTGAATCCTTTAATTCAAATGGTCCATTTAATTTATCATTTTTATAAAATGTAGTTTCAAGAACTTTTCTATAAACGATTTTTGTACAAGTGTCCAAAGGGTTTTTATTTTCGTCTAACTCAGAACAAGGATATTGTTCCTTGTCAAGATATGAATACCTTGTTGATTTTCCATTCAGCATACCGTTCGAAAAATCATGAATTAGATAAAGATGTTTTGAATAGGGAAGGCTTTTTCCCTCATCATCTACCAAGCTTGTATAATAATATTTCCATTTACCTGTTTCCTCACCATTTAAAAACATCCCTTCACTTCTTAGATGTCCAGTTAAATCATAATTCTTCCAATATTCAGATTTTTTATCATTGTAATATTTTCCATCAACAATTAATGTTAAAACATTTATATCAGTTCTAATAATACCACCGACCAAAATTTTTATAAAATCACGGTATATTTTATAACCACCGTTTAGTTTATCGTTTTGATAATTACCGACAATTAAGCTATCACCTTTGACATCTTGAAATAGACCATTTTTAATACTTTCCTTGTAATTGGTGTAAGTTAGAAGTCGTTCTTTTTCATCTTCGATAACAAATAATTTCCAAGTACCATTTTTTTCATCATTCAAGTATTGCCCGTATTGTTTTAGAAATAATTCTCCTTCATCATCATTGTAATAGTATTTAATGTATTGCCCATTCTTATAGTCATTAGAGTAGGTTGTTGAATAAGAAATCTTGTTGTCTTCATAAAATTTTAATAAGCCATTTTTTAGTCCATTTTTCATTGAATATTTGGCTGTTATATTTCCTTGCTCATCATATTCAGTAAATGCGCCATTTGCTTTGCCATTGGTAAAATTCCCTTTCTTTTTAATTGTGCCGTTATGGTAAAATACTGTTAATATTCCATTCATTTTACCATTTTTCATAGTGTACTCTGATCGTTTAATATCACCATAATAATAGTCGGTTTTTTTACCATTATCAGGGTCATAAACGCCTGACTTTTTTATCAATAAAAAGTTATACCACGTTAGGCTTTCTTCATATTTCCGTTTTCTTTTCTCAGTTGTTATTTTCAATATTAATTTACTATTGGTGTAAGTGGAAATTAATTTATCATCCTCAATTTCACTATTTGATAATTTGTATCCCTTTGAGCTAAGTGCTTTTTGAATAATAGTATAAGAGGATTTATTGAATGCGAAATAATTTATTTTATTTGGTAGTCCATCATACATGAATAAATAAAACCAAGCTTGTGCTTTGTCATTAGATGATTTATTGTATGACCAAGTTATGGTATTATATTTTGTGGAATTACCTTTTTCTGATTCGTAGTATTCCCAACCCTTATTCATTAGATATTGGTTAACATATTCCCAATTTGTTTTATTAGAAATGTTCTGCAAATCTGTCAGTGAAAGTTTTTGTCCAAAGCCGTGTATATTTAGGAACAAAATCAATCCTAATGTTACAATATTTTTCATATGGTTTCTTTTTTTGTATTGGTGCATAACATAAATATAACCGTAATATTCCGTTTATATCTAAATATCTCTAATAGTTTATTTTGTCAAAATATTGTTTACTATGCTATTGCTATTTAAAAAATATATGTTATAATTTTATTTTTTCAAATATAAAAAAAATAATTAGATATCTTGTTTATCTAATTTTATATTTTTCAACCTTTTATAGAAATTTATGTTTAAAAGTGTTTCCGAGTTAATATGGTTTTTGTATAATTCTATGTTTAATATTTATAAAGAATGTTGATTTTTTTTTACAAATATATAAAATTAATCAGATATTAAAAATAAATATGGTGAGCAATCTATGGCAAATTTATTTGCCTGAGGTTTTTTGCATAGAATTCATAATTTAAAAAAACATTAACAATTGATTGTGTTCATTTTTCCTTAACAATTTTTAAGAAAACTCTTCAAACTTTTTTTTATACATTTGCACAAACTAAAAAACCAGCAAAATGTCATTCGATAAAGAAAAGTTCTCAGGTGAAGGATTAACTTACGATGATGTTTTATTAGCTCCGGCTTATTCAAACATCTTGCCTCGGGAAGTAGATATCAGCACACATTTTTCTAGAAATATAAAACTTAATATTCCAATTGTTTCGGCTGCAATGGATACGGTTACTGACTCAAATATGGCAATAGCCATTGCACAGGAAGGTGGCATTGGCGTTATTCACAAAAACATGCCAATTGAAGATCAGGCAAATGAAGTACGAAAAGTAAAACGAGCTGAAAACGGGATGATATTAGATCCGGTAACTATTTCTGAAAATTCATTGATAATTGACGCAATAAACCTAATGCAGGAACACAAAATAAGTGGAATTCCTGTTGTAGATAAAACAAATAAACTTGTAGGAATAGTTACAAATAGAGACCTCCGTTTTGAAAGAGGAATGGAAAGTCCTGTTTCCGAAATAATGACAAAGGACAACCTAATCACTGTTAGTGAATTCACAAGTTTTGAAGAAGCAGCTAAAATCTTACAAAAACACAGAATAGAGAAGTTACCCGTAGTTGATAAAAATTATAAACTTGCAGGATTAATTACCTACAAAGATATAATGAAGATCAGGGCTCATCCAAATGCCTACAAAGACAAAAGAGGACGTTTACGTGTTGCAGCTGCAATAGGTGTTACAGCTGATACTCTCGAAAGAGCTACAGCTTTGGTTAGAGAAGGAGTGGATGCAATAGTTGTTGACACAGCACATGGACATTCGCAGGGAGTAATTGATACTGCGCGAATGATAAAAAAGAATTTCCCGTTAATTGACCTTGTGACAGGAAACATAGCAACACCGGAAGCTGCTTTGGCACTTGCAGATGCAGGTGTAGATGCAATAAAAGTTGGAATAGGACCGGGGTCAATTTGCACAACACGTATTATTGCCGGTGTAGGAGTTCCGCAACTAACTGCTATTTATAATGTTTCGCAGGTATTAAAAGGTACCGGAATCCCTGTTATTGCTGATGGAGGAATAAGATTTACAGGAGATATTGTGAAAGCCCTGGCTGCAGGTGCTCAAACAATTATGGCAGGTTCTTTATTTGCCGGAGTGGATGAATCGCCGGGCGAAACAATAATTTATGAGGGAAGAAAATATAAAACATATCGTGGAATGGGATCTATCGAAGCTATGCAAAAAGGTTCAAAAGATCGTTATTTTCAAGATGTAGAAGATGATATCAACAAACTTGTTCCCGAAGGTATAGTTGGAAGAGTTCCTTACAAAGGTTCATTATCTGAAGTACTTCATCAAATGGTTGGTGGTCTTAAAGCAGGTATGGGTTATACCGGGTCTGCATCTATTCCTGATCTTCAAAAAGCAAAATTTATTAAAATTACTGCTGCAGGAGCTGCAGAGGGTCATCCTCATGATATTACTATTACCAGGGAAGCACCTAATTACAGCAGGAAATAATAATTAAATTTTTATTCGTTATTAAACTAAACATAAAAAAACTTATTAATTTTTATTTAAATTATCAATCATGTTAAATATTTATAAATCAATTTCAATGAGAAAGACAGGAATTATAAGCACAATTATCCTACTAAGTATTTTTACTTTTTCAAACAGTATTATAGCTCAAAAAATAAATAAAAAAACTTTATTAACAATTGGCAATGAGAATATTACTGCAGGTGAATTTTTAAATATTTATAATAAAAATAATGTACAGGGAAATGTGATTGATAAAAAATCAATGGAAAATTATCTTGATCTTTTTATAAATTTCAAACTAAAAGTAAACGAAGCCAAAGACCTTGGAATGGATACTGTTAAAGCTTTTATTGATGAATTAGCAGGATATCGCGAACAACTGGTAAAACCTTATTTTATTGATGAAAAAACAAATGAGCATCTTTTGCTGGAAGCTACACAAAGAAAAAATACAGATGTGCGAGCAAGTCATATTTTAATTAAAGTAGATGAAAACGCTTTACCTGCTGATACACTTAAAGCTTACAATAAAATATTAGAGCTAAAAAATAAACTTGAAAAAGGAGCTGATTTTGGTGATATGTCAGTTGAATTTTCTGATGATCCTACAGCCAAAGATATGCCGGAAATACCAAACAAAAGAGCTGCCAGAAAAGGAAATCGTGGTGACCTTGGATATTTTTCTGTTTTCGATATGCTTTACTCTTTCGAAGATGCTGCGTATAATACTAATTTGGGAGAAATATCAAATATTATCAGAACAAAATATGGTTATCATATTTTAAAAATTACTGACAAGAAAAATGCTATGGGTATTGTCCAGGTTGCTCATATTTTTGTTGCAATAAAAAAGAATGCTACTAAAAGTGATTCTCTAGCTGCAAAAGAAAAAATTAATAAAATCCATAAAGAAATTGATAATGGTGGGGTTTTTGAAGAACTTGTAAAAAAATATTCTGATGATAAAGGCACTGTCGAAAAGGGAGGTGCTTTACAAAAATTTGGTGTAAACAGAATGGTACCTGAATTTATTTATAGTATTTCGAAACTCGAAAATATCAATGATATTTCTGAACCAATATTAACTAATTATGGTTGGCATATTATTAAATTATTGGAAAGACAAAGACCCGGAAACTCAAAAGAAGATAAAGAAGCCCTGAAGAAACTTTTATTAAAAGATTCAAGAGCTAAGCAAAGCAAAAAAGCTGTTATTAATAAAATCAAAAAGGATTATAAATTTAAAGAATACACAAAATATTTAGACGAAATAATTGCAGTGGTTGACTCTAACATTTTGATTAGTAAATGGAAAAAAGAAAAAGCTGCCGGACTTACTGAAGTTTTATTCAAGCTAAAAAAAGAAAATTACACCCAGCAAGATTTTGCAGAATATCTATTCAAAACACAAAAAGGCAAAAAAGAAGTTCCTACTGAAATATATGTAAAAAACAAATATAATGAATTTGTTAATGAAAAATGTATTGATTTTCTTGATAGCCGTTTAGAAGATATTCATGAAGATTTTAGATTGTTAATGAATGAATACAGAAATGGTATTTTATTATTTGAACTTACTGATAAAAAAGTATGGTCAAAAGCAATTAAAGATACTTTAGGTCTTGAAAATTTCTACAATCTTAACAAAGATAAATACATGTGGGGCAAACGATTAGATGCCTCATTTATTACTGTAACAAATCCTGAAATAGTTAAGGAAGTACGTGAATTTGCAGCTGCAAATAATAGTGATGATGATATTCTTGGAAAATTTAATAATGACACTGTTACAAATGTTATGATCAAGTCAATGAAATTCTCGAAGGATGATGATATCTTTGATGATTTTGAATGGGGAATAGGATTAAGTGATAATAATAAAGAAGGAAATACTGTCACATTTATTTATGCTCACTCAATTCTCGATCCTGAACCAAAATCACTTAACGAGGCAAAAGGTATTATCACTGCCGATTATCAGAACTATCTCGAAAAAGAATGGCTAACAGTTCTAAGAGAAAAATACCCTGTCGTAATTAACAAAAAGGTATTTTCGAAAATTAAATAATTGAAAAATTGAAAAAGATAATCAAAATATTACTTATTGCAATTATTGCAGGATCGTGTAATCTTACTCAGACTTCTAATCCTGATAATACTATTGCCCGTGTTTACGACGATTATCTTTATTCATCAGAGCTCGAAAATATTATTCCAAAAGATGTATCGGTACAAGATAGTCTTATTCTTGCCAAAAATTATATAAATAACTGGGTAAA
>Ga0208902_1001549_pt1 | contig 10949 bp, 9 predicted proteins | sample AntAceMetag02UKH_FD_184767 | JGI IMG/M metagenome (GOLD analysis project Ga0208902, IMG submission 184767) | Saline lake microbial communities from Ace Lake, Antarctica - Antarctic Ace Lake Metagenome 02UKH (SPAdes) (version 2) | ecosystem: Environmental > Aquatic > Non-marine Saline and Alkaline...
GTAGGAAATTTCTTCGGCAATACAATCAAGCCAAACAACTTCATATCCGGCTTGTTTTAGCAAAGTAGCTGCTTGAGCAGGAACAACTGGATAAATATAGGTTGGTTGTTTAAAATACTGAAATTGCCTATTTTGACCTAAAGTAGGCCAACCCTTTGCAGAGCTTAATGGTGGGAAACAAATAAGTATTTTCATCTTGTTTGAAAAAGTTTATCTAATTTCCTCTGGACGGAAACTTTGAGTTTATTATTCGAAATTATTGTTATCCATTCTTTAGCTTTCCTGAAACTAAATGCTTTAGAAAAATTCAATTCAGGAAAATATCCAAATTGTTTCTTCTTACGGGTCGATAAATACAGACAATCAACCAAAGCCTTTTCCGGCTCTGCTATTAAAAAACTTCCTTGTCCTTTATACCAGTTAAAACCCTTAAAAAAAGAAGGTGCTATTTGATGAATAGAAAAAGTTGCTATTTTTGTATGAATTATTTTAGTGTGTCTCATTGAGGCAAGTGTGATAACCTGCGGAATCTGTTCAATTATCCCATGTAAATGTAAGGCACTTATGAAAGAAACATATACCCGCTGACTAGAAAGAAGAAAAGGAATTACAGCGTAAGGGCTTAAGAGTTTACTTCTAACTTCGGCCCAAATTCCCCGATATATCTTAAAAACTACCTCTTGTTTTTGAAGAAAATTCAAGCCTTGAGTTGTAGCTGATAGAGATTTTCCCGAAAAATGCGCTAGCTGCTGAGTTGTAAATACAGGCTGGTGCAATTCTTTAATAAATTTCAAAATAGAAAATTTAAACACAAGTTCCCCTTATCTCTTCAATAAAATTAGCTACTTTTAGTTTAATTTCGTCCCACAAAGAAGATGAATTGTACACAATTTGATCTTCAGCGGATAAATAAGAAATAACCGTATCCCGAAACTGTTCAAAACCGACTTCGAAAACATTTTCATAAGCTTTCTTAAACTGAGATTCATTTATTTCAATTCCCTCTTTTTTAAAAGGTTTGTACTGAGAGGTTAAAATATATAAATCAAAGATATCTCTAGCTTGTATCATCGCTCTGGCAGAAAGAGCCTCTATTCTATGAAGTGTTGCAGATTGCAAATTATAATGAGGAATTATCAAAGGAGGTGTTTTATACAAACGTGAAATAGGAGTTAACACTGACTGAACAATAACTTCTCCCTTAAATCCACGGCGGGAAAACTCAATCTTAGTAAAAAGATCTTCACTAGCCGGGGTAATCAAATGAACCTTGAATCTTTGGGTAGTTTGAGTTTGTTTTGCCTTTATGCTGTCTGGAGGAATAATTCTTTCAATCCCAAATGTCTTAAGGATATCCTGAAAAGAGGCAGAATGAAGTATTTTCATAACTATATCGCGCAACTGCTCTACTTCTATAGTATGAATATCTACGTCCATATCTTCTGAGTATCGAAAGCTGTTACAGAAAAAACGCAAATTTACCCCGCCTTTAAGAGCATAATAATTTGGGTTAATTTTTCTCGAGAACAGCCTTAAAAACTCTAAATGAAAAACTTCCCTTAATTGTAAATAGGTATATACTTCTTCCTTCATATTATGTATTATAATTTAGTTACACCTAAATTGCAAGACATTACTCATGAACAGGCAGGCATCATTCTTCGGGCATTTTTTTAGCAAGCAAACCTTTTATAAAATAAATACCATAAATAAAGTGAGTTAAAAATATACCAGAAATAGTAAGAAATAACAATTTGACTCTATCCATTCGATTCTCCTTAGTTGCAACGATTAATAAAAGGCTACTGGCTAAAATAAAAGCTAAATATATAATCAAAACAAAAGAATAAAGGCCTTCAATTGAAGGGAAAAATGAACTTAAAAATCCTCCAACTAACAAAACTAAAACAAAAATAGAAGGAATAAAATATTCAATACACAAAGAATTCTTAGGATATTTTTTAGCAAAATACCCCCGATGCAAAGCATAACTTTTAATTTGATTTAAATGTCCCTTAAATAAATCTCTTCTATGATGGAAAACTAAAACTTTCGGGTCATAAATCATTCTTTGGTCTGCTTCTGAAACCTTTAAACAAAGAAAAGTATCTTCTCCCGGCCAAAAAGGTTTATCAAACCCGCCTATTTTTTCAAAAAAATCTTTTTTAATTAAAAAATTACAGCTAGGAAAATCAAAAACTTCTCTTCTCTCTTTAGGAATATATCTAAAACTATGATTGCCTGAAACTAAAGACGAAGAATAAACTAAACCACTCCCTTTTTGCAAAATAGAATCGCTATCAGGCATTACTGCCGGACCACAAACACATCCAATATCATCACTTTCTTTAAATATTGTTATTGCTTCTTTAAGCCAATTTTTATCGGGATAAGCATCATCATCTAAGAAAGCAAGGATCTCCCCCTTTGCATAGCTAGCCCCCACATCTCTTTTTTTAGGAGGAGTAACATCTCCAGTAGGGATTACTTTTATCTTAGAGTGAGATAGAATATCTTCCTGAGATATGTCCGAATCTGGTAAGATTATTATCTCATAATCTTTACTCTTAAAGTTGATACTGAGTAACATCGAAGTATCAAGCTCCAGACACTTATTTACACATTCACTTAAATTCTCACAATACGCCTTTACGGCTATGATAATTGATATAGTCATAGATATGTTTCGTTATTTAATCTTTATCTCCTCTATTGCTAAAGCCTTAGCCAAAGAAAATAAAGTAATTAAAGTTATATTTGCTTTACCGTCTTCAATTTTTGATATATCCGGCTGTTTTACTCCCACTTGAAGTGCCAATTCCTTCTGGCTTAAACCCTTATTCACTCTTGCTTCTTTTATTCTCGCACCAATCTTTGCTAAAAAAGGTACCGACATTCCAAAAGGTTTCCTGTAATCAATCCCTTTTTCCCGAAGAAGCTGCTCATAGATCGTCTGCCACCAATCAACAAAATCTGTTGAACCTGTTGTTTTTTCCCAATATTTTTTTACCTTGGGCCAGAATTCAATAAACTCATTTTTACCTATGAAACTAAATAGCTCTTTTGGCTTTTGACAGCGGGAAAAAAAATTAACCATTCGCATATTGAATTTAGGGTGACTGGGGGTTTTAAAGATACTCCCTAATTCAATAACGGCCTTGTCATTTAAATCCCAAAAATATTTTAGATATATAAACCTTTTCATCTTATTTCATTAGCTATAAATTTTTTTATCTGATTCTCTAAGTAAATAATAATTTCTTTGGAATCAATTTTTTTCTCATATATATCAAGATCTAGCATATCTAGCTGAAATTCTCTTCGTGAAAATGTACGATACCAATGAATTGTTCCGCGCTGAAAGCTTAAAGGAATATCCTTTAGAAATTCGGCTAAAGGTTTAACTTCCTTTGAAAGTTTATATATATCAAATATATCTCTGGCTTTTCTACGGCCAACAACAATCTGCCTGCCTATTACATCCACTTCCGGTATTGTCCCGGAGACAGCAATAATCTTTTGATAATATATATTCTCCACACTGTAAACCGGCACTTCTTTAAACTTTTTAATATCCGGCTTCTCTAAAAAAACATCTTCTACAAAATCAATCTTAAGCGGACGGGCCGTGCCTTTAATATTAACAGTATAAAACCTTACCTTTGCTCTTGCGGCTACAGTAAACTCATTTTCCAAAATTATCTTAGAACCAAAAACTTCTTGAGCAGAATGAATTATTTTATCAATTTCTTTTATCTCGTAGCGAGGTGAAAAAAAATCCAAATCTACAGAAAACCTGTGATTAAGATAATACAATTCCAAAGCTGTTCCGCCGGCCAAAGCAAAAGAAAAAGCATTTTTTGCAAAAACCTTCAAAAATATCTCTTGGGCTTGTCTTATTTGTTTATCCATTTTGCATAGATTATATCCTATATTCTATATAGAGTATATACTATATAAAAGTCTTTGTCAAACTCTTTTTTCCTTTTTCTTATACTACCTATAAGTAGTAAAAAGGTAAGTTAGCAAACTGTTTTTTAGCCAAATTTGAGATATTCTTCAAAAATGTTCTTAGAAAAACGGTGATTTTCGGAATTTGCCAAAAAAAGGCAAGCCTGATAAAGTAAGTTTAGGCAGGATGTGTTCTGGTTATTTAACGGTCATAATATTTTAAAATGTACATACGATACCAAACAGCCATGGTATACTGAAAAGTAATAAATATTGAATTTACACCAATTCTTCCATAATCACGTTTATTCTCTAAAACTATCGGTGCTTCTGCTAACTTAAAGCCTAAATGATGAGCATTAACTAATACCTCTAAATCAAAGGCAAATTGTTTTACTAAAATCCGCGGAAATACATCTTCCATTACCTTGCGCTTAAACAATTTAAGGCCAGTCTGAGTGTCATGGCATGGAAGATTAAAAAGAATACGAATAATACAATAATATCCAACACTTATAATTTTCCTCAATAAAGGATAATTAACTTTAGAATTAGGATGCATCTTTGAACCGATAACAATATCAACATCACTTAATACCATAATATCGTGAAGAGTTCTTATTTGATAAGGATGTAAACCTAGGTCAACATCAAGCCAAACAATCAAATCACCACTTGAAAGTTCAAAGGCCTTTTTTAAAGCTTGGCCTTTACCAAGATTTTGTTTACTACCACCAATTATAAGCTGAGGTATTTCTTTTTCTAATTCTTCTAAAATCTGATAAGAATTATCACTAGATCCATCATCAATAGCAATGAGCTCATAATCATACCCTATGTCATCAAGAGTCTCTTTAGTCTCTTTTAAATTATGTCTTATTCTCTTTGCTTCATTATGCACAGGAATAAGAATTGAAAATTTTTCTTTAGTTTCTTTCATCTTAAAACCTTACCAGACAAGGCAGAATTACTTACATCTTTTGATCCTAAACCAGAAGAAACACCAAACAAAATCCAAAATACCACAGCACTCTGAAAACCAACAGTAATAACTGTACAGGATAACGCAAAAATGAGCCCAGAAAAAATTGAACTTATTAATCCTATTTGAATTGCCTGAATATTATTATTCGGACACAATCGCACTGTTCTAAACACATTTTTAAAAAACATCGCAAAAATCGATAAAAACGCTAAAAGTCCCACTATACCCATCTCAGATAATACCTCTAAGTAAGTATTGTGAGCATGTAAGTGTACTCCATTAGCAGAAAACCTTTTTACTGGACTATCAACAAATTCATACATTCCTACACCAGCTCCAAAAACTGGTTTTGCTATAAATATACTACCAGCTAAGTTAAATAGTTCTTTTCGAGCAACAAATGCATCTTTATTAAAAGGTTGTAACATAGTCTTTAATCTTTGTTGATAATGCTGAGGTATAATCAACACAGTAACAGTAATTAAAAAAAAGAAAAAAAGATATATACTTCTTTTCTTTGAAAAAAGAATAGCAAAAATTAAGAAAGCTATAACAGCTAACCATGCCCCTCTTGACCCATTACAAATTAAAACAAAAAATAATAGTCCAAATATAATAAAACCAATTATTTTAAGTAACTTATTTTTTATGTGAATAAAAAAACTAAGACTAAAAGGAATGAAATAAACCAAATAAACTGGTAACATTTTAAAACTTATTTCTTTTCCGAAAAACGTCCATAGTCTGGCAGGATGAAAACGAAAATAATCCCAAACCCCTCCAACACCAATAATAGTAGCTAATAATAAAACAAATCCAGTAATAATACTTAAATTCGATAAAAATACTCTTTTTCCAAATAAATTTAAACCAATTGGGCTAATTGAATTCCGAGTCAAATCAACCCCTAAAAAGAAAAAAATAAAATAAGGAAGATACCTTTGAAAAAGAATTTCCTGGCTTTGATAAGGCTTAAGGCTAAATATTGTTGAAATAACAGCTGCCAGAAAAAAAATAATTATAGCTTTATTGGAGAATGTATAACAAAGAAACCCCTTATAAAATTTACTCTTATATTTTAATATATTCAGAGTAAACCATAAAATCAAAGCTAAAAAGTATAAAATTTTGATTAAATGCCTATCAAAAAAAGCAGTAAACAAAATTCCACACAAAACAGCTAATAGAATTTTTTCTAAAATAATTAAAGTTTTTTTCATTTGCTATGTTGAGAATCCGGCATGAAGGATGGAACTATTTCTTGTATTTTTTTTATAATTTCTTGTTCATCTCTTATTTTTATTAATTTTTCTATTTTTTTAATTTGCTGATTTAACTTTCGGGAATCAAAACTATTAGGTTGAGTAATATAAATCTTATTGTGTTTGGTAGTCTTGTCTCTTTCAGTATCATGTAATGTTTCTTCACATAATTTTTCACCAGGACGTAGTCCTATAAACTTTATGGATATATCTTTTTCCAGCTTAAGGCCAGAAAGAGCAATCAAATTTTTGGCAAGATCAACTATTTTTATTTGCTCCCCCATATCTAGAATAAATATCTCCCCACCTTTGCCTATTACCCCAGCCTGTAAAACTAACCGAACAGCCTCATGCACGCTCATAAAATAACGCATTGCATCCGGATGAGTAACAGTAATTGGTCCTCCCCCTTCTATCTGCTTCTTAAAAAATGGAACAACACTTCCGTTTGATCCTAAAACATTTCCAAAACGAACAGCCATAAATTTAGTTTTACTGATTTTTGCCTTTGCCTGCAAAATCATCTCAACAACCCGTTTGGTCGCACCCATAACACTAGTAGGATTAACTGCTTTATCAGTAGATATTAAGACAAAACGTTCAGATTTATAATGTTCAGCAGCATATATAAGGTTTCTACTGCCAATAACATTATTCTTAAAAGCTGCAGCTACATTTTTTTCCATTAGAGGTACATGTTTAAAAGCAGCTGCATGAAAAACTATTTGAGGTTTTAATTTAGAAAAAACATATTTAAGCAGACTAATATCCTTTATGTCCCCAATAATTACCTCCAAACAAAGGTTAGGATAACTAGTCTGTAATTCTCTTTCTAAAAAATATATATCATTTTCATTATGATCCCATAAAATTAATTTTTGAGGAAAAAAACAAGCAATTTGTCTTGAAAGCTCCGATCCGATTGACCCTCCTGCACCAGTTATTAAAACAATCTTTCCCCCAATATAGCTTTTTATTTCCTCTTCATCAATATCCACCATCTTACGCCCCAAGAGATCTTCCGGTTGCACATCTCTTAACTTAATCTCTAAATCTCCGTTTAGAATCTTATATATTCCAGGTACAATCTTAATCTTAACTCCTTCAATCTGACAATACCCTAAAATACCTCTAATCGCTTCTCCTTCTGCAGAAGGAATCGCAATAATAATCTCCTCGATTCCGTATTTATCTACTACTTCAGGAATCTTTTCTCTACTTCCAAAAATCTTCACGCCTTGAATTTGTAAATTCCGCTTACCAACACTATCGTCAATAAATCCCGCCACACTAAGTTTCATATCAGGATTTTTTCGACATTCTTCTAAAACTAAATTTCCTGCTTCACCAGCTCCCACAATAAGTACCTTTTTATTGCGAAATTTTAAAGAAAAACTCTTTTTTTCTCTCAACAGTCTTCCGCTAAATTTAAAACCTCCAATTAATAATAAACATATTCCCCAATCTAAAATAAATATCGAGCGTGGATATCCTGTCATTCGGTAAATAAAAGCAATTACTAAGAAAAAACCTACACTAGCAATGCTATTAGCTTTTATAACTTGCCAAAGATCAAAAATACTTACATGCCGAAGAGAAGAATGAAATAAGCCAAAATAATAAAATACACATATCTTTATAAAAATTAAAATCAATAATGTTTTTAAAATAAAAGGACTATGTGAGGAAATAGAAAAGTCGAAACGTAGAAGAAAAGACAAATAATAAGAAAATACTATTAAAATGCCGTAAAATCCAACTATAAAAAGAAATCTAAACTTTTTAAAAATACGCAAAAATCCCATAATTTATTACCTTTATTTAAGAATATCCCTCTTTTAAAAAAGAAATGAGCATTATTCCACTTCCTATTTCAAGCTACTTACAGCATATAAAGGATAACTCCAGAGATTATCCCGGATAGAAAATTTGTCTAAAGATACTCTGACTCCTTTTTTAATTTTTCTCTCTGACAAAAACAACCTTAAACTTTGCATTTTTCCTTTAACACCTGACTTAACCTCAATAGGAATGATTTCGGCCCCTTTTTGTATTACATAGTCAACTTCGGCATTGCTTGCACGATTTTCTCTATGCCAATAGTAGATATCTTTTTGAGAGGTTTCTGAGAAATATTTAATCAATTCATTACCAACAAATATTTCCGCTAGGCTTCCTTTATTGATTAAATCAATATCCTGTGCTATCAAAATTTCCTGCAAATCTAAGCCTAACATCTGTAGATGTATTCCAGAATCAAAAAGAATTACTTTGAATTTATTCGCTTTAATTTGCCCTCCTAACGGAATGCCCCGAGATGAGCTATGGTAAACTTTGTAAGCTAATCCTGCCTGGACTAACACTTCAAGGGCTTTTTTTAAAGGTACATGTGGAGCATTAGAATCAATATTAGAATATTTGAATTTCCTTCCAGCCTGCAAAGCTATAAAGTTAAAAACCTCTTTTATATCTATGGAAGATATTTTAGTTTTGTATTTTCTAAAATCATCTTGAAAAGATATTATAAGATTCTTTATCTTTCTGAAACATAAACCAAGATCAGGTTTCTTTAAATAGGTTTCAACAATTTCCGGCATACCTCCTATAATCAAAAAAAACTTAACCAAATCTACAAGTTCGTTATGGAATACAGTATCTAATTCTTCAAATAAATTATCGCGTTTAATTTTCAATATTCTCTCTTTCCCCAAAGCTAAAAGAAATTCATCAAAAGACAAAGGATACATATATAATGATTCAATACGCCCTACGCCATATGAAGAAATTTCAGATAGCGCAAACTCTAATAATGAACCGGCCGCAACAACATGCAAATTTGCTCTTTTTTCATAAAAAAACCTCAATGCCCGTAACGCATTTGGACATGCTTGAATTTCATCAAAAAATAACAATGTTTGCCCATCAATTATGGGTATTGAAAAGAATGCTGATAATTTCTGAATTATCTTTTCAACGTCTAACGAACCTTCAAAAAACCCCGCAATATCTTTATGCTCTTCAAAATTAACTTCAAGAAAATATTTGAATTGTTTTCCAAGAATTCTAACAGAATAAGTTTTGCCTACTTGACGAGCCCCCCTAACTAACAAAACCTTTCTATCACCACTATCTTTCCATGTTGTTAGCTCTTTATCTACTTTTCTTTTCATAACTAGAATATATCTCTATTCTTCAAAAAGTCAAGGCTTAAAAGGTACACTTTCACGAAAAAACCAAGGCTTAAAAAGCATTTTTGATAAATAGCTTTGTTCTCCTTTTCAAAAAAAAAGCGCAATATCTTAATTGCGCCTTAATCCAACCCCCCAACCATCCATTCATCCCAAATCATCCATTCATCCAAATCATCCAACCATCCAAATCATCCAACCATCCTAATCATCCCAATCCATCCTCCCCCTCCTAAATCATCCAATTCATCCAAGCTCCAAAGGAGCTCATCCATTCATCCTAACCATCCAATTCATCCAAATCATCCCATCCATCCTCCCCCTCCTAAATCATCCAATTCATCCAAGCTCCAAAGGAGCTCATCCATTCATCCAAATCATCCTAATCATCCTAATCATCCTAATCATCCTAATCATCCCAATCCATCCTCCCCCTCCTAAATCATCCAATTCATCCAAGCTCCAAAGGAGCTCATCCATTCATCCTATTTTTTCTCCAACCCTTTTTACATTTCAAAAAATTCATGAAGTTTTATAATCAGAATTCCAATCCTGGGGTATTTTTAGTTTCTTCGAAAGAGCCTTAGCCAAATTTATCAATTTATTTTCAATACTATAATGCCACTTATCAAATTCATCAAATTTTTCTTTCGATATCTCTTTTGATTTCAGCAACGCGTACATTTGCGAATAATTCTCCCCGCAAGACCCTAACGCCACATTAACAAACTGTATATATGGAACTGTTGCGAAATACAACAGTTCCTGATTACATAGATTAAATCTTGATTACACTGATTGAAAATATTAGCTTTTTATCGGTGTAATCATTCTTTAAATCGCTGTAATCAGGCGCTGGCACTATTATACAACAGCGCCATATATTCCTTGATAGATTTTCGGCAATACCCCTCAGACAAGTTTGATGATATTGAGAACGCGGAATCCAAAACTTGATCTCTAATCTTAAAAGGCAACCCATTTAATCCATTCAATGTATGCTTAATAAATACATAAAGGTCAACAGCCTCTCTCCATACCAAAAGTTTCCGAAACCCCCGATTCAAATTCCTATTCCTCTCCAAAATCCCCTCATCCATTACTCTACCACCCTACAACATCCAAATATTTTCATCCTCCCCCTCCTAAATCATCCAATCATCCATTCATCCAATTCATCCAAATCATCCAATTTTCATCCAACCATCCTAATCATCCAATCATCCTAGTCATCCAATCATCCTAGTCATCCAATTCATCCCAAACATCCTCCCCCTCCTAAATCATCCATCCATCCTATTCATCCATTCATCCAAGCTCCAAAGGAGCTCATCCATTCATCCAAATCATCCTAATCATCCTAATCATCCTATTCATCCATCCATCCTATTCTTTTCTCCGACATCCGCCCTCTACCCCCTCCCCATATAGCTATTAAAAAGGGAGTTGACCCCATTATTAATGAGGCTTCTTTAAAGCGAGAAGTTTTTTTATTTCCGGGTATATCACGAGATCCTTACGGATTCCTTCAATAACCCACATTCTCATTTGGGTCTGATAGCC
>Ga0208902_1001550_pt1 | contig 10949 bp, 9 predicted proteins | sample AntAceMetag02UKH_FD_184767 | JGI IMG/M metagenome (GOLD analysis project Ga0208902, IMG submission 184767) | Saline lake microbial communities from Ace Lake, Antarctica - Antarctic Ace Lake Metagenome 02UKH (SPAdes) (version 2) | ecosystem: Environmental > Aquatic > Non-marine Saline and Alkaline...
TATTGAAAACTTTTACATCATCCGCAGAATTAACAACAATTAAATCATAAGTTGCTGTTTCTCCTGCATTCAAATCTTGATTCTTCACAGCAGCTAAAACCATACCTGACACAGAGCCGCCAATGTTAACTAATTTTGTGACACTAGTCTCAGCATCATTATTGTAAACTTCTATTTCCATATCATAAACACCAGCTTCGATGTTCATTGGAATTTTCAAGTATACGGTTTTTTGGACAGAGTCTTCTTCGTCATCATAATCATCATAATCTTCTACAGGAATCAAATCTCCGACATATCCACGAGAGGAAATTCCTAAAGCAGGAATTGAGACAATAGCATAAGTATCATCCATCCTATTGTAACCAATGTTTTTTATAACAACGGAAACAGGAGCAACTTCTCCAGCCAAAATGTTAGAAGAATAATCAATGGATAAAATTTCAAATGTATAAGAATTTCTCTGCATACTGATAGTATATTCTTCTTCTGTTCGATCATCTTTAGAAACAATCTCTACATAAAGAGTGTATTCTTCAGACAAATCATCAGAATCAGAAGGTAATCTTAAAGATAAAAGCTTTGTATACGTTATACCATCTTCAATATTAAACCTGTTTGTAGAAACAGATACATCATCTCGATGACCTTCCATATAAACTTTCACTTTAACATTTTCCTCATCAGCGATGGAATCGAATGTAACTCTCACAGGAATAACGTTATCGACATCACCAACCATAGTATTAGTACCTAACGTAACACTATTGAAATCGGTAGCAATATTATTTGCTAATTCAGCCGAAGCGAAACCAGCGATTAATAAAGTTAAAACTGCAATAAAAGGAATCAAAAGTATATTTCTTTTCATATTTTTCATTTTAAATTTAGTTAATATTTTGACCCCTGAAAGCTATTTAAACCTTGTTATTGTTGTAATTCAAAAGAGACGAAAAACTTTAAAAAGTATACCTTCGTATACAATTCATCGTAAAAAAGAGTAATAAAAAATGGCAAGAAAAAAAACACCAGCAGAAAAAGTCACGACAATAAAACTTTTAGAGGAAACGAAACTTCGTATCGAAAAACTTCGTGAATATAAAAGAGAGTCTTATGATGACATTTTACGAAAAATTTTATATATTCTAAACACAGTAAGAGATGAGCCGGATAAAGCAAAACGAATTTTAGAAAAAATTTCTGAACTTAGGGCACGAATGCTCGAAGAAGAAAAACAACAAAAAGAAGATTTGGAAAAAGAAAATCAACTAGAATAAATTATCTAAAATCAACTTAGTGTTATTATAATAAATTTATAAATTCTTTCTCAGCTTTTCTTCAAAAAAGGATTCTTATCATCAAAACATAGTCTCGGCATTTCACAAACATCCAAGGGCTTTAAACCATATTTATCAGCATAAAAATAATCTACAGAAACAAATTTTGCTTCATCCCAATCAAATCCAAGCATCTCACTAACCCGCTTCACACTCCTCTCACTATCCCCTTCAACTTCCACCAACGGCTCCAAATGAGGCCACTCATCAATCATTATTTCACAATCCAAATATTCCCAAATCTCCCTTTTGGTTTCCTGATAAGCCTTCTTGTAACATCCAATCGTTTCCAAAAATGCAATCCCTGTATCAAAATCATTTATAGTAAATTCAATCTCTTTCTGATTTTCAATATTATCCTTACCAGCATCAGTTACCCTCTTGTAAGCCATAGTAATCTTATCCCCTTCATCCCGGACTCTCAACCAAGCACCTTCTTTCCGATGCCCCTCAGGAAGCTCAAAAGTAGACCTCTTCATAAAAGTCTCTTCTTTGGCTAACTCTGCCCCAATTTTCCTCAGCTTATCACGAATATCATCCTTATCAATATCTAAAAATGTAGCCTCAAATTCAATCTTTTCCATAAGTCAAAAAGACCGCTATACTTTTTAAACTAATCTAGAATCAAGACCTTCTTCTATTCTAACCATAACTTAATTTTAAATCTTCCCACATCCTCAGCCCAACAGCAGAATCTTTAATTGCATCAGGACTTTCACAAATCAAAACTACATCTTTATCCAGATTTTTTAAAAATTTCAAAACTTTTCTCCAATCTTCCCCTGGAACAACCAAATGCTTCTTCTCACCCTTCTCCCCAAATTCAATTCCAGAAAAATGTATATGCCATTTTTTCATCTTAAAGATTTTCGCAATTTTCTCAAATTCATATCTCCCATACCTAGCCAACACATGCGCAATATCAATACAAGCTCCACAGCCCGTTTCATTAATCAAATTCCCAATCTCATCAATCGAACCAAAAACATTCACCTTCCCCATAACCTCTGGACACAATTCAATATTCCACTTATTTTTTTTAATAATTTCCTGCATCTCAATTATACCTTCTTTAATCTTAACACTAGCTTCTAAAGAATCCATTCCAGAATAAAAACCCGGATGAAACACAACTCTTTTAGCCCCCAGCCAATTCCCAACCTCGCAACATTTCAAAATTCTTTTTTTACTATTCTCAATTTTCTTGTCTTCTTTCGAATTCAAATTAACAAAATACGATGCATGTATAGACAAATAAATTCCAAGTTTCTTAGCAACCTTACCAATATTCAAGGCATCTTCTTTTTCTTTAATATAAGCCCCATAAGTAAAACCAATTTCTGCCGCCTTAAAACCCAATTGATGAAACACTTCCAAATTAGAAATCGCATCTTTTACTGAACCAATTCCCGTAGGACCGAACTTAATAGTTGACATCAGCTCACCTCGGGAACATCTAGCACTTCCAAATTAATACGCCCCAGATTCTGAACAAGATAGCTATATAACTTTTTAATCACTAAATCCTGCAATCCTTCTTTGAGCATCCCATGACAATTTCCAATATCACTCTCTGGAATCATTATAATTCCTTTGGGCAACATACAATTCATTTTTTGCATCTCTAACTTTTTTGACTCTTCATTATCTAATTCGCCTTGCAACAGTTGTACATTAATCTCGCAATTGCCATCTGAAACTCCTTCGATAACATACTCAAAAATCATATCTGTCCCACCAATAAATTTTACTTTATCACAACTTTCCAGATAGTTATTAAAACAATCCCAATTCTCACATTCAGCATAACTAAAAAAAACAAACCAAATTCCAAAAACTAAAACTATCAGTGATATCAAAAACACCCACCTCCTCCAATTAAAATATATTTCTCCTTCACCGCTTTTCATATATCACAAAACAAGAAGAAGTATTTAAAACTTATTAAAAAATAAAAATCCCCGAATTGGGGATAAAATAAAAATTATAATGAAATTAATTGAACATCACTATCTGAAACTTTACCGAATGTCTTAGCTGCAACAGCTTTAGACTGCAATTTCTCAGCTGCCTGAACCACCAACTCTGTTGCGTTTAAACCCATCAGAACAAAAGCGTCTTTTGCATTAACTGAGCTCAACCTAGAGACAGGAATATTTTTGACAACTTCCAGATTCTCATTCAAAACAAGAACATTTCTACCCTTAATCTCCGAAACAATTCCTCTCAGTTTTGTAATGTCGCTATCGTTCAACTCTCTTCGAACAATTTTCTCAACAGATTCTTTCTCTTCATAAGGTTTTTTATAAGGTTTTTCAAATCCATTATTAGACTTATCCAAAAAAACTTTTGCAGGAACTTTCTTTCGAAGAGCTTGCAATAATTCTTTACCGGCCAATTCCTCGACTTCCTTTCCGTCAGGTGCAGTCGCAATATAAACTACTTTCGCATTATCATAAACATTCTGCGCAATTAATTTTCCACCTCGATCACCATCGACAAACAAAGTAAGCTCTTTTGTTTCGCCCAAAGTTGTAATAGTTTTTGGAAATCGTGTCCCTTGCATCCCTATAACGTTTTTGATTCCGTGTTTCAACATATTTATAACATCCGCACGACCTTCAACAACAATAAGCTCTTTTTCCGCATCGATATTAGGACCTGCCGCCAAACCTTCTTTGCCATATTCAACAGCTTTTGAAACTCGGTTTGATTCTCGAAGTTCAGTTTCCATTTCTGTAGAATCCATACCTTCATTCTTAATTCCAGAAAGCAAAGCTTTTGCACGCTCCATAATATAGTCACGTTTTGAACCCCTAACGTCTGAAATATCTCTAATAGTTATCTTCGCGTCGGTCGGCCCAATCTTGTCAATAGTTTCTAAAGATGCAGCAATAATTGTAGTCTCAGTTTTATCCAAAGCAGAAGGAATTGTAATCTCTCCTGTCGTCTTTCCACCTTCGGTAACCAAATCAACTTCAATACGCCCAATCTTGCCTTCTTTCTGAAGTTCTCTCAATTCCATATCAGAACCCAGCAAGCCTTCAGTCTGCCCGAATAAAGCTCCAATAACATCTGGTTTTTGAAACGGGCCTTCTGCCACAAAATCTGCCACAATCGAATATTTAATCGAAGCCGGGCTAATCTTAGCCATTTTTCAAATTCTCGGAAAACAAAAATATTTTGTATATTATTTTTAACATTTTTTCTCCATTTATTTATTTAATTTATTAGAAATACCTTCGCTATTTACCCGCAAACTTCCCTCCCCGAGAGATTCTCGCGCTCTCAAAAACGTACTCGAAAATCCTTACTGAATTCTCGTAACCGTGAATGTGATAATCGTAATAATAATACCTTGGGTTATTCCTAACAATAAATAAAGTAATTTTCCCTTTTTAAAGATTACTGAGTCCTTCCAAAAACTTCCAAATAAAATTTAGTTTAAATTCTTTTGTGTTTTTCAGCTCCGCACAAAATTCACGCAAATCTTTATAAATCGTATCATTCACTAAAGATTAAATAAAAGGGGTCACATGAAAATCAAAAAAGACTTTGACGAAGAGGAATTCGACGATAAAGATGAACTCGAAGACGAAGATTGACCCCCAACAAACAAAATGCCAGAAGCCGAAAAAAGCCTAAACGCAGAATACGAAGATATCACTTCCGATATGGATCTTGAAGAAGATATCTAAACTCTTTCTTTTTTTATTTTTTTCAACAAAAAACTATATCCCCTCTAATAACCGTGCCTCTCTAAACAAGCCAAGAGCATTATATGTTTTTAGCAACTTTTCCTTAATTTCAATTTTTTCAACATCCTCTAAATTCATTTTAATCAACTTTTCATAAAACTTAATCGCCGACGCTTTCTTGCCTTTAGATTCCAGCTCCTTCGCTGAAACCAAATAAATATTCTTCCTCGTTAACTTCACTCTTGCCTTCTGTTCACTGTTTGCATCTCTCATGGACCTACTAAACATTTCATCGGCATCATCAATCTTTCCAGCTCTTGAGAATAATTCCGCCGCCATCAAATAACTATCAGTTTTGTCTTTAGCTGTAATTTCTATCCCTGCTCTATTCATCATCGCCTTCGCAGACTTTTCAAACATTTTTCTCCCTTCATACAATTCAGCTAACTCCTTCCACAAAAACCGCTTAATTTCAAAACTAAAACCCGTCACGCCCAACGCCGACTCCAAATACATAATCTTATTCAAATCGGTATTCATTTTGCCCAGCTTCTCCTCAATCTCTTCCATTGTCCTTTCCCTAACTTGTATAGCCATAAGAAAAAAACATTTAGAGAGTTTTTAAGAATTTATGTGATGAGTCTATCTAAAAATATTTTACCCCTAGGACGTTTCCGCCCCAAAGGATTTAATTATAAAAAAATAAAAAGAGGTCTAATCGACCTTAAAGTTTTTTCTCAGTTAGAGATTTACAAACACCCGCAGCAACTGTAACACCAGCATCTCGGATAGCGAATCGAGCCATATTTGGATTATCTCCAACTGCCTCAAGCACTAAATTTCCGATCGGCTTAATCTTAACAATAGCAACATCCCCATTCTTCAAAAAGTCAGGATTCTCTTCCGCAACTTGTCCTGTAGCAGGATCTAGCTTGGATTTGATTTCCATGAATTGACATGGAACCTGAGCTGTGTGAACATGGAAAACTGGTGTGTAACCTTTAGCAATAACGGTTGGATGATTGATAACAGCAATCTGTGCTTCAAATTCTTCAACTATCTTTGCTGGATTAGCTGCATCGCAAATAACGTCACCTCGAGCCATATCTTTTTTACCAACACCACGAATGTTGATACCGACATTGTCTCCAGCTTCGCCTTCTTTTAATGCTTCATGATGAGCTTCAATAGATCGAACTTCGCCTGTGATTCCAGTTCCAGATCGTCCTGGCAATACAATAACTTTCTGTCCAACTTTCATAATTCCAGTTTCAATCTTTCCTACAGGAACTGTACCAATACCAGTAATATCATAAACATCCTGGATAGGCATTCTCATAGGCAAACCTGTTGGTTTTTCTGGTGCAGGAAACTTGTCAATCTGTTCTAAAACAGTTGGTCCCTTATACCAAGTCATCTTGTCCGATTTATTCGCAATGTTATCGCCCATAAGAGCAGAACCTGCCAAAAATGGAACTTCGTCAGTTTTATATCCTGCCTGCTTAATAATTGCAGAAACATCTTCTACAACTTTCTTAAACTTCTCTTCAGAATAATCAACGACATCCATCTTGTTAACCAAGACAGCCAAGGCTTTTACTCCCATTGTTCGAAGTAACCAAACGTGCTCTTTAGTCTGAGGTTGAACTCCACCATCGGCAGAGACAACTAAAAATGCTGCATCCGCTTGTGAGGCGCCAGTAATCATGTTCTTAACAAAATCCTTATGCCCTGGAGCGTCAATAATAGTAACTTCAAAATTCTTAGTTATAAGCTTCTTATAAGACAAGTTAATAGTAACTCCTCTCTCTCGCTCTTCCTTCAAATTATCCATCACATAAGCAAACTCAAACCCAGCTTTACCGTGCTTTGCTGCTTCCTCTTTGAACTTTTTCATTTCCTGTTCGGAAACTGCGCCACCATCGTAAAAAAGTCGTCCAACTGCGGTAGACTTTCCATGGTCAACGTGTCCAACGAAAACAACATTCATTATAGGTTTTTCTTTAGCCATATTTCTTAATTTTTTAATTTAGTTAGTTTCATAATTTTCCCGAAGGAAAATTTTTGAGTGAACGATTTATAATCGCACTCTAATTATCCTCGACAGATTTACCAATCTAGGACATAGAATATGATATTAAAATCGGTTTTTAAAGATATTGGTTAAAAGTTACTGGTTCTCTGCTAAACCTTTTCTGTCTCTAATTTGCTTAATAATTTTCACCTGCATTTCATTAGGCAATTTCTTGAAACTCTGACTAACCAAGGACGAAACTCCTCTGCCTTCTGTCGCACTACGCAAAGCAGAAGTCCACCCAAGCATTTCATGGACTGGAAGCTCTGCTCTAATTGTAGCTCCCGTTTCATCTTGTTGAACATCAACTAAAGTCCCTCTTTTGACAGAAACCAAAGATGTAACCGCTCCCATAAAATCTACAGGAACCTCAATTTGATGAATCTGAACCGGCTCATAAATAGTAGGAATCGCTTTAGCAAAAGCAGCCCTAACTCCTTCTCTAATCGCCGGGTATACTTGAGCAGGACCTCTATGAATAGCATCCTCATGCAGTTTCAAGTCAGCCAAAGAAACCTTCAATTTCAAAGTCGGCTCTCTCGCTAAAGGGCCAGCCTTCATAACTTCTTCAAAAGAATCTAAAACTAATTCAATAACTTCTCCAATATGAACTTCTCCCTTTGTTTTATCCATGAAAACGTTTCCATTAAAAATATCTCTATACTGCTGAGCTTCTTCTCTGGAAATTCCTAATCCGACTAGCGTCTCGTCTAGCGCCTTATCTTTCTTTTTAATCCTGCCTCTAGGCAAAACTCCATCAGCAATAGCTTGAACAATGGAATCTTCCAATGGCTCAACCGTTAAGAAGAAGCTATTATGTTTATTTGGAGATCTGCCCTCAACAACATCACTAAGTTTAGAAACTGATTCTCTATAAACAATAATTGGTGGACCCATTTCAACTTCAAGTCCTCTTTCTGTTTTAATCCTATTTTCGATAATTTCCAAATGTAACTCCCCCATTCCCGACATTAAAGATTCACCCGTCTCCTCGTTAATCTCAATTCTTAGCGAAGGGTCTTCTTTCCCTACCTGTCTCAAAACTTCAATCAACTTTGGCAAGTCCGCCGTTTTCTTCGCACAAATCGACTTTGTAACAACTGGCTCAAATAAATGACTAATAGCTTCAAATGGCTCAATAGGATTAGTTGAAACAGTCTCACCAACAACAACATCTTTTAATCCAACAATACCAACTATATTACCAGCTACAACCTCATCAAGTTGAACCCTGTTCGCACCTTTGTAAATTGAAACTTGCTGAGCTCTAACTTTTTTACCAGCAATATTCATATACAATTCATCCCCTTGTTTAATCCTTCCTCCAAACAATCTTCCAGCCGCGACTTCTCCTGCATGAGGATCAACCACAATCTTGATTGGGACAAACGCGACTTCTCCCTCTATGTTGCAACTAAGCAAATCTTTACCTGCTTCACTCTCTAAATCACCGTGCCAAATCTTAGGAATTCTATATTTTTGTGCAACCACAGGATCGGGATGATTGTTAACTACCATATTCAAAATAACTTCATGGATTGGTGCTCTCTTCGCCAACTCTTTATAATTCTCACCACCGGCTTCATAGGCATCAATAATTTCTTTAAAGGAAATCCCATTTTTCTGCATATATGGAATACTCAAAGCCCAGTTATGAAAAGCTGACCCAAACGCAACCGAACCATCAGCAACATTAACTTGCCATTTTTGCTTATATTCCGGTTCAGCAATTTCAGCAATTAATTTATTCACGCTATTAATAATACTCACAAATCTTTTTTGCATTTCTTCAGGAGTTAATTTAACTTCTCTAATTAAACGATCAACTTTATTGATAAACAAAATTGGTTTAACCCTCTCCTTTAGTGCTTGTCTCAAAACCGTTTCAGTCTGGGGCATAATTCCCTCAGAGGCACAAGATAAAACAATCGCCCCGTCAACCGCCCTCATAGCTCGAGTAACGTCGCCACTAAAATCGACATGTCCGGGAGTATCAATCAAATTAATCAAATAATCTTGACCTTCAACTGTATGAATCATAGAAACCGAGGCCGAATCAATTGTAATTCCCCTCTCTGCTTCATCATCGTGAAAATCCAAAGTCCTTGCTTTCCCTGCCAAAGACTCACTCATCATTCCAGCACCAGCTAGCAAATTATCAGAGAACGTAGTTTTGCCGTGGTCAATATGCGCACAAATCGCAATATTACGAATATATGTAGGACTCTTTTGTAGCTCCTTAACCTTTTCCGTCATATCTGCTGCCATAATACTTGATTGAAATTTTGCTTTATAAATCTTTTCGCCCAAATTCATTTAACCAATTAGCATCTTCAAGCCATTCTCTTTAAGCATCTTTTTTGTGCTTGTTAAAAATAAAAAATAAAATTTAAGAATATAGGACCTTCTTTATTCCATGTCTTCATCATCATCAAAATCCCCATCATCAAATTCGATACGCATATTTTAGCCTCCAATTTTAGATAACATTTAGAATTTTATAAGAATATAAATCTTTCGAATAAGCGGCGTTGTCCGGAGTTCTAAAATCAAAACCGAAAATTATTTATTCTCGAGAATATTATAATAAGGATGAGACAAATGATACTTGCTCATCCTCAGAATGAACTAGAAAAAGAGTTTCTTAAAATTTTCCATTGTTCAGATTTGCCCATGCATTTCAATAAAACTGGAAATAAAGAGTTTAACAATTATCAAAGAATTTCTATAATTATTTTATTAAGAAGAAGTGGTAAATCTATTAGGCAATTTATAGACGAGAACTTGAGTGAATCTAGATGGATTTCTTGGCTTGGGTTAAAAAGAATTCCTAAAAAATCTACTCTGCACGATTGGATGAAATTATTTTCAATGAAAACAATTAGACAGCTCTTTAAATTGCTAGTTCCAAAAAATGTTAAATTAACTGCGATTGATTCTACTGGAATTGATTCGTTCAGGAGATCAAAGCATTATGAAAAAAGATGTAATGAATTTGGAGACTTACCTCACATGACTTATGCTAAAACAAGTCTTTTTGTCGACGTGGACAATAAAATGATTCTTGATTGGGATTTGGTAATGAGTCGGGAACATGATTCGAAAATTGCACAAAGGATTTTCAAGAGGAATACCTTGAAAAATATTTCTTGCTTAGGAGACAAGGGATATGACTCAGAACCATTGCATAAAATTGCCCGTGAGAATGGAATAGATTTTTTTGCTCCAGTTAGAAAAATGGATAAAAGGGGATTTAATGATCAAAGACCTAGGGGTTTTTTCCGAAGAAAGTGCAAGGAGAGCCCCCCAGAAAGAAAAGGAATGAGGAGTATTGTCGAAAATGTGAATTATGTCCTGAAAGGAACACAGATTGTTTCGCTAAGGAGCAGAAACCATTCGATGAGAGAAAGAGAGTTAGGTTGGCATTTGATTTTTTATAATATTAAAAAGATAATGGGGCTATTGGCATCAAGAGAAACACAAACTTTTTTATTTTTCGAAATTAGGATTTATGTCTTTCCGGACAACGCCGAATAAGCTAGTGCATAAGATTACCGAGCCGCATCAGCCTGTTTTTCAGAATCATTCCTTTTACGAATCGTGTAACTTTCTCCAGAATTTTCAGCCGTCAGCATTATTTCTTTAGCTAATGCTTCAACAATTGTAGCTTTTTTATTAAATGCTTTATCATATGCTCCATTAACAAAATATCGTAAAACCAAATTCAATCTTCGTCGTGGCGAAACGTCAACAGCCTGCGGATATTTCGCTCCACCATATTCAAGAGCAGTAACCTCATCTCTTGGTGCACCATTTTCAATCGCTCTAACAAAAACTTTC
>Ga0208902_1001557_pt1 | contig 10910 bp, 7 predicted proteins | sample AntAceMetag02UKH_FD_184767 | JGI IMG/M metagenome (GOLD analysis project Ga0208902, IMG submission 184767) | Saline lake microbial communities from Ace Lake, Antarctica - Antarctic Ace Lake Metagenome 02UKH (SPAdes) (version 2) | ecosystem: Environmental > Aquatic > Non-marine Saline and Alkaline...
TTCATCGCCAATTCTGCTTTTTCATTTCCATTTTCGATAGCTTCCTCAATTTCACGCATATCGCTTGATAATTCTGATATTCCTTTCATTCCACTATGTTTGTTTAATAAAATATTTATATCATTTCTATCCATATTCTCTTTTGCCATTATATGAAGCAATACTCCTGCATCAATATCACCGGAACGCGTTCCCATTAACAATCCTTCCAATGGTGTAAATCCCATAGATGTATCAATCGATTTTCCATTTTTTATTGCAGTAATTGAAGCTCCATTTCCCAAATGACAAGTAATTATTTTCAATTTATTAATATCTTTATTATTTAATTCAGCAAATTTTCTTGATACATAATAATGTGAAGTACCATGAAATCCATAACGTCTAATGGAATATCTTTTATATAGTTCGTTTGGAATTCCATAAGTATATGCATAATCAGGCATTGTAGAATGGAAAGCGGTATCAAAAACACCAACCATTGGCACATTTTTTAGATTTTTCTGAGCTGCTTTTACTCCTTTAATATTTGGTGGATTATGTAAAGGAGCAAGATCAATACATTCGTTCAATACCTTCATTATTTCTGGTGTAATCAGAACGCTACCACTAAAATGTTCTCCACCATGCACTAATCTATGACCAACGGCATCTATCTCATCTAATGTTGAAATCACTCCATATTTTTTATTAGTAAGAGCGGCAAGAACATATTCTATTGCCATTTGATGATCATTAATAACACCAGAAAATTCATATTTCTTTCCATTTGCATGTTGATGTTTAAGCTGTGAATCCTTCAAACCTATTCTATCAACTAAACCTTTCGCCGAATATTTTTGATTTTCAGTGTCTATTAGTTGATATTTTACAGAAGAGCTTCCCGAATTAATTACTAACACTTTCATTTTATTCCACCTATTTATATTATTCAATTCAATTATTATCTTTAAATTTATGAATAAATATGTTATAATTCAATAAAATTCCATAAAGATTACAAAATTGTTTATTTATTGATCTCTTAGTTTCTAGTGAATATTTGAAAAACCATAATTTAAATTTTGTTATTCTTTCCAATTTTGATTATTTTATTTCAAGATGAAAGATATTTTTCTGTAATTTAATAAATAATCCAAGAGGTCAAATTTGAATCCATACTTTAATACTAATTATGCAGGAAATCATTTTGAATTTCATTCCAATTCTCATATTATTCCCTTACTAATAATAATATCTATTTGTATCTCCATATTTCTATTTAAAAAATATTTTAGAAAATCAACAATTAATAAGATAACTCGCTATTTTTTAGCATTTGCCCTTCTGACACAAGAAATATCCTTAAGTATCTGGAGAATTGTAAATGGAACATGGTCAATTTCAAATTCATTACCATTACATTTATGTGGAGTTGCGATTATTTTATCAGCTATTGTATTAATTAAAAAAAATTATCTTCTATATGAATTAATATATTTTTGGGGAATGGGTGGAGCTATTCAATCGCTTTTAACTCCGGATATCGGTATTTACGGTTTCCCACATTTTCGTTTCTTTCAATTTTTCGTATCACATGGCTTGTTGGTTATTACCACGATCTTTTTAACAGTAGTAGAAAAATATCGTCCAACCCAAAGATCTATTTGGAAAGTGTTTCTGATTACAAATTTTTATCTAATATTTATCGCTGGTTTCAACTATGTATTTGATGCAAACTATTTATTTATCTGTTATAAACCAGTAAACGGTTCCGTAATGGATTTTTTAGGTCCTTGGCCTTGGTATATTTTATCTCTTGAAGTTGTCGGATTGATATCGTTCTATATTTATTATTCACCATTTTTGGTAAAAGATTTTACAAAAAAGGCAATTCTCTATTTTCGTAAATAATTTATTCGTTCAATAAATTTATCCGCTTTCATAAAACCATTAAATCGCATAGATTCAATCTCATTTCCATCTTCATCTAAAAATATAATAGTTGGAACACCTTTGATATCATATAATTTTCTTAAGCGATTTACTTCTTCACTATTTTTTGTTAAATCGGCTTTTATAAGTACAATTCCCAATAATCTTTCCTGAACTTTTTTATCCGCAAATGTCATTTCATCCAGCTCTTTGCAGGGAATACACCAATCAGCAAAGAAATCTATCATCACTAATTTATTTTCTTCATCTGCCTTTTGAATATTTTCTATGGAATATTTTTTCCAACCCAACTCTTTAATATTTTCATTTGCAGGTTTAATTAACCAAACTCCAGCAATTATAATAACTATACTTAATGCGATTTTCATCTTTAAAAACCAAGCTGATTTTTTTCCTGAATTATCAACAACTGCATAATAGAAACCGGCTAAAATCATATATCCTGGCAACAAAAATTCCCCTATATTTTTACTAACTAACGGACTAATAAAATAAATTGCCATTCCAACCAAAGCCAAACCAAAAAATATTCTCACGCCATTAAGCCATTCACCTGATTTTGGTAAATTACCGATTTTATTCGAAAATATTCCGAGAAATAAATACGGCAAACCAAGCCCTAAAGATAAAGCAAAAAACATAATAAATCCAATAAAAGGATTCCCTGATTTAGCGACATAAGTTAATAATCCAATTACAAACGGACCTACACATGGAGCAGCTACAATTCCCATTGTAAGCCCCATAATTAGTGATCCAATTGCTCCTGATTGTGCACCACTTCCAAGATTCATCAAACCAGATGGTAAACGAAATTCATAGACACCAAACATACTCAATGATAATAATATCATTACAATTGCAATACCAATTAAAACAATTGGGTTTGTTAATAAATTTCCCATCATACTTCCGGATAATGCTGCTATAGTTCCCAATACAGAATATGTAATTGCAATACCAATAACATACATACTTGCTTTTAATACACTTGAACCTTTACCTGTTTGATTTGCAAAATATCCAATTGTAATTGGTATTAACGGATAAACGCATGGAGTTAAATTTAATGCCAATCCGCCAAAAAATACTATAATTAAAATAAGCAAAATGCCTTTATCACTGAACTCATTCGTTTCAATAGTAGAAGTTCTATTTTTTTCAAAAGATTTCAATTTTTGTGTTTCAGAAGATATTTTCTTGCCAGATTTTTCTTCTATATTTGTAATTTCTTTTTTCTCAATTTTCTCTTTCTTATTTTCTGTTATTTCTTGGACAACAACTTCTTCTGTAATTGTTTCTGCTTCTGTTTTTACATCGGCGATAAGAGAGAATGATTTTGTAATCGGAGCCAAACATATTTCATCATTACATCCTTGATAAGTTACACTGATAATAAATTCAATATTATCTTTCCTATATTCGCTATCGATAATTCCACTTATTTTTATTATTGTATTTCCTTCAAAAGTAGATGTCTTCCCTCCTAACGACTTAAGTTCAATAATATTTGGTTCTGGATATTTTATTTTTTTTATATCTACACCATTTATTGGTTTAATTTTAACTTCGGTAGGAATTACAAAATCATCAAGTGGTTTATTGCTATTGATATGCCAACCTTTTTCAATATTCATTTCTAATAGAATTGTGAATTCTTTCCCTTTCTCGATAGATTCATTATGCAAATTAGCATTTAGTTTAACAATTTTTGCCGGTTTTTCTGATGTTAAGGCACCAGTCAATAAAAACATTGAAATAATGCTGATCATTATAATTTTAAAATAATTTTTTTTCAATAATCTTTCTAATTTCATTTTAACTCCTTTTTTCAAATCAACATAATTTAGGATTTTTCCCACATTTTTAAAATAAAAAACAATTAAAACTTATTAAGTTTTCCACATGGTCTATTATTAAAAAATTTGAGCGAGAGACGAGATTCGGACTCGCGACAGCCACGTTGGCAACGTGGGGCTCTACCACTGAGCTACTCTCGCTTTTCAAAAACACCGAATAATATAATTATTTTTTCACATTTCCAAATATTTTTTTAAAATAATTCATTGATATTAGCAACGAACAATAACAAACAATAACTATCAAAAAAATTTATAATCCCAAAAAATTCCATAAATTTATACTTATACCAAAATAATGATCTTTTCAAACCTTTGTAACCTTTATTGTGTGTTATATAGTTTTATTTTTTTTATATCTCTTGATCAACTTCATCTGCATAATCCGTGTTCTATCCTCACAAATTTTTCAATAAAAAATATTTTATTAATTGATATAATACATTATATTTAATTATGATTAGCAAAATTTATTAATTAATCGATTTAAGGAGGGAACAAAATGATCGATGATAAAAAGACAATATTTTCGTGGGCGTTATACGACTGGGCAAATAGTGCTTTTGCAACTACAGTAATGGCTGGTTTTTTTCCACTGTTTTTTAAAGAATATTGGGCAAATCCAAATAATTTACAAGAGAGCACTTTCTATCTCGGAATTGCTAATTCAATAGCATCAATTCTCGTAGCTGCCTTTGCTCCTTTCCTTGGTGCAATAGCGGATAAAGGAACTGCAAAGAAGAAATTCTTATTTATATTCGCCTTTCTTGGTATAATTATGACAGGTGGATTATGGATGGTTGGTCAAGGAATGTGGCAAATGGCGATCCTTTTTTATATAGCAGGAACTGTTGGTTTTTCCGGAGGAAATATTTTTTATGATTCTCTAATTACTGGCGTTGCTTCTGAAAAAAAAGTTGACTTTGTTTCTTCACTTGGATTTTCTTTGGGATATATTGGTGGTGGAGTATTATTTGCTATAAATGTATTAATGTATTTAAAACCCGCATTGTTTGGAATTGCTGATGGAGCAACTGCTATCAAACTTTCGTTTTTATCTGTAGCTGTTTGGTGGGCAGTATTTTCTATACCAATATTCCTGTTTGTAAAAGAACCATACAATGAAAATACAATACCTATAAGTAAAGCATTCACACAAGGTTGGAGACAGCTTATCAATACTTTCAAAGAGATAAAACATTTGAAAATTGTAGGTCTGTTTTTACTTGCATATTGGTTTTATATTGATGGCGTGGACACAATTATAAGAATGGCAGTTGATTATGGTATGGCTCTAGGATTTGATAGCAGCATTTTAATCACGGCACTACTGATAACTCAATTTGTAGCATTTCCAGCTACATTACTTTATAGTTTGTTTGCAAAAAAGATTGGTGTAAAAAATGCTATCTTAGTTGCAATATTTGCTTATGGAATAATAACTATTTTAGGATATTTGATGAACAAAGAGTGGCATTTTTTCGCTCTTGCTATTGGAATTGGTTGTTTCCAAGGTGGAATTCAAGCTCTTAGTCGCAGTTTATACACAAGAATTATTCCAAAACATAAATCAGCTGAATTCTTCGGATTTTATAATATGCTGGGAAAATTTGCTGCTGTTATTGGTCCTGCCTTAATGGGTGGAATAACTTTATACACCAAGAATAATCGTTTAGGAATTCTTTCTATTTTGATACTTTTCATCGTTGGAGGATTTCTCTTAATAAAGGTAAATATTAAAGAAGGTGAAGAAAACGCAAAGAAATATCTCGAGAAAATATAATTTTCTTTTCAAAAAACGATATTATATCACATTTATTTTATTGATTGGATCATTTCTTTACCTAAATAATTGTAAAGTTAATAAAAAAGAATACCCACCGATAAAAGGTAAAATAATAGTAATTGGTAATGAACCATTTACTAAATTAGCTATCATTGATAATAAAGAGAAAGTGTTTGTTTTGAAATGTGACAAAAAAACAGAAAGAATACTATTGGATAATCAAGGAAAAATAGCTAAAATATCGTATAAAAAAAGGGAAACAATTGGTAAAGATACTTTGCTGACTGTTATAAACATTAAAATGATTGAAAACAAAAAAGATGGTGGAATTTATGAGTAAAATTATGAAAAGTTTAATTTTGACCTTAATGATTGGTTTATTTTCATTTTCATTTTCGAATGAATCAATTAAAATGAATAAAATAGATGAAAATGTACAGAGATCATATCCTATAGATCCAAGACCATTTTTAGAGAAAACGGATAAAATTGCCAGAGAATATTTTGAAAAACATCCTGACTATTTGAAAAGCAATAAATTACAAAAAACATCTGCTTGGAATTTCGTGGTTGGTGATACGAAAAATTGGTGGACTTATGATATGGTTAATTTAGATTTTGTTCGTGTGCCATCGACTTGTAGAGCTGTTGGTGAACATTGCTACATATTTGTGGAAGATGCAATGTGGGATTCTACGATAACACAAGCAGGAGTTGATTCTGTAAAAATTGCTTTCGATAGTAAGACGCCGGCAAATTCGAACAAAGGAATCTATCAAATGGATACTGAAACATTTGGCAATCCTCCTGATGTTGACAATGATCCTAAAATTATTATTTTAATTTTAGATATTATAGATGGTTATGATGGTACAGGTGGATATGTAGCCGGATATTTTCATTCTCATAATGAATTGCCTGCAAGTATTTTAGGAAGCAATAAAGCAGAAATATATTATCTCGATGCAGATCCGGCGAATTTATTATCTTCATCAGGATTACAAAATGGTATAAGCACAACAGCTCACGAATTCCAACATATGATACATTACAATTATGATCAAAATGAGGAAACTTTCGTTAATGAAGGACTTTCAATGATTGCAGAAGTCGTATGTGGATTTAATATGCGAGAACAAACTTCGTATGCAAATGAAACAAATATTTATCTATTTGAATGGCGTGGCGATGATAATGTAGCAGTATTAAGTGATTATTCAAGAGCTGCACTTTTTACGCTTTATATTAAAGAACAGATCGGAGGGGACATTCTAAAACAGATAGTACAAAATACTAGTAATGGTATTTACGGATACAATTCTGCATTAAGTCAAGTTACACCATCTACTTCTTTGAGATTTGATGACATTGTACAAAATTGGTTTTTAGCGAATATCGTTGGTGACACATCTATTAATCCGGCTTGGGGCTATACTTATTCAGGAATAAAAAAAGTTGTTGGCATTCAAAATATAAACCCAAATGTAACTAATACAACTATTTCTGTAGAAAATTTATCTTCTCAATATCTAAGATATAAATTTGGTTCTGATTTAAAAATATATTTTGATGAAAGTGAATCAGATCTTAGTGTTAAAGTAATAAAAGTAGATACAAATGATGTAAAAGAAGTCGTAAATGTTGTTTCTAACGATACATTAACCTTTCCTGAATACGGAGAAAAATATAAAGAAATTGATTTTGCTATAATTAATGAAAACCATTATCAAGATAAATCTATTGATTATACATCCTCAGGAGCTGCACCAGAAGCAACAGAAGTAAAATATGATGATTATCCTCCAGCCGGCGTATTACTTCTATCTGACCAAGATACAATTTGTGTCGTTTTTGATGATATTCTCGGTAAAAAACTTGATTCAATAAAAGTAGCATTAAGACAACCTGGTTCGGTAACCGGTGGTGTTTGGAAATATACCGGTGCTTCACGACCGACTCCACTTGGAGAACAATTAACTTCAATAACTGCAACTTCAACAATCTCAGAGAAACCACCTTCTCCATATCCTGAACCATGGCCAAATTGGATAACGATAGATCTGACATCTGAAAATATATCAGGTAGTGAGCCATTTGTTGTTGGTTTCCTTGTAGAAGGAACTTATCCAGAATATAACAGAGTAATGATTACCGAACAACCCGGACAATCAGCTTATCATAGTTATACATATTTACATGATCCCAGCAGTGGAAACCCAGATTGGTATTATATATCAGCAAGTGATACAAGCATTTATGTTTATTTAATTAGAGCATATTTAAGTGAATCGCCAATACTACCAGTAATTAAAGAATTCACTGCAGATAAAAATGAAATTTTATTAGGAGAAAAAATTACTCTAAATTGGGAAGTCAAGAATGCAGATCAAATTTCTATTAATGGTGTAAACAGTGATACAAATTTAGTTTCCTCTTTAGATGTCTATCCAGATAAGGATACAACATATATACTAACTGCAATAAATGGAGATGGTGAAACTTCATCCGACCCAATTTATATTAAAGTAAATGTGTTATTTGAACTCTATCAAAATCAACCAAACCCATTTAATGGTTCTACAACAATCCCATTTGACATTGAAACGGACTCTAATGTAAAATTAGTCATTTATAATATTCTCGGTCAGAAGGTAAATACAATTTTGAATAAAAATTGCAGTACCGGGCATTATGATATAACTTGGAATGGCACAAATAATTATGGTAATCAAGTTCCATCCGGAATCTATTTTTATAAAATAGTTAACGACTCAAATATTAAAGTTAAAAAAATGGTTTATATAAAATAATATTTCTGTTTCTTAACTTTGAGATTTATTTAATATTACAAATATGATCTTACTAATTCGAACACGCCAAACAATTTCAAACTAGCTAAAATTATAGCAATTGAAAGTACAATTTTAATTAATTTTTCACCACCTTTAATTGCACTATTTACACCAATATATGCACCTATTACATTCCCACCCGCAAGTAAAAGTCCATAACTCCAAATTATTTTTCCGGAAAATTGGAATACAATAATTGTAAAAATCGTATAACAAAAAATAATAAATACTTTTATTGCATTTGCTTTTATTAAATTAAAATCTTCTACAAAATTTAAAGTTATTAATAATATAAAACCAATCCCAGCTTGAACAAATCCTCCATAAAACCCTACACATAAGAAAATAAGTATTTCAACCCATTGGGGAGTTTTATGAACTGCCTTCATTTTACTTCTTGGAATTAATGTCATGATCAAGATAAAAATGAAAGTAATACCGAGAATTTTATCAAAAATATTTGAATTAATGTTTACAACAAATAACGAACCAATAATCGCACCAATTATTGAAGCAATTATTATATGAATATAAGGTTTTACAACCAATTGCTTATGTTTTTTAAAACGCGAAGCAGCCATTCCTGTTTGAAATAATATTCCAATGCGATTTGTTGCATTTGCAATTGGCGAAGGTAAACCGGCAAGTATCAATACCGGCAAAGTCAATATTGAGCCACCACCTGCTAATGAATTTATAAAACCGGCAACAATGCCTGCTAAAAATAATAATAAATAGATCATAAATTAATTAAAAATTAGATTACTTTTGTGCATTTTTTTTCTTTATCAATTCATTTACAATATCATCAACAGAAATATCCTCTGCTTCTGCTGTAAAATTCAATATTATCCTATGTCTTAACACATTGTTAACAACAAAATTTATATCACTAATTTCAGGTGTTGGTTTACCATCTAATGCGGCTTTGGTCTTGGCTCCAATTATTAAATATTGTGATGCTCTCGGTCCGGCTCCCCATTTGATATATTTTTTTACATTTTCATTGCTTGTCGCATGAGGTCTGGTTTCTTTTACAATATTAACGGCATATTCAATTAAATGGTCAGCTACAGGAATCTCCCTCACGAACTTCCGTATTGATAATATTTCTTCTTTTGAAATTACTTTTTTTAGTTTTGCAATTTTTGAAGCTGTTGTAAGCCGAACAATGTCTTTTTCTTCCTGAAAACTTGGATATTCTACATTTAATTGAAACATGAAACGATCTAATTGTGCCTCTGGTAATGGATAAGTTCCCTCCTGCTCTATTGGATTTTGAGTTGCTAAAACAAAGAAAGGATCGTCTAATGAATATGTTTTACCTGTTGAAGTTACCTGATGTTCTTGCATAGCTTCCAAAAGTGCTGCCTGTGTTTTAGGCGGTGTTCGATTTATCTCATCTGCTAATATAATATTACCAAATACTGGTCCTTTAATAAATCTAAAATTCCTTTTTCCTGTGGTCATATTCTCTTCAATTACTTCTGTTCCTGTAATATCAGAAGGCATTAAATCCGGTGTAAATTGAATTCTTTTAAAATCCAAATCCATAACTTCTGCAATTGTCTGCACCATTAAGGTTTTAGCTAATCCTGGAACTCCAATAAGAAAAGAATGCCCACCAGAAAAAAGCGATATAATAAGATTCTTCAAAATATCTTTCTGACCTACCAACACCTTTTCAATTTCGGATACTAAAGAGTAGTATAATTCGTTTGTCTTTTTTAATTGTTCTATTTTATTTATCATCTAATTTTCCGATTCCTTATTAATTTTATTTATTATTTTCATTGCATTAATGGTAATTTACAAAATTTCACACCTTAGTAAAACAAAAAAATGTTTGTTAAATAAATTTTGAAGATATTCCAGCAATTAATACTTTTAAAACCTATATTAAACGATTTAATAACATCATTAAAAAATCAATAGAATTATCATAATTTAATTCATAAAAATTGATTCCCAAATGTATATTATCATTATATTTCTTTTAATTAGTTTCAGTTTTTAACACAATATTTAACAATTTAAAATGGACTAGAATCTACAACCGGCGGTTTTACAATAACAGCTTTATACCTTTTTCCTCGAATATCAATTTCAATCTCATTACCTGATTTTGTATGTCCGCGTTTCACATACCCAATTCCTATTCCATCTTTTAATGACGGCGATTGCGTTCCACTTGTAACAACTCCTACTTCTTCATCACCAATGAATATTTTATAACCATGTCTTGCGATCCTTCTGCCTTTCATCTTGAAAATAACCAATCTTCTATTTGGTTTTTCTTTTTTCACCTTCAATAATGCATCTTTCCCAACAAAATCACCGCAATTCAATTTCGTTATCCAACTTAATCCTGCCTCTATCGGATTTGTTGTTTTGTCAATATCATTTCCATAAAGACAATATTTCATTTCCATTCTTAGTGTATCTCTTGATCCCAATCCAACGGGTTTAATGTCATAT
>Ga0208902_1001558_pt1 | contig 10907 bp, 7 predicted proteins | sample AntAceMetag02UKH_FD_184767 | JGI IMG/M metagenome (GOLD analysis project Ga0208902, IMG submission 184767) | Saline lake microbial communities from Ace Lake, Antarctica - Antarctic Ace Lake Metagenome 02UKH (SPAdes) (version 2) | ecosystem: Environmental > Aquatic > Non-marine Saline and Alkaline...
ATAACAGCGCTGGTGCGCGATGAGATACAGACATACCGCCAGCTTCCTAGGAATCTCTATCAGATTCAGACAAAATTTCGTGATGAGATAAGGCCGAGATTTGGCATCATGAGGTCCAGGGAGTTCGGCATGAAAGATGCTTATAGTTTCGATGCCGACGAAGAGGGTGCGGAAGAGAGCTACAGGAAAATGTTCGATGCCTACACCAGGATATTTACGCGGTGTGGTCTTAGCTTCAGGCCGGTCGAGGCGGACAGCGGCAATATAGGTGGTAATTTCTCCCATGAATTCATGGTTACCGCTGAAACCGGGGAGGATGCAATGGTTCATTGCACCTCGTGCGACTATGCCGCTAACCTTGAGAAAGCGGAGATCTCCAGGCCGCAGGAAGAGGCAGCGCATGCAATGGAATATCCCTCGATGGAGGAGGTCCATACACCCGACGTGAGAACCATCGAAGAAGTCTGCGCCTTTTTGGATGTTCGGCCCCGGGATGTCGTAAAGACGATGATATTCATTTGTGACGGTAAGCCTGTAGCCGTTCTGGTAAGGGGTGATGAGGATATAAACGAGGCAAAACTCAGGAATTATCTCGGGTGCGACTCGCTCGAACTCGCCATGGACGATACCATCTTGGAGGTTACGGGATCCCCCAGGGGGTTTGCCGGTCCCATAGGAATAAAATCCAGGATTATCGCGGATTATTCCCTTACAGGCATGAAAAATTTTGTTACAGGGGCCAACAGGGAAGGTCACCACATAAAAAACTGTAATATCGGAAGAGACTTTGAGATAAAAGATTATGCCGATCTGAGAATCGTAAGAGAGGGTGATGTATGCCCGCGTTGCGGAAAAGAGCTCAGAATTGTCAGAGGCATCGAAGTGGGGCATGTGTTTAAGCTTGGAGTAAAGTACAGCAAGGCAATGAACGCCACATTTCTTGACAAGGACGGCAAGGAAAAGTACATGATTATGGGATGTTATGGTATAGGCATAGGTAGAACGGCCGCTGCATGTATAGAGCAGAACAATGATGATGACGGGATTATATGGCCCATGTCGATTGCGCCATTCCAGGTGATAATCACGCCGGTTAACATAAAGGATGAAACTCTGTCCAGCGCTGCTGAAGAGCTGTACAACAATCTTGTCGCGGATGGAGTAGAGGTCATTTTAGATGACAGGGATGAAAGAGCGGGTGTAAAATTCAAAGATGCCGATCTGACAGGTATACCCATCAGGATCACAGTAGGCGCCAGAAGCCTCGCAGAAGGAAAAGTGGAAGTAAGATTCAGAAAATCCGGAGAGATCGAAAAAATAGCCCTTGAAACAATCAGGGATTTTATAACCAGGAAGATAAATGGCGATCTGGAGTGTGCATGAGGACGAAACCCCAAGGCAGATGGTAAAATATGATACGAATAACCGACATACTGGAAGAAGGCCAGAAATATCTCTCTGAGAAAGACCTTGAGATGATAGAGAAGGCCTACATATTTTCCGCATCTGTGCATCAAGGACAGCTTCGTCTGTCGGGAGAGCCCTATCTTATTCATCCCCTGGAGGTGACAGGGATGCTGGTCGAAATGAAGCTTGACAGAGCTACACTGATAACGGGTCTGCTACATGATGCCGTTGAGGACACACTGGCCACTCTTGAACAGGTGGAGGAAGCCTTCGGCAAAGATGTCGCCTTTCTCGTGGATGGTTTGACCAAGATAAGCAAGATAACCTTTGGAGACCAGTTGGAGCGTCAGGCGGAGAACTTCAGGAAAATGATACTGGCTATGTCCTCCGATATCAGGATACTTCTAATAAAGCTGGTTGACAGGCTTCATAACATGCGCACGCTTGATTTTCATTCCCCGGACAGACAAAAATTCATATCACAGGAAACTCTTGAGGTATATGCGCCGCTGGCAGCCCGTCTGGGAATAAACCGGATAAAGCTTGAATTGGAGGACCTGTCTCTGAAATACCTTCATCCGAATGGATATCAAGAACTGATGGAACGTGTGGATAAAAAGCAAGAACAGCGAGACAAGTACGCAAAAGAGGTAAGGAATGTAATCCACGGACAGATTAAAAGGTTTGGCTTGAAAGCGGAAGTTACGGGGAGGGCCAAGCATTTCTACAGCATTTTCAAGAAGATGCATGAACAGCACATAAATTTTGATGAGGTTTACGATCTTACGGCATTCAGGATAGTCATTAATTCGGATGAGGAAAGAAAATGCTATGAGGTGCTGAGTATCGTTCACGCGCTCTGGAAGCCTGTACCAGGACGTTTCAAGGACTATATAGCAATGCCCAAAGCGAATAACTACCGCTCCTTGCACACGACGGTTATCGGTCCATACGGGGAACGGGTGGAGATACAGATAAGAACGAAGGAGATGGATGAGTGGGCGGACAAGGGTATCGCGGCCCACTGGAAGTATAAAGAAGGCAAGGTATCTTCCGGTGAAGATGAAGACCAGATCGACAAACTCAGAGAATTGCTTGAGAGGCAGACCGAACACAAAGACGCCCGGGAGTTTATGAAAAGCCTGAAGCTGGCGCTTTATCCAGATGAAGTTTACGTATTTACCCCAAGGGGAGACGTAAAATCTTTTCCAAAGGGTGCTACGCCGATTGATTTTGCCTACAGCATCCATACCGATGTGGGGAATCAATGCATAGGGGCAAAGGTGAACAGAAGCATCGTTGCCCTGAAATACAAGCTTCAAAACGGCGATACGGTGGAGGTTATGACCCAAACTGGTCATTATCCAAGCAAAGACTGGTTGAAATATTCGGTGACATCAAAGGCTGTATCCAAAATAAAACAGTGGATCAAGACAGAGGAGCGCGAGGCAAGCATCCTGTTGGGCAAAAATATCCTCGAAAAAGAACTCAAGAAACACCATTTGAGATTCAATAAGCTGATCAAGGAGAACGAATTGAACTCCATATTGGAAGAACATTCCCTGAAGACTGTCAATGACCTGTTGGCCCTTATAGGTTATGGGAAGATATCAGCAAAGCATGTGACACACCAGTTGGCACACGATAAGGATACGGATGAGAAAAAGGAAGCGGAAGAGAAGAAGGGAGTTCTGGAAAAAATCAGGGAGAAGTTCAGAAGAGCTCCATCCGATGCGGGTATATCAGTCACAGGGATTGATAATGTCATGGTGAGATTTGCCAAGTGTTGCAGTCCTCTCCCCGGGGATGATATAGTCGGCTGCGTAACGCGGGGAAGAGGCATAACTATACATGGGTCTGATTGTCCCATGGTAAAAGAGATGGACCCTGAAAGGATAATTGACGCACAGTGGAACGTAAGTGAAAAACAGACCTTCTCGGTTGGTATTGTAGTAAACTGCAGAGATAAGAAGGGGCTTGTTTCCGAACTGAGCAATGTTATTTATTCTATGGGTGTAAATATGACCTATGTCAATATTAATGTAAGTTCGGGCAGTAACACGATTTGTAACTTTCAGTTGGATATAAAGGATCTTAAGCAGCTCAACATGATTATTAACGAGCTGAAAAAATTAAAGAGCGTTTTATCCGTTGAAAGGATGAAAGGGCCCTTTCTCAGTACCGGAAAGAACAAATTACTCAAAAATATTGACATCCGGCATTAAATTGCTGTACTAAACTCGCGCAAAGAATCTTACAACAGAGGATAAAATGATTGTAAAATCAAAAAGACTGATACGTGTTTTAATCTTATTTATGTTGCTGATTTTCCCAATATCCACAGCCGCTGCGAAACAGGTGGTAGTGATAGATCCGGGTCATGGGGGCAGCAACACGGGCGTAAAACTGTCCAAAAGCGTTTATGAAAAGGATGTAACTCTCTCAATCGCGAAACTTGTAAGGAAGAATCTATCCGGCTCGGATGGCATAGAAGTCAGACTCACACGATTGGATGATAAGGATGTTTCTCCAGAAAACCGAAGGAAACTCGCCGGAAAGTCGAATGCCGATCTCTTTATAAGTCTCCATGTCAATGCTGGTTTCGGACTGAATGCAAAGGGATATGAGATTTATTATCCCGTCTCTGATGTTCCATCTGTCAAAAAGAGCAATTCCGGAGAAATACTTAAGGATATGAATCAAACCAAACGCCTGAACAACTGTGTCCGGTTCGCCCAGATACTCCAGAAAGATATGGGAAGGGTGTTCCCGCGTGAGGGGAGGGGATTGAGAAACGCGCCGGTTCTTGTTCTTCAGTCTATGACAGCACCTGCCGTTCTTCTGGAAATGGGCTTTGCAACAAATCTTGAGAACAGGAAGAAACTGAGGGATAAGAAAATTCAGCAAGCTGTTGCCGACGCGCTGACAAAGAGTATAAAAAAATATTTTTCGACAGATGGGACATCATGAAAAGAATAACCGGCCGTGAATGGAATGAGATGCGTCAGATAAAGATAACCAGGGATTTTCTGCCAAGCGCTGAGGGATCGACTCTCATAGAAATGGGGGATACACGTGTGATATGCACAGCCTCTCTGGAAGACAGGGTACCACCCTTTTTGAGAAATTCCGGAAAAGGATGGCTGACGGCAGAATATGCCATGCTTCCGATGTCCACATCCTCGAGAAGCAGAAGGGAGTCATCCAGCGGCAAGGTAAAGGGTAGAACGCATGAGATACAGAGATTAATAGGAAGATCGCTGCGCGCGGTAACAGACCTGAACTCCTTCGGTGAAAGAACGATCTATATTGACTGCGATGTAATACAGGCCGACGGAGGCACGAGAACCGCGTCGATAACCGGTGCATTCATAGCACTGGTGGATGCGCTTCGCAGGTTGAGAGAAGATGGCAAAATAGAAGGGTTTCCTGTAAAGGACTTTATATCCGCGATCAGCGTCGGGATTGTTAACGGTGAAGTTCTTCTTGATCTCGATTACGTAGAAGATTCAGGAGCCGATGTTGATATGAATTTCGTAATGACCGGAAGCGGGGGAATTGTTGAAATCCAGGGAACCGCCGAGGCAGAGCCCTTCAGTCGTGATATGATGGACAAGATGATCGACGTCGCGACCGCAGGAATCTCCGAACTTACAAAAAAGCAAAAAGATATCCTCGGAGAAATATGACGGCATTCGGGGTTTTATCAGTGACTGAACCTGAAGATCAGAAGATCGTTTTTGCCTCAAAAAATAGGGGTAAAGTAAGAGAACTTAAAGCACTGCTTGAGGGAATGAATGTCAAGCTTTTGTCACTGCATGACTATCCCGATATCCCCAACATCATAGAGGACGGCAACACTTTTCTTGAAAACGCGTTGAAAAAGGCCCGCGTTATCTCCGAATATACCGGCGGGACAATTATAGCCGACGATTCGGGGCTGGAGGTAGACTACCTTGAAGGAGCGCCCGGTATTCATTCGGCCAGATATTCAGGGGCAGGAGCAACGGATGAAAGAAATGTTCACAAGCTCCTGGAGGAGCTGGACGGTGTTCCCGCGGAAAAAAGGGGGGCGGTCTTCAGGTGCGCGCTGATTTTATACCGAGCAGATAGGGCATTCGAAACCTTTGAAGGCAAACTGGAGGGGAGAATAGCCACAGAGCCAACCGGCAGCGAAGGTTTCGGTTATGATCCGGTATTCATCGTACCGGAATATGGCAAAACAGTTGCCCAGCTTGATCCTGAAACAAAAAACAGGATCGGTCACAGGGCGGTGGCCTTTGCCAAACTCAAAAAAAGCTTGCAGAAACAAGTCAGATAATCTAAAAAGCATCAACTTTTCCCACCATTCGGGGCGTAGCGCAGCCTGGCAGCGCGCCTGCTTTGGGAGCAGGATGTCGCAGGTTCAAATCCTGCCGCCCCGACCATTCATTGCTGTGAAATCAATAAGTTGACTAAATTTTCTCGCTCCAGAAAGTGGTACAAAAGTGGTGCATACATCCTTCAAATATGGAGATGTTTTCCTTGCCTGATGACTTCGCATAGATCATCCTGATGTCATCCGACTCAATTCGAAAATAACGAGAAAACTTTTTTTGCTGATTTGGCTCCACAAAATAAAGGTTGAAAAAGCAGATTGAAGATGCAGAAAGGGCGGGATAATCATCCCGCCCTTTTTTTGTTAACTTCTCTTCCGGTTCCGCAGGATTACGGCGTAAATAGGGGGAATTCCCTGTGCGAAAAGTCGTCATAGACAGGCGTCATGGTGAAGAAATTATCATCGAAAATGGGAGCGCCGCCTTCACCCATTAGTATTGTCCCCGATTCTCCCAGGGGAAACATACTCTCGATCCCGACGGGACCCGCCACTCCGAACTCGACACAGTGTGCGTAGGTGGAACGTGACGAAAAGGGCATCTCCCATACCTGTCTCAGCATATCGTGGTTAAATGTGATAGTTCCCCTTGCATCGTGGCCCCAGGGTCTCACCCCCAGATCAAGAAGGACATTATCAAGAGCCTCGACTATAACCACGTCATAGGAGTCGTAGGGGAGGTACCAGTCATAGTTGTTCTCTATGCCCCCGGGCAAGAGGTCGTGGAGGAGAACGTTGAAAAGGCGTATCTCTTTTTCTTCTTCAAGAAAAGGGCTGTCCATTTCCTCAAAGGTGAGTTTTAACACCTCATCGATCCATGCATCCATGAGAACCCATGCGTCGGCGCGATCCGTTCCCTCAGCCCACTCTGTGTTCCCACCGTCTACGAAATGTCCATCCCAATCCGCGAGAAGGGCAAGGGCCGCTGAACGATCAGCATTAGGGGCATCAGGTGCATTGTTTACCGCATAGGTGAAAGAGTCAGAGGCAAACTTCCAGGGGTTTCCACCTCCTCCGAAGGAATCCGTGGTGGCGATGTTGAGTGCGAGATTTCTTAGATCATTGAAGGTCAGATCATTGTGTGCCGACAGGTAGTCATCGACCACATGGGCCCTATTGAACGGACCGAAGAAGTATGAGAAGTTGTTGTATGAATTTGCGTAGCCAGCGTTCGTCTTGTTATTCCAGCCGCAGTAGTAACCCTGGTCGTTATTACGATCGGTAGAACGGGGGATAAGGACGGCTGAATCCCACTCAAGAGGCGGCGCGACAGCGCCTTGGGGAAGCCGCCATTCACCGGCGGGACGGACGGGGTCCCTTCCCGACATCCAGTACGCTATGTTTCCATCTTTATCCGCGTAACAGAAATGCTGAGATAACGGCACAAGCTCTATGGCGGCCCCGAATTCGTCCATACTGGTCGCCCGGGCAATGTCAAGATATGACTTCATAGACTCGAACTCATAACCCCAGTGGGAGTATTTCCATGAGATTAGGGGATTTAAGGGGCTGGGCACATAGGTACCCGGATCGTAGGGGATGGGATTGATCACCGGTCCGTGAGCGGTGCGCCAGACTGGCAGGACAACATCGTCTCCGCCTGCCACGTGTATGGTCTCCATCCTGTTAAGTGTCACGTCCGAAGGATCTTCAAAATAGTAATCCACTGTATGGGCATGCCCGACCTGCATGGACCACGCGTGGTGCGGAGTGCGTCCGATAACAATCGCGGGAATTCCTGTGATTATCATGCCTGAGACATTCAATCCACCGGCCCTTATGGAACCCTCTCCAACAACGGAGGGAACGGTGAACCCCATCTGCGGACCCGAGTAGATAATGGGATTGCCATCCGCGGTTTTGCTCCCCGCTACGGTCCAGGCATAGCTTCCCATCTTTATGTAGGCATTTATCTTTTTCAGGTTCCCGTCGATCCTTGAGCGCATTTCGGCCATGCTTTTAGCGATACCCCTGACGTCGGGGAAAGACGGAGACTTTTCCATAAGCGGGGATAGTACTTTTTCTCTCGATTCGGCAAACTCGATACCTCCGGGGCCGGGGATATAGGTCAGCGCGTCGGGATCATTTATCCAGCGGAGGTCTTCGAACATACCCGCTCCCGTCGTCGGATAAAGGGTCATGAGTCCCTGGTACAATGCCGCGTTATCTATCTGTCCCATCTTCTGCGCCTCGACATCGAAGTTTCTCATCATCAGCGCCGCCCAGGCCAGAACGTCTTTGTACGTCCAGTTCTCAGGCATAAATTCAAGGGCGGCAAATTCGAATGGAAGCAGGGAAGGATCATCACGAACCTCGGCTATGCGCCTGTTGAAGCCCGCCACATAACCTTCGATCACATCCTGCACCTCTCCATCCAGGGCATCAAAACCGTCCTCCAGTTCTTGGTCAGAATAGCCGGTAATACGCACCAGAATATCCTGTTCTAACTGATCGGGGCCAAATATCTCCGCCAGTCTTCCCCTGGCGGCTCGTCTAAATGTTTCCGCCTGCCAGAGACGGTCGGTGGCGACGGCGTAGCCCATCGCGTCAAAGACATCATAGAGCCGGTCTTCGTCTGAGCCGGTAATAAACCATACACCGCTGCCGTCCCGGGTAGTTTCAACCGTGGATTGGTGAAAACTAGCGCCTCCGCCCGTCCCGATTATTGTAATGAATCCCAGAACAATAACGCAGGCCAGACCGATAGAGGTTGTGACTTTAAAAAATAAATTATTCTTCTCTTTCATAACCTTTTCTCCTTTCCATTGTAAGGGTTAATATAATATATGCGAAAATGGTGCCGAGTACAAAAGCGATGAGGTCGAGATAATCAAAGGTTCCGAAGTGAAAGAAATTCACCGTGTTCTCAAGGAAGGGAATTCCATCGAACCAGGAGGGAATGAACTTTAGAGGCATTGAGCTGTATCTCTGCCCCATCTCGAAGGCGCCATCAATTAAAAGCCAGAATAGACAAATAAAAAGATATCCTCTCTTGCGAGAACCGAGAATGCCCGCTGTTATCAGGCTAAAGGAAAAGACATGGGCAAATGCGGGGAGGCTGCTACTAATAGGACCAAACATATTAGGGATTTTGTCGTAAAGGCTTATATCCTTCGCCCATCCCGCAAGGAAATAAGTAGTATCGGGAGGCCGGTCAATGAGATAGACAAGGAGCCCGACAAGGAGTGAGGCGATGCCGATAAGTATTTGAAGTTTATTTACCTTTGTTGAATGCATCGGGGGCGATTGCCTCTTCAAAAATAATGAAAGATTAGTAAGTCTGTAAATCCCGCCGTTTATAACATTTAGCCTACAGCTATTTGTTCGTATTGTCAATATTTAATAGAGATTTAAAGTACCCTCAAATTTTTTTAGATCATTTTCTGTCCATAACCCACCCTAATACTTCTTAAAATTCCTTGCTTATTCTAACTTTCAAGTTTATAGCTGAGAAACATACAAAAGACCGGATTTGCGGACAAGTCGATATGTGTTTTATAAACACAAAATGGAGTCATTTTTTCATTACATCCTGAAGGGAGGCAATCGTTATGGGTACATTCAAGGAATACGACAGGTATGATGGCCTCGGAATGGCTGAGCTTGTCAGAAAGAAGGATATTTCCCCTGCGGATCTTCACGAAGAAGCAATAGACCGGATAGAAAAGCTCAACCCTGAACTTAACGCGGTAATAACTCCAATATTCGATCTGGCGCGAAAAGATATTGAAAAAGGTCTCCCCGATGGTCCGTTCACAGGGGTTCCCTTTTTGCTGAAAGATTTGATTTCGGCATATGCCGGCGTACCTCTGACCGGTGGAAGCAGGGCCTATAGAAACTATATCCCGGATGAGGACTGCGAACTGGTAAAGAGGTTTAAGAAGGCGGGCCTCGTGATTATGGGGAAAACAAATTGTCCGGAATTCGGTCTTATGGGCATCACGGAACCGAAGCTTCATGGACCGACCCGCAATCCCTGGAATACCGACCATACGCCGGGCGGTTCGAGCGGTGGTTCGGCGGCTGCCGTCGCAAGCGGTATGGTGCCGATCGCCTCCGGGGGTGACGGCGGCGGTTCTCTGCGTATTCCCTCGTCATGCTGTGCTCTTTTTGGTCTCAAACCGACACGGGGGCGTAATCCTACCGGCCCGAACCATGGAGCAATCTGGCAGGGTGCCGTTGTTGAACATATAGTCAGCCGTTCTGTCAGGGACAGCGCGGCCATGCTGGACGCTACAAGCGGAGCCGATGTGGGAGCCCCATATATTATTCCACCACCGGAGCGACCATATATGGAAGAGATCAAAAAAGAACCCGGTTCTCTGAGAATAGCCTTTAATACTCTCTCTCCGCTCGATACAGGGGTTCATCCCGAGTGCGTAAAGGCCGTGGAGAAAACGGCTCAGCTCCTTGAAGAACTGGGGCACAAAGTTGAGGAAAATCGTCCGGAGATTGATGGAAAAACCCTGGCAAACAGTTACCTCGCCCTGTATATGGGAGAAATAGCGGCCGATATAGAAGAAATGCAACCGATATTAGGCAGAAAAGCAAAAAAGGATGACGTAGAGGCGCTGACATGGACCCTCGGATTGCTTGGCCGCACTTTTTCCGCGGGTTATTTTGTAAAACAGATGAGAGAATGGGGTATAGCCTCCAGAGTAATGGGACGCTTCCATGAAAAATATGATCTCTATCTCACGCCGACCATGGCGTATCCTCCTGTCAGAATAGGGGAGTTGCAGCCAAAGCCTGCTGAACGCGCCCTCTTGACAGTAGTTAACTCAATGGGATTGGGAAAATTGTTGAAACTTTCAGGCATAACCGTCAAGCTAGCGGTAGAGAGCCTGTCGAAGACCCCCTTCACACAACTGGCTAACTTCACAGGTCAACCCGCGATGTCCGTTCCTCTTCACTGGACGGAAGGCGGCCTTCCCTGTGGAGTACACTTTATGGGGAGGTTCGGAGACGAAGCGACACTGTTTCGGATGGCGGCTCAACTGGAGCAGGCAAGACCCTGGTTTGACAGGAGGCCTCCCGTGGTTGAATAGCTGTTATTTTATCCACCGGGTTTTTAGTCTTTATTAGCACCAAATGCCCAATGGTCGAAGTTCAGTTGTGCTTGATT
>Ga0208902_1001564_pt1 | contig 10889 bp, 8 predicted proteins | sample AntAceMetag02UKH_FD_184767 | JGI IMG/M metagenome (GOLD analysis project Ga0208902, IMG submission 184767) | Saline lake microbial communities from Ace Lake, Antarctica - Antarctic Ace Lake Metagenome 02UKH (SPAdes) (version 2) | ecosystem: Environmental > Aquatic > Non-marine Saline and Alkaline...
GAATAATTTTAACTTTGATCCTGCTATTATTGATCCCTATATCGTTCTCTCTATCTGCTTCAACTGATTTCTTCTCCTGGGAGTTTACTACCCCGGAAGGAATTAAAGGTTGGAGAGGGGAGGGGGTGGAAGGCAGCCGGGTTCAAGGGGGGATCTTCCAGGTTATGGGGAGGGAACAATTCCAGTTGATTTCACCCCCAGATCTGGGAATTCCCACTATAGAAGACCCTTATCTGAGAATCCGCTTTCTCTTTCGCTCTCCGCGTTATCTCCGGGTCTTATGGCAGCCCCGTTCCGGGAAACCGGTACTGCTCCCCAATGTGATTCAGCCACTCTTCGACCGAAACTTCCATACCTCCTGGATCCCTCTGACGGAAAAACTTGAGTACCGCGATACAATCGAACAACTGGGCCTGATCTTCGGGGGCCAGCCGGGATGGGTAGGGATTGATTCAATTGAGATCCTGCCGTTCTCCCTGAGCAGATACCTTCATGATCAGTGGAGTGAGTTTATGGCGCCCCGGCGCCTGCACCCCGGCACAATCAACTCATTAAACAGCCCCCGCCTCTTTAACAAACCGTTTATCAGTTGGCTCAATAAATTAGCCATACTTATACTCCTGATCGGAGCTGTTTTTTATTACAAAGCTTCAAAAACTAACCGAATAAAAATAGTCTCTCGAATAGGTCTGGCGATTCTCGCTCTCTGGATTATCTACGATGTTCGGGAAACCTTCAGTCAATTCAAAATAGTGGAGAATATCTATCAGTCCTATATCAAACCTCCCCCAGAGCAAAAAACCTTCCCCGCTTTGGGAGACTTTTACCGGCTGGTTGAATTCTGCCGGGAAAAGATACCAGAAAAGGCTGTCTTCCGTCTCCTACCGGAACCTTACTGGCCTTATGACTGTCGGATTAAATATTATCTCTATCCCCGGCATATGGAAACTGAGAAGACCAAATTATTTTATGGAGATAACGTCCCAAGATATTATATTGTTTACAATGATCCTTTGTTCACTTTTGATCCAGCCCGGGAACAAATCGTGGATGGGAAGGGAAATACAATCAGCAAGAAAGGAAAATTAATCGCCCGGTATAACCGGAACTCATTTATCTTCCGGGAAAAGCAGCGCTCCTCCGGTTATGGAATGGAAAGATGACGGCTTGGATTGAAAATTTGCGGGTAATGGAGAAGACCAGGAATTATAATCGCTGGATATATGACCGCTTATGGCCATACTTAGGGAAACGGGTGCTGGAAGCAGGGTGCGGCATCGGGACGATGACCGAGTATCTGACCGACCGGGAGTTATTACTTGCGATCGACAATTCGGAAGAATGCATCCGGTATATGAAATCAAAGTATGGCGGGGAAAATCCGATTATTTTAAAGCGGGATCTATCCAATGAAAGTATTATCAATTTGCGGAAGTATCGGATTGATACCGTTGTCTGTATCAATATTTTAGAGCATATCGAAGATGACTTAAGAGCGCTCAGATACATCCATGCGTTACTTGAAGATGGTGGGATATTGGCTTTAATGGTGCCGGCCTTCAATATTCTTTTCGGTACGATAGATAAAAGTGACCTTCATTATCGAAGGTATGACCGAAGGAGTCTGGACCAAAAACTGGCGATGGCCGGGTTTGATATTATTAAAAGTCACTATTTCGACCTGGCCGGGATCATTCCCTGGGTACTTCATGGAAAGATACTACGAAAGTCGATCCATCCTGAGATGGGGTTCCTGGATAAATTTGTGCCGATCTTCGCGTTTATCGAAAAGTTTTTAACACCTCCGGTGGGTTTAAGTTTGGTTTATATCTGTAGAAAAAAATAAGCAGTAATAGTTTCAGTTCCGAGAGATAGTCGCAATGGATATAATTAAATTAATTTTAGCATATATTCTGCCGATTATGACTGGTTTCACCGCGGTCACGATCTGCGAGAGAGGAAAAAGCAGACTGGCGATGCCGGAAAAGATAGCCATGAGCTTCATTCTTGGCTCGGGGTTAACCTCCTTTTACATTCTCTATCTGGCGATGGCGGGCATAAGATTCTGCTGGGTAAGTATTGCCCCCTTTTATGTGGTAACAATAACTATAGGAATCCTTGTAATTAAACGATGGGGGCCAAAACGGTTCTTTTCCTTTACGCCTCGCCACCCGTTATGGCGACTGGGACTTTTAAAAACAATACTGATGATCCTCATTGCTCTTCTTCTACTCTGGAAGATTCTCAGCATTGGCTTTCTTCTGGGGATGAGTCCCACGTATTTCGATGACAGCGTGGCCAACTGGAACAATAAGGCAAAGATTTTCTATCATCATAGGACCGTAGTTCTGGAGGAAGAACATCCTGATTTTCTCGGCGGTTACCTGATCTGGTATCCGATCAGTATCCCACTATTCAAAACCTGGATCCATCTTTGCATGGGACGTTGGGTAGAATGGGCTGCTAACCTTTACACCCTGGCCATGTTTCTCTCGCTGGGTGTGATTGCTTATTACAATTTATCACGTTTCCTTCGGCCATTCACCGCCTTAATCTTTACCTACCTGACCATGAGCGTTCCACTGATTACCTTTCATGCCGGTTTCTCGTATGCTGATCTGGTCATAGCAATATACTTTTTTATTGGCATTATCTACCTGATCCGCTGGATCAGGGAACGTGATACTACTTTTTATTATATTTCGGCCCTTATCTTTTCCATAGGTATATCAGCAAAAAACGAGATGATTCCTCTCTTTATCAGCTCAGCTCTATCGATGGTGATCCTTTATCAGATATTGGTTCATTCTAAGTACAGAACAAAGATAAAAACCGTAATTCTCTATTTGGGACTCGTTATCATTCCAAATGTGCCCTGGTTTATTCTAAAGAGAATTCACAATCTCTCCATTGTGCTTCCGGAAAGTTACCGGGAATGGGAATTCCATCCAGAAGCCTTCGGCATTCTATACCAGTATTTTTTTCATTCAGGAAACTATAACATCCTTTGGCTGGTTTTTTTATTTGCGGTTCTGGTTTCCCTCCCGTTACTTATAAAAACTGAGTTAAAATACCTTCTCCTCTCCATAACCGGTGCGCTTTTCGTCACCCTCGCTCTGTTTATTATTACATCATTTTTTAAATACCTCCAGATCGGGACCACTATCAATCGGGCGCTCCTTATCCTTCTCCCCCTAATTGTTTTTTACATTGCTGCTCTATACGGGAAGCTAACCGGAGAAAATAATACAAATCTTAAACAAAGTCAAATTCCCAGGAGTTAATCATGGATATAGCACTTCTAATTCCCTGCCTGAACGAAGAAAAAACCATCGGTAAGGTCATCAAAGATTTTCAAAAAGCGTTGCCAGAGGCAAAATTGTATGTCGGAGATAACAATTCGACGGATAAAACCGTTGAGATAGCTGAATCGCTTGGGGCCTCCATCATCAGGGAGAACCGACCTGGAAAGGGTTATATGGTCCATAGACTCTTGATCGAGGTTAAAGCTGACATCTACATTATGGTTGATGGAGACGACACTTACCGGGCCCAGGATATTCACCAAATGCTAAAACCGGTTATTGAAGGCAAGTATGACATGTGCGTTGGAAACCGGTTGAAGCATTTTGAGCCCGGATCGTTTTCCCATTTTCACCTCCTGGGCAATAAGCTTATTCGCCTGCTTACCTTCAAACTCCATGGGGTGGATATTCCCGATATGTTGACTGGATATCGGGTCATGAGAAGGGGGCTGGTGGATAAGATCTGTCTAATCTTGGGCGGGTTTGAAGTCGAGACGGAGATAAACATTAAAAGCGTATGGCATGGGTTTACCATCTATTCGGTAGATGTCGAATATGGCCTACGGCCTTCGGGTAGTACTTCTAAAATCAAGACTTTTCAAGACGGGTACCGTATCCTCTCTACCATTTTTATGCTCCTTCGGGAACACCAACCCCTTACCATGGGAGGGATTAGTTTTTTAACCCTGGGATTGATAGGAATTATTTTGGCAATATGGGGTATTGCTGGTGGCAGCCTTTTCGCATTTACCCTGGGGCTATTCTCCCTGCTCCTGGGCAGCGTAGCTCTGGGAGTAGGAATCATTCTCCACGCCATCAATATTTCTCACCGGGAAGATGAAGTCCATTATAGAAAACTGCTCAGGATAAAAACTAATAACTAAGGCCGGTGTTTCGCCAGCCGATTGGATCGTTGGATATCCGGAAACGATATGTCAGACTATGCATACAAAATCACTTAGAACATGGAAAGACTATTCTCCCTGTGAGATTTGCCTGGTTAATCCTCCCTGGATTACCAAAAAAGATGATATTTGGCACGGGATTAAAGCTGCGATGCCCCCAATCGGTCTGCTCAGCATAGCGTCTTATTTGGAAGCACAGGGTATGGAAGTAGCGATTATCGACGCACATGTGGAAAAGCTTTCCCCCCTCGATTTAAAGCAAAGAATTGCCCAACTTCACCCCCGGATGGTCGGCATCACGGTCATGACTGCGACCGTTGGCCAGGCCCATCTCATCGCTAAACTGGTGAAAGAATCAGTGCCGGCAGCAACAGTGGTGATGGGTGGGGTCCATGCTACTGTTCTACCGGAGGAGTGTTTGAGCAATCGAGCTGTGGATATAGTTGTTCGGGGGGACGGGGAATTTACCTTTCACCAACTCTGTGAAGCCATACTGAATGATTCGGAATATGACAATCTATCTGGCATTTCCTTCCGAAGAGCTGACGGTGATGGTTTGCGGGTTATTAACAATCGTCCTGCCGCTGTTATCCGGGATTTAAACCAGCTCCCCATGCCCGGCTACCATCTGGTCCCTCTGCACCGATACTACCCCGCGATGGGAGCCTACCGTCGGCTCCCCGCGATCAATATGCTTATGACCCGCGGTTGCCCGGGGAACTGCAGTTTCTGCAACTCGGCCCGCACACCCCTCCGTACCAGGGATGCCGAGTTGGTGGTGAATGAAATTATCAAACTGCAGAAACAGTATGGCATCCGGGAAATACAGTTCTATGACGACACTTTTACCATCAACCGGAACAACGTCTTGAAATTCTGTGCCTTAATCAAGGAAAAAAAACTTGATATCACCTGGACCGCATTTGTCAGAGTCGACACAATTAATATCCGGATGGTTCGAGCCATGAAGGAGGCAGGTTGCCACCAGTTTTCCTTCGGGATTGAATCCGGAGACCAGGAAATTTTAAAGAAGATTGGGAAGCCCATTCAATTGGGGCAGACTTTAGAGGCAGTCCGGATGGTGAGTGAAGCGGGAATTGAAGTCCGTGCCGCCTTTATCTATGGTTGCGAAGGTGAGACAGTTGCCTCGATGCAGAAAACTCTGGATTTCGCAATAGAACTTGATCCCGATCTGGCAATGTTTAACATAGCTACCCCAAATCCCGGAACTCGGCTCTACCGCTGGGCTAAAGAGAACGGGTATCTTATGCATGAAAATTGGTCGGAATATGAACTAGGCAATCCAGTAATTAATCTCCCCACCGTATCTCCAGAAAAAATTGTGGAGTTCTACCAAAAATCCTATAAAATATTTTACCGTCGACCAAAGATCATGTGGAAAAGAATTCGTAAAGCCTCAACCCTTTCGCATTGGCTGGATATGATCAAGGCGTTTTTCTTTATCATGTTGCGCTGGAAACTGGGAACTCGGGGAGATGTTAGGAATGGATGGACGACTCTTGGGAAAGAAGACTTATTTGATTATCCCTTCTATCAAGCAGGGCATCTACAGGTTCCACTCTCCGGCAAGAGTTCCATAGGAGTCTACCCGAATACTGGATCTCGATGTGTTTCAAGTGTTGGTCGTAAAGACTCTAAGTTCGCATGAAGAACCAACCAACATTTTATGCAGTTCTGGTTCTGGCTCTTGGTATATCCATCTTTGTATATTTCTATCTTGTTCTACCTCAAGCACCCTTCTCTTGGGACGAATCTCATCACTCTACATTTAGTATTTTAATCGCTAAAAGTATTCTCCAGCAAAATTGGCAGGCATTCTGGCATTATACCAACTATCAAATATACTGGCCATTTTTGCATTCATGGATTTCTTCAATTTTCTTATTGGTGGGTGGATTTTCATATCAAGCTGCGCGCTTTACCAATGTAGTAATCGGATTTGCTTCAATTATACTTATCTACCAGGTTGGTAAAAAACTCGGGGGGAATGAGAAATCGGCAAGTGGTGTATTAGCAGCTTTATTATTGGCGGCATCTCCTATGTTCTTGTTCTTCTCTTCCACGGCAATGATCGAAAATCTTGGACTATTTTTTGTTCTTCTTTTGATCTTGCTCCAATTTTCCCTTGATGGGAGGAGAAAGAAAAGAAAATATTTTATTACCGGACTTGTATTGGCACTTCTGTATTTAACGAAGTATATCTTCGCGGTATTTTTTGGAGTGGCATTATTCTGCTTCTGGATAAGTCTTTTAATCATCCCCACTCCTGAAATAAAGAAAAAAAATATATTTGTAAGTTTTGTATGGACATTAATTGGTTTTCTAATTATCTGGGGACTATGGTTCTTTATACCTCCGTCCACCATTGCTTCCAAATTTGGAGTATTTTTATACAGGCTAAAGGATACCGGGGGTTTTAATCCTCTCGACTTTAAAGAAATCGACAACTGGCTTTTCTTCATCCGGGCTCTGTTGTATGTATATACATTTTCGATTGGAATATATCTCTTATACCTGGGGGGGTTGGTTTTTGGGCTGATTAAGTTCAATAACTCTAAAATACGTTTACTGTCCTTTGTCTTCCTGGCCTGCTTTATCCCTATGTCACTGATCTCGAATTCTCAGGAGCGCTTTATCTATGTAGTTACCCCGGCTTTATTTTTACTAACAGCTGCTTTTATCATGGAATCATGGAGAAAATTAAAACGTGGTAAGATAGTAATCGTTGCTGTATTTGGAGTTTTGATTTTAGGAGATATCCACAAACTCCCCCACTATGTACGTGAAGTTGGAAACGCCTCAATAGCAGCATGCGCGTTTAAAATTCATAATGAATTTAATTATACTTCTCTTTTCGGATTATGGTCTTATCCAGAGTTTCTACGATTCCCAAAAGATCATTTCAATCCCACTGCTTCTGGGATTATACCGGAACATAACACAGAAGATGTTTTAGATTATATTTTAACCAATACCGACCCACGGTTCCCGGTTTGTGTTCCCTTTTACATCGGCTCATTATCGCCACACCTCTGGCATTGGCACTCAATTGTTAAGAATCGCCCCATTTTTACAAACTGGCGGCCAGATAGTTACTATTTCGTTGCCCTTGAAGTTGATAATGATTCTCCCTATTTTATTCTCTGGAATTCTTATTTGATTACCGGAAGAACCCGTCAGTGGGATTTATTCCTATCAGATCTGCAAAGCAAAGGGTTAATGGAAGTGATTGACCGAAAATACTTTCCCGACATGGGATTGGGTATAAAAATATATCGTAAAAGTATGCCGCTTAAAAATCATGTCTGGCGTAAAATCACTTTTCCTTAAATAATGCTGAAGAAAATGATCTTCATTTACACTGGCGGGGATTAAAAGATTATACTTAGTAAACCCGATTTACGAATAAATCGAGTCAAATGCACCTTTTCATAAATATGGTTATGTATCGAGGGCTGTAATTAATTTATAGGACTATCAATCTATTTTGCTTACTCCCGGTACTTGCCGGAACAGGAGGCCTGTATGCAACGTTTCTTAATAAATTATACGAAACAGATCAAGGAATGCCTTGATTCTCTCCCTTTCAACAGACTTGAGGAACTGATCGAATTGATGCGGGATAAAATTTCTGCCGGAAACCGGATTATAGTCTTTGGAAATGGTGGATCAGCCTCCACCGCCTCTCATTTCGCCTGTGATCTGGCCAAGGGAGTTTTTACCGGGGGAGGCCCCAGGATAAAAGCACTCTCTTTAAACGACTGCATCCCCCTGATGACCGCCTGGGCCAATGACGAGAGTTACGACAGTATCTTTGTCGAGCCTCTGGCTAACTATCTGGAGGAGGGGGACCTGGTAATCGGGATCTCAGCCAGCGGAAACTCCCCCAATGTAATTCGGGCGATTGAGTATGCCAACCTCAATGGGGCAACGACAGTCGGCCTGACGGGGAAGGGGGGAGGAAAACTGGCTGAACTAGCTCAACTCTTGATCGTGGTCAAGAGCGATTCCTACGAAGAAGTTGAAGATATCCACCTGATCATCATCCATATGCTGAAGGTAGCCCTGATTCAAAAGTTCAGTGAATAATATTTGATCCTGCCACTCATATCTTCAAATACTGGGAAGTATTAACAATATCTCATATTAACCAATCAGACATTAATTGACGATCGTCAATTAATGTCAGATTGGAAACAATAATAAGTTCAAACCAGAAGAATTTATCCTACGGGGAATTTCTGCCGGCAAGTTTCAACAAACTCCTTGGCGATTTTTCCTCCCCAATCATCCGGGAGCAATTCCATCGGGAGGTGGGGGTCTTGTGAGAGGATCGCCTGATAATCCCAGGTCAGGCGCCGGACACATTTTTGGAATATCCCCATATCGTAATTGGCAGACTCTTTCTTGGTGTCTTCCAGTTTTTGCAGCTGGCTTAATTTCTCGGTCCAATCCCGGCAGAATTCTATATATTTATCATGGAGGCTCTGGAGATCCCAGAACGCAGCTGCTATCTCCTTCCCGGTGAGTCCTTCGAAATCCTCCACCAATAGTTGATAAACGGAATCCAACAACTTTAGCTTTTTTAGGTACTTACTGACCTCTTTATTTAAGCCATAGGGAAAGCTCCAGACACTACGCTGAGCTTTTCCGAATCCCATTTTACTCAGGTACGTTCTCAGGTATTTCCGTAGTTAAGATTTGCTCTCCGGGACATCGAATATTACCAATCGCCATTTTTGATCCCAGTCGGGGCGAGGCTTATTTGAATCCGTACGGTGTTTTTCTAAAATCGCTTGCCCCAGTTTGGTTAACTTCAGGTGTTTTTTTCATCCTCTCCCAAACTTCCGTATCAGACCCTAGTTCTCCATTCGATGGACAGTAGTATAAAAACTGTTCTGGGAATAATGAGATTGAGATTTCAGATATATATCTGGGTTCAGCTCGCAGTAAGCACCATCTCCCAGTGTCAATAAAATCTCTTCTATAAGTGTAGGCATCAAATTCTCTCACAAATCAGTTATTAAATCATACATTTCCTGACGATCGTCAGGAAATGTATGATTTATTACCGAGATAATGTCAAAAGTAAAAATACAGTGAAAATAATATGAGCATTAATCGAGAATTCTTGAGATAATTATTTGTTGTTGTAAAATCATATTTTCGGTATTTTATATTATTGAACCCATATTCTGATTCATGAAATCAATCGAATACAATTCAACTTATCGGGCACGGCTTATAAAGAGCCTGATGGCAGAGACTTTTCCTCCGGAGAAACTACGCCTGGTACGAGAGATAATCGGGGAAGTCAGGAAGGAGGGGGATCGGGCTCTGAGGGAGTTGACGCTCAAGTACGATGGAGTGAAGATACGGACTTTCTCCGTCAGTTCCGCGGAAATACGTTCCGCGGGGAAACTGCTTACTCCTAAACTTCGAGAGACTTTCAGCCAGGTTGAAGATAATATCCGGAGATATTATTCTCTGACTTTGAATAAATCCTGGCGGAAGGGGAGGGGAGACGGGATGACCTGGGGTGAGATGGTGAACCCGGTTGAGAAGGTGGGGATATATATTCCGGGAGGAAAAGCGCCTTTGATCTCTTCCGTCTTTATGTCCGTGGTTCCCGCCCGCCTGGCGGGAGTCCCCCGGATCATTCTGGTTACTCCGCCGCGGGCCGACGGCTCGATTAACCCCCATATCTTAGCCGCGGCTGATTTTCTGGGAGTGCGGGAAATATATAAATGCGGGGGTGCTCAGGCTATTGCCGCTATGGCTTTCGGCACCCGGTCAATCCCTAAGGTTGATAAGATCGTAGGGCCCGGGAATATCTATGTTACCCTGGCCAAGAAAGAGGTCTTCGGATATGTGGATATTGACGGATTAGCCGGGCCGAGCGAGATTGCCATCCTAGCGGACGGGAGCTCGAATCCCCGGTATATCGCGGCTGATCTGCTGGCTCAGGCGGAGCACGGGGAAGGGGGGTACTCTCTGCTAATTACGACCTCAAAACAGCTGATTGGGAAAGTGGCTAAGGAAGTCAAGGAGTTACTGGTCCGGCTTGACCGGAAGCGTATCCTGAACCGGACGCTCAATAAAAGCACGTTCCTGATCAAGGTTAAAAGCCTCCGGGAAGGAATCGATCTGGTCAATCAGATTGCTCCGGAGCATCTTGAGATAATGACTGCTGATCCGGAACGGGTTGTTTCCAGAATTAAGAATGCCGGGGCAATCTTCCTCGGTGAATTCAGCCCTGTTGCCGCCGGTGACTATGTCGCGGGGCCCAGTCATGTCCTCCCGACCGGAGGAAGCGCGCGGTTCTTTTCTCCGCTCTCCGTCACGGATTTTCAGAAGAAGAACAGCATAATTAATTATACTCAACGATCACTGAAGAATGATCTGCCGCCATTAAAAACTATAGCAGAGTTGGAAGGTCTTGACGGCCATCTCCTCTCCGCTACTCTTCGGGTTAATCCGATTTCATCGGATTAGTTTTGAAAAATGCCGAAGCCGGTAGTGATAGCAATGCGATAATATATTTCTATAATTATTACAACCTAAATTGAGCGATTCTATGCGGCGAACTGCACCAATCTTATGGTCTGCAATCGGTTGCAAAAATACTCGTTCGCATTTATTAATGCGTCTGCGTTTT
>Ga0208902_1001565_pt1 | contig 10888 bp, 7 predicted proteins | sample AntAceMetag02UKH_FD_184767 | JGI IMG/M metagenome (GOLD analysis project Ga0208902, IMG submission 184767) | Saline lake microbial communities from Ace Lake, Antarctica - Antarctic Ace Lake Metagenome 02UKH (SPAdes) (version 2) | ecosystem: Environmental > Aquatic > Non-marine Saline and Alkaline...
CCCTCACGAAACTCAAGCCCTCCGGGAAAGCCGTCCTGGACCCCGATTTTAATAAGCACAGGGTAGTCTTCTCCTGCCTTCGCTCTAATATCTTTGAGTATTTCGTGGTGGAGGCGTAAACGGTTTTCCAGACCCCCGCCCCACTGATCGTTTCGACGATTCAGGTACGGAGAAAGAAACTGGCTCAGCAAGTAAGCGTGTGCCCCGTGCACCTGGACGGCATCAAAACCGGCCTCTCTCACCCTCCTTGCCGCATCTCCGAATGCGCTGACCACTTCAGAGATTTCCTCCCCGGTCATGGACCGGTATGGTCTTTTAAAGAACGGGTCATCATGGACAAACGAAGGGCCTACGGCCTCAAGGTTTTTGGCCTCTAAGAATCTTGCGCTTTCTCTGCCGGCATGGAACAGCTGGATTGCGATTTTAGCCCCGAGATTATGTACGGCGGCGGAGAGCTTTTTGAGGCCTGGTATACAGTGATCGCTCGCCACTGAATTCTCGATGGGAGAGGTTTGACCGGAATCGTGCACATGGGCAATACCCGTAACGATGAGCCCGGCCCCGCCCCTTGCAAGGTCTTTAAAGAATTGGATCTGCTCGTCAGTCACCTGACCCGTATGATCTGCGTAACCGTCATAAGTTGCCGACCTGACAAAGCGGTTCTTCAGTTCCATCCCCTTTATGACCATCGGTTCGAACAGAATGCTCATTATCTATCCCTCCCAGGTATGTGCCTTTTCAAGTGGAGGGATCCTTTCCCCGGCCACCTTGGCGCCCCTGTTATCATTTTTTCTTTTTCGACTGAAGGGCCTCCATAAGCTTCTCACCGAGGGAGCTTACCGCAGCCCCCTTGTCCGAGGAAAAGCTACGCCAATCTCCCTCATCCCCTTCATCTCCGGGACCAACGGTGATCTTCCTTTCCCCGGCACTGATACGTTGGATCACCACCGTGATGTGGTCGCCGGGTCTCATTTTTTCGATCCCCCCCGGTTTGGAGACCTCCCTCAGGGTTGATTTTGGAAGAAGAGCGGTCACACCTGGTTCCAGGGAGACAAAGACCCCGAAGTTTTCCTGTTTCTCTACCGTCCCTTTTACGGACTGACCCACCCGATACCGTTCCTCCACACCCGCCCACGGATCCCCCTCCACATCCCGGATGCTCAGGGAGATCCTCCGTTTGGTCTTGTCCATCTCCTTGATCAACACCTGCACCCTATCGCCGGGGGAAACCACATCTTCGGGTCTTGAAATTCTGCGGGTATAACTTATTTCGCTGATATGCACCAACCCCTCAATACCGGGCTCTATCTCCACAAAGGCGCCGAAATCAAGGCATCGGGTCACTTTCCCCCGGACCGCGTCCCCCTCGTGATATCGCTGGTCTACGGTTTCCCAGGGGTCCTCAAGGGTCTGCTTTATGGAGAGGGCGATCTTGAGCTGATCCGACTTTTCGCTGGGTTCTATGCCGATTACCTTTACCTGGACCGATTCCCCCACATGGAGAACTTCATCGGGGTTTTCCACCCTGGACCAGCCCAACTCCGAGATGTGGATCATCCCCTCTACACCGGGGGCGAGTTCCACAAAGGCACCGAAAGGCATGAGTTTCGTCACTCGGCCCTCTATGAGGTCATCCATTGTCAGTTCGGCGTAGAAGGCTTGCCGAGCCTTTTCCACGGCCCGGTTCAAGAGCTTCCGTCTGGAAACGACGATGTTGCGGCCATCCTCATCAAATTCGGTAATGAGAAATTCATAGACCTGATCCAGGTATTCTTCGGGGTTTTCCACATATCGCAGGTCCATCTGACTGATGGGACAGAAGGCCCGTCGCTGCACCACCTCCACCTGAAAGCCCCCCTTGATCACAGCCTTTACCCTTCCCTCTACCGGAATGGCGTTTTCAAAGGCATCCCTCAGGAGTTCCGCCCCACCGATTCCGGCAATGGCCTTGGAAAGCCTGATCTCCGTACCGGTGACGGCAACCGCGTAGAGTTCCAGCATATCCCCCTCCTTAAAGGTGAACTGCCCTCCCTCATCCAGAAGCTCGGTCTTCTCCACAAAGCCGTCGGTCCTTGTTCCCGTGTCCACAAAGACGCTGTCCTTGCCCACGGAGATAATGGCCCCCTTGACCTTGTCTCCCACGCGGATATCTTCATTCATCCCTTTGGTATAGGACTCAAACAGCTCGGCAAAGCTTTCTTCTTCATCGGTTTCCCCCTCTATGTTTTCCTGGGAGGCTTCTTCCAAAACATCTTCAGGCATGATTATTCATCCCCCAATATACAATTTTAAAATTCACTTTCCTTATAATGACCATTTGCACCAATTTTCCACGGTTTCCATAGAGATCTTTTATCAAAATTCTGGGGTTATTTCAACATAAGAGAGACCCCGGCGACAATTCTCTTTATGGTTTCTCGCAGGAAGGTCCATCAGGACGATGCCGGGTCCCGGAAAGAGGCGGTTGAGGCTTTCCCCTCTCTTTTCAACAGTCAGGACTTGCCGTTAAGATCTTATGCCTTAATTTCTCTTGATATAAACACCTAACCCGGATAAACTGGATTAAGGAATTAAAAACAATGACCTTAACCTAATTTGGATAAGCGGGAACCAAAATCCTACGTAAACATGACGGGGTTTTGAAATATAGGTACTAATATTTACTGGAAGGAAAACGATGACAAAAGATAAAAATCGTACCCCCGTTGCTCAAGACCTAATTACGAGGTGCACCAAATGCAAGCTGGAGCTGAGTCACGTGGTTGTTGTCCACAACGAGGAAGGACTTGTCGAAAGGGTGAAATGCAAGACCTGCGGGAGTGAGCACAAGTACCGTCCCGACAAAAAAAAGGCTCCCGCGAAGACCCCTAAGAAAAAGAAGCGCACGGTCACCAAAGAAGAGGCCTTTGCAAAAGAGTTTGAGAAACTGGCTGAAAAGTTTAAGGAAAAGAAGCCGGTAAATTACAGCATGTCAGGATCATTTAAGACGGACCAGGTGATTGCCCATAAGACCTTTGGAATGGGGATCGTGACAAGTGTCTCATATCAGAAGATGGAGGTAGCTTTTTCCGAAGGACCACGCCTTCTTGCCTGTGACAGGTAAAAAATGGGGCCGGATCTGTCGGCCACTAACCCCAGCCTGAAATCCCTTCTGGAGCGAAGCGAAAGCGGGAGTCTCCCGCCGCGGGATTGATTTTCCTGGATTCCCGCGTTCGCGGGAATGACGAGAGCGGGTGCTTTCTGATTTTTTACGAGTTTGTCAATTTTGGATATCAACGAGGGGTTTTTGGGTGAAGCTTTCGTTAGGTTAGTTCGTAGCACAGCGCCTCTTCAATCTCTCTCAGATGCTCTTCATCTTCGATCTTCTGCCCTTCAAGGTCACGCACATAAAAGACATCTGCTATCTGGTCGCCCTTTGTGGCGATCTTGGCGATCCTGATATCTAAGCGGAGATCAAACAGGGTTTTGGTAATAAGATAGAGGAGTCCTACCCGGTCATCTGTAAATACCTCAATCAGGGTAAAGAAGTCAGAGGAACTGTTATCTATTACGACCTGAGGAGAACGGGAGGGTTTTTCATGGTTGGAGAGAACAGATGACGAGCTTTTCTGTCCAAGTCGATAGGCCAGGGACAGCTTGCCTTCGAAAGTACGTTCCAGATCCTTTTTCACCTTCTGCCAGGTCCTGTCCGGGTCAATGGGATCGAGGGGTTTGGTTGCCTTAAAGATGTCCAGGGTGTGCCCGTCTCTCCAGGTATAAATATCGGCGGAAAGGATGTTGACACTGTTCAGGGCCAGAACGCCGGCCATATCCGCGAACAGCCCTGGCCTGTCTTTAGCCAAAAACGTTATCTCAGAGCAATCCTCCACAGGGTTCTCCTTAGCATCAAATGAGAAGACAGACCCTGCATTATTCTGGATGGGCTCCCTCATACCCAGAACCGTGTCAATATGGCGAACAATATCCCGGGGCGTGGTAGACAGAAGATACCTTGGTGACATCACCTCAAAAAAGGGATCCGGATCCACGCCTTTCTCTTGCAGGGCCAACGCTTGACGAACCTGATCCATGGTCTGTTGTACCCTTGATGAAGCATCGACGGTTGCCAGTTCTCCCCGTGCAAGGATATGCAGGACTTTGAAAAAGAGTTCCTGAACCAGATTAGCAATCCAATCGTTCCAGGCCCTGGGACCGGTTGCCATGGAATCGGCCCACGTGAGTAGGTAGAGCATGCGGAGTCTCTCAGGGCTGCCAATAGTGCGGGGGCGCACTGCACAACCACCTTTTCGTCACTGAGATCCCTGCGGGTGGCGGTCTCCACAAGGAGAAGATGATACTTGATCAAGAAGACGACTTCTTCGGCTGCTGCCCTGGAATAGTTGAGACGCTTCAAAATCTTATGGGCTATCTCCGCACCTCTGACCGCATGCCCTGTGCCGATCTTGCCGATATCATGGAAAAGCCCCGCCAAAAAAAGCGGTTCAGAGTTTGAAAGTTCCAAAAAGATGTCGAGGAGAAGAATCTCTTTTTGAGCATGGATACCCTTGAGGCACCTGACCGTTTCGAGGGAATGTCTCCCGACCGGAAAAGTGTGGTAGGCGTCAAATTGAACCCGGTTTGTGATCTTCGCAAATTCAGGGATAAAGGACGATAAAAAACCGGCCTCATGCATCTGGATCAGGACCTCAAAGGCATTGGTATTGTTTATGATGTTGAGGAAACTCCTGGCCGACTTTTTCGCTCTTCGGAAACCATCATCCACGAGAGACAGAAACTCTGTGACCAATCTGCGTGCCTCCATGGAGAGGGGACACTTTGTTCGTGAACTCTGCTCGAATATGGTCATCAGGAGGAAGGGATCTGAAAGGATGTCCGTTGCTGATTTGAATCCTATTTCTCCCTGGTGAAAATGAAGGCCCTTGCCCACATCAAATGGCTCGGATCCTTTCCACAGGCTTCTCCCATTGGGAAGATGGGTCCTGACAAAGGCACGGTTCAAGGACTTTATGGAGGCCATGGATGCGTGGAGATCTCCCATGAATTCCTCGACCGCCAACAGATCCTCGCGATCCTGGTAGCCCAATCTCGGGGCAATTTTTTCCTGATATTCGAAGTCCAGCCGGTCGTTTCTCCCGCCGGATAATTGGTGCAGATGGTTTCGAACGAGCCAGATAAATCGGAGATAATTTCTCATCTCCATGTATTCCTTGTGGGATAGCTTACCTGAGTACTCTAAGTCTCGTGGCGCCATCAGGCTAAAAAAGGCCTTGGCTATCCAGAGGATATGGTGGTAGTCCCTCAATCCCCCGATACCCTCTTTAAGGTTGGGCTCCAGGACAGAGCTGGCATCACCATTGGTATCCATCCGGATCTGATAGAGGTCTTCCAACCATCTGCCAAAGACGGTTTTTCTTTTTGAGACGAATTTTTTTTGAAGATTGGCCATGAGATCAAGGAACAGAGGTGAATCACCGCATAAGAAGCGGGCATCCATCATGGAGGTAAGGACTTCAAAATCATCCTTGGAAAGCCTCAGGCAATCCTTGATGGTGCGTGTCCCATACCCGAGCTCAAGGCCGACGTCCCATAAGGGATAAAGGATATCCTCTGTCAGCCCTTTGGCTGAGGATGGTATCTTGGAGCCAAACAGGATCAGGATGTCAATATCTGAATGAAGAGAAAGCTCCTTCCTGCCGTAACCGCCCACGGCTATAAAAAAGCAAATGGGGTCCTCTTGGAGAAAAGGCGGTGACCGGCCTCGCTCTCCTGGAGACTTCCACGGAAATACTCATCCATGATCTCAGTATGATCAGCCTGAAAGGCGCCCATAGTCTGAGACACCGGCAACAGGGAGATCAGCCGGTTTCTCGATTCTTTAAGTTCTTCAAAGGCAGACATTTTGATTGTTGATTGTCGATTTATGATTGTCGATTGAATATTTGGCACTGGGTATTAGGTAGTGGGTATTGGTACAACCAATGACGAAAGTCCAGTACACAGCAACCAGTAACGAGTAACGAGTACCCAATACCAATACCCAGTCCCCAATACCCAGGATCCAGTATCCAGCATCCAGTATCCAGCATCCAGTATCCAATCAGATGGCTTCTTTTCCGGTCTCACCTGTACGGATGCGGATTACCTCCTCCACCGGGAATACAAAGATCTTGCCGTCTCCGATTTGGCCGGTCAGCGCCTTTTCCTGGATCACCTTGACAGCTTCGGGTACCAGTTCGGCTTCCATCACCACCTCGATTTTGACCTTGGACACAAAATCCACCTGATATTCTGCCCCACGGTACACCTCCTTGTGTCCCCGTTGACGTCCAAATCCTTTGACTTCGCTGACCGTGAGGCCTTTCACGCCAACACCGGAGAGGCCATCTTTGACTTCATCCAATTTAAAAGGCTTGATAATGGCTTCTATTTTTTTCATGGTATTTCTCCTTAACTAGTGTTCATCCAGAAATGAGGATTTTCGGAGTCTCGCAGCCTCGCTTACCTGTTCAAGATCAAGGCATGCGAATAAAATAACCACAGGCATATATTTGATATTCCGAGGATTATTTTTTGAGCATAACGCAGATATTGGGCCAAAAGACCATTTATGGTTGGACACTAAAAGCTGTATCCTGTCTCATTATGAAGACTGATGTCCAGGCCCCTTATCTCCTCTTCCTCGGTTACCCTCAAGCCTATGATCAGATCAACAACCTTGAGGATGATCAAGGTCATGAAAAATGCAAAGGCCATGGAGGCAATGACCGAGACAAACTGTATCCAGAGTTGACCGGGATTGCCTAAAAAGAGACCGTTGGCGCCGTCAGGGTTGATGGCGGTGCTGGCAAAGAGACCGGTAGCCAAGGCTCCCCAGGTACCGCCAAAGCCGTGAATACCGACAACGTCCAAGGAATCATCATAGCCCAACCTCGCCTTAAGCAATATCGCGCTGTAGCAGATTACCCCTGCTAACCCACCGATAATAATTGCAGAAACCGGTCCCACAAACCCGGAAGCCGGCGTAATGGCCACCAAACCCGCCACAGCGCCACTGGCCGCCCCTAAGGTGGTTGGCTTTCCCCTGTGGATCCATTCCATAATCATCCAGGTCAGCGCTGCAAGTGCAGACGCTATGTGGGTAACCACAAAGGCACTTGCCGCCAATCCATTACATGCAAGAGCACTCCCCGCATTAAAGCCAAACCATCCAAACCACAGGATCGCCGCCCCCGTGACGGTCATGGGCAGATTGTGGGGGATATAGGCCGTACTTCCGTAGCCGATACGTCTTCCTATGATTAGGACAGCCGCAAGGGCCGAGGCGCCTGAACTGATGTGCACCACAGTCCCTCCCGCAAAATCGAGGGCGCCCATGCGGCCCATCCACCCCCCGACGCCCCAGACCCAGTGGGCCAAAGGATTGTAAACAAAGGTGCTCCATAAAAGGGCGAAAAGGAGAAAAGCGCTGAATTTCATGCGCTCTGCAAAGGCCCCGGTAATCAACGCCACGGTAAGGATGGCAAACATACACTGGAATATCATAAACGCAAAATGCGGAATGGTGCTCCCGTAATCAGGGCTTGGGTTCATACCTACCCCGTTCAGCCCAAACCATTCCAGCCCTCCGATAATACCGGCATGGTCTGTTCCGAAGGAGAGAGAATACCCCCACAACACCCATTCCAAAGTTATGACTCCCAAAACAATAAAGCTCTGCATCAGGGTTCCCAAAACGTTTTTGTTGCGTACCATTCCCCCGTAAAACAGGGCAAGACCCGGTGTCATGAACATTACCAGGGCTGCCGACATCAATACAAAAGCGGTATCTCCAGCACTCATAATCTGTCTCCTCCTTTAGGTTTTGGATTACAAGGAGAGCAATATGTGTGCCATTACCAAAGGACCGACATTTATCTTTAAATATTAAGTTGTTATCCGTATCTGGAGGAAACAAGGAAGGTCGGTTTATGACATTTTTGTAGTGTTAGTTCTGGTAACATACAAAAATGGGGAATGGCTGGATACTGGATTCTGGATACTCGTTACTGGATACTGGGTATCGGGTACTGGATGGTGGTCGGAGATCCCGTTTTTAAGCGGGGATACTCGTTGCTTGTTCGGTTCCTTGCGCCTTGCACCTTGGGCCTTATGCCTGTGTCATCAATCCAAAGCCCCCAACATCTCATCTCTGATCCGCTCTATCTGCTCATCTTCATAAATCTTCTGTCCTGCAAGATCCCTTACATAAAAAGCGCCGGTGATTTTCTCATCATCGCTATTGATCCTGGCGAACCTGATGTCTAACTCTAAGGAAAACATCTTGTTGGCCAGATCATAAATAAGATCTATCCGTGTCCCGGAAGTGATCTCTATAACGGTAAAGAAATCAGAAATATCATTATCGATTTTGACCTTTTTGGCCATTGGGGACTTGTATCCATCAGGATAGACGGCGCTCCCCTTCTCACGGATCAATTCATTCAGGGGGATCCGGTCCTCTAAGGCTAAACAGACATCCCTGTGTGCTTTATCCCAACTCTCTGCTTCACGAAGTGGGTCTAAAGGGTTTGTTACCTCGTAGATGTCAAATGCAAGGCCGTTTTTCAGGGTAAAAATATTGGCCGACAGGATTTTCATATTGTGCAATGCAAACACCCCCGCCATCTTGCTGAAAAGCCCTGGTTTATCGTAGGTACACTGAATGACTCGAGTAACCGGGGCATTGGGTAATTTCTGCAGATGCCATGAGTGCCTGTTGTCTCCAAGAGCCAGGGCCATGGGGAAGTGGAGACTCATATCTTCTAAGGTATTGCGCAGGAAATACCTGGACGATACCTGATCAATCAGTTCAAGGATCTCCTTTTCAGAAAAACGGGGGGTTAATATCTCTATGAGGGTGCGCTTCTTGATCGCAATTTCATTTGTTGCATCCCGCGAGGCAAGGGTTCCCCTGTTCAAGATCCGCATTACTTTTATGAACAGTTCCGTAAGGAGTATGGTCTTCCACTCGTTGCGCGCCATCGGACCGGTCGAGAAACTGTCAGCCACGCTCAGGAGGAAGGACATCCTCAGCACGTCCTTGTCCTGGATAAGCTGGGCCGCCTGAACAGAGGTCTTCTCATCGCCTAAGTCCCGGTGCTGTGAAATATTGACAAGGAATAAGTGCTGTGCAATCAAAAAGGAAACAACCTCCATCGCTTTTTTCCCAATGCCGAACCGATTAAGTATCCCGGGGATAAGTTCGGCCCCCTTCTTGGAATGATCCTTACCATGTCCCTTTCCAATATCGTGAAGAAGCGTTGCCAAGAAAAGCCAATCCGGGTGTTCCAGATCTCTGAAAACGTCTTTAAACAATGGCCATTGCTCATCATAGGCTCCCTGCGAGATGCTATAAAGGACGTCTAAGGCCTTCAACGAATGAAGATCCACGGTCCTGACATGATAGAACCCGAACTCGGCCAGGTTCCTGATCCGCTTAAATTCAGGGATAAAGACGGTAAGCAATCCCATTTCGAGCATGAGCCTGATGATCTTGGGGTTCTCTGGTTCTAATAAGATCTTCAAAAACAGTTCCCTCGCACCTGGGGACTTGAGCAGATCCTTGCCTTTTTTGGCAATAATCCCTTTTGACTCCCAGATAAACCCTGAACCTAAGAAAAGGCCCCTCTGGTTGGCCTCTTTCAAGGCCCTTAAAATCACTGAAGGGTCCTTTTCCGAGAGTGCCCCCTCCTTCAGGACCACATTCCCCTTTATCACCTGGAATTCCGGGGTGATTTGATCCTGGACCAGTTCCGGGGGAAGAGGATGGATCAGGTCCAGGGCCTTTACCTTGAATTCATCATGACCATATCGGATTCTGTTCATGTGGAGGTAGAGGTCTCTCATAAGCTTTTCAGGCCCCTCAATATAAGGGCCATCCTTATAACCGAGATCCTGGGATATCTTTTTCTGGCAGGCAAGCAACAACCGATCCTCTTTCCGGTTGGCCAAAAGATGATGATGATTTCTCACCTTCAAAAGAAAGCTCCTGGAATGGGCCAATTTATTGAATTCAAAATGGGAAAAAACCGCAAAACGTCGTATTTCGCTGAATCGTTTGCACCTGAAATATACCCGGGCCATCCAGGCCATGAAATGCAGGTCTCTGAGTCCTCCCAATCCATCCTTGATATCAGGTTCCACAAAGTAGGCTTCGCTATGGTATTTGTCTTCCCGTTCCTGCTGATAAATGAGGAATCTCTCTAATAAAGAGGATTTTTCCCGGTAAATACGTGACCAGAAGGCCTCTCTGAAAAGCCGGTAGAATGATCGAGAACCCAACAGAAACCGGCTGTCAATCAGGGCGGTGAGGACCCTGAAATCGTTAAAGGCCAGGCGGATGGATTCAGGGACAGTCAGGATGGAATGCCCCACTTCTAATTTGGCATCCCAAAGGGGGTAAATCGCACGTGGGATGATCTCGTTCATCTCTGCCGAGAGCCGGCCCTGATGAATCACTAAGAGATCAACATCGGAATGAAAACAGAGTTCTCGCCTTCCATATCCCCCCAAGGCCACCACTGCCAATGGCTCTTGCCCGGATTCTTTTATCCTTTCTCTGAAACCGGCCTCAAGAAAGAGGGCACGTACAAAGCGATCCATTAGATTAGAATATGCATGGGCCGCTTCAAGCCCGGAACCCTGCGTCAGATAGGTCTTGGTGAGAGATTCCCTTGAATTCAAGAACTCTCTTACTCTATCTTGCATTTTTTTCGAGATATCAGATGGCGTCTCGGTCCTCCTCACCGGTACGGATACGGACGGCCTTCTCTACAGACATAACAAATATTTTTCCGTCTCCTATCTCACCGGTGTGAGCATGCTCTTTGATCACCTCAACAACACGAGG
>Ga0208902_1001577_pt1 | contig 10851 bp, 3 predicted proteins | sample AntAceMetag02UKH_FD_184767 | JGI IMG/M metagenome (GOLD analysis project Ga0208902, IMG submission 184767) | Saline lake microbial communities from Ace Lake, Antarctica - Antarctic Ace Lake Metagenome 02UKH (SPAdes) (version 2) | ecosystem: Environmental > Aquatic > Non-marine Saline and Alkaline...
ACATCGATTTGGAATCGTAAATGTGAGTTGCCTGAAAATGTACCTGATGATAATTATTCTCAAGCAGTTCGCCTGCAAGCAATCCTTCAGGATCAACCGCAACTGCGAAAAGATCTTCCAGCCGAGCCCTGAATGGCTCCAATTCAACGCGCTGGTGCCCGCCAACTGGTATATCCGTAATTGTTCGCAGCTGAGTCTCTGAGCCATACGTACCATCAGGCTTAATATGATCGAACCGAAGTCCAATATCATCCGTGATATCTACGTCGCCCGCATTGTACGCCGTCAACGTCACCGTAACAGTACACTCGGACGTTGTCTCATCACAGTCTGCGTACGTATAGCGAATTCCATCAATCGGAGTAACCGCTACATCTTTTAGGAGGACCTTAAAGTTGCAACTTTTAGTGAGCGCAAACTCATTCAGACTTCCCCGAACGCGCACTTTATGCTGCCCACGCTGAGAAACCTGCATATGAGTCGCATTGCCAGAACCAGCCACCAACAATTGTTCATCTCCGATATCCAGTCGTGCCGTAACAGCACTCAGTTCTTCACCAGCATCATAAATCAGAGGGAGCAATGGCGGATACTCAGGATAATTAACAATCTGACCTTCTAGCGGGCTCACGATATCTAAGTGAGTAACCACAAAAGGAACTGACGTATCGACGGTACGGCCAGCCCTATCGACCGCGGCTATACGAAAGACATGATTTCCATCTGGCACATCGTCCAGCGTTGCTATAGCATCACCATCGAAGCTCATCTGAACATCGAAAAGCAGTGTATTACTGCTAAACGCAATGGGAATATCTCTGTGGGGGTAAACACCTTCTACCGGTGATTCTATCGTGATCTGCGGCTGTAGCAGGTCTACCTCAACCGTAACTGTTTCTTGAATTGAGTTCCCTGATGGATGCATTGCGGTAAGGATTATATCATGTACACCCTCCCCCGGTAATTCAATTGAAGCCCCTGACACCAATGAACCGCTTGAGCCGCCAGCCTCATAAGTCACTGGATGTGAACTTTCAAATTGGACGGGAACACTGGTTGATGTCAGTATATCTCCATCGTTAAGATTAGTAATAGTTAGCTGAGGCACTACTTGATTGACTGTAAAGCTCGTTGAGGCCCAAGTAAGCTCACCGGCAAGGTTTTCTGCATTCAATACAACATGATGAATACCGTCGCTAACATTGGTAAGCGTCAGCGATGTTTGCGCTGGCCCACCATCCAGGCTAACGGAAACATTTTTTAACGGCATATTGCTGGCATACTGAACGGTCACCGTATCCTGCGCATATTCGATATCTTGCGGCGATATCAAAACGACATTAAACGCGCTGCTCTGCACATTGAAGTTAACTGTGCTAGATACTTGGTTAGAATCCGCATCCCTTCCCTGAAGTTGCAACGTATGAGCGCCGTCAGAGAGTCCACTTAGCACGGCGGGAATCGGCTGCGGCTGCCCGCCATCAACTATAGCATTCAGATTAGTGAGTGGCTGGGTTGAGGTATAAATAAGCGGAATCTCAGCTCCATATGTCTCACCCTGTTTGATACTATGAATAAGAATAGCCGCAGGTGTGAGATCCGCCGTATAGAACAGTTCACGCTTTGCCGCGTTACCTGCTTCATCAAAAGCCTCGATCTCGACGCGATTGCCGCCATCCTGAAGTGCAATCACCACCTGATTCTGGCTAAAGGGAACCGCTGCATTGCTATTCAGTCGATGCGTCTTATTGGCGATACCCGATTGAGCATCGGTAATAACAAGATCAAGCTGCAGCTCGCCACCGGTGAGATTATCGGTAATAGTAATATCTGGACTTTGGCGATCAACTTTCAGAATATCCGTGCCTGTATAGTCAAAGGCTGTGTCGAGAAAGTTGGTAATTGTCCATTTAAACTGATAGCAAGTCGCATCACTTAGCAGCACCTGCTGTTGTGTCGTAAGCGTTGTTTGAGTACCAACTGACGTCCATCCACCGAATACCCCACAGCTTTCATTACTCAGCGAAGCTGAGCGCGCATACAACTGGAGACTCTTATACGGTAGCACGCAGGACGGCTTGGCAAGCCCTATATCTACTGATTCCTCATTCGTATACCCACCAGGGTATGATATTGCCCCACCGCTACCACATAACGGATCGACATAATGATAGTGACGCACAGGACTGCACCAACTCTCAAGCGAATCGGGATCAGTGAGCTTGAACTGAAGAGCAGCATCCTGGTTGCCATGTTGTGCATTGACCTTCTGCAAACCAACTCTATTTGAAAATATCCTGCTTAATAAATCATTATTAGACGACTCCCATATAAAAACCAGGCTATCGTTTGATAACTGCGCCACATTACTAAAGTCATGACTCAGATCCTGCGAAGCATAAATCGAGAATTCATTACTTAACGCGTTGCCCCACAGATCATAAATCCGCGCGTATACACCATCGTACCCGTTGTTTTGGCCCACACTTTTCCACGTGACGATAAAGCGATCATTAGATAGCAACGAAACCGACTCAGCACCCTGATAACCACTTGTATACTGATTAACTACAAAAGAGGGACCAATAGCCGAGCCAGATATATCGAACACACGCGCCTTGACATCATTACTATCGGTACATGCAACGACGTATCCGACAGTCGGCAAATAGGCCGCATCATATGATTCCGTACAATTATTGAGTGAACTCACGCCGAGCAATGAACCAGAAGTGTTATAGCGCCAGGCATATACATCGTAAGAATTATTGATGGTAAAAATGACGTATCCATCAGATGTAGTATGAGCCTTGGGCTTGCCATGAATGCCATATGCAGATGAGTGCTGCAGTGCGAACTGACTCCCAACCTGGCTACCACCACGGTTGAAACGTTGTACATAAACACCTCCGGCCGAATATTCCGCCTCATACAGGACTGCAAAACCAGAGCTGTCGGGATATGTTGCAACAGACAGATTGTAACTTGCATCTATAACATTATTAACAGAGATCTGACCGCCCACCTTGTTACCTGAGGTGTCAAAGAGCTGCGCCTTCACAAAAGCAAAGTCAAAACCAGGCAGTACAATTCCGCCTGAATTATCCTTCTCTTGCCATACGGCTACAAAACCTGAACCATCAGGAAACGCCGCAATACGTACTTCTTCATAGCTATAGCTACCATTGTTGATATTCAAAGCGAACGCATTGCCATCAGGCATGCCATCCTGATTGAAGAATCGAGCAAACTTATCGTCACCTTGCGCCCACGCAACGAGATATGATCCATCCGGGAAAACAGCCAAAGAAGACTCATCCAGCCACGGTGTCGCAATGGCAGACTCATCCGTGTTATCAGTTTGGATTTCTGCAGGATTCCAAGTCGCTACATCGGAACAAGCGTTGCCAGTCGGGCAATTATTACCAGAGCCGCAGGCATCAGTCGTGTAATCTAATTCCTTATCGATACCCGCAGTAACATCATCAACAGAACTCCCTATATCGATATTGCCATAGAAATATACTTCATCGACAACGGTCCCAGAAGTTATGGATGGAACCTCGAGGGCATAGTTGGCAAACGCCGGTGAGGATGCAAAGGAAAGAGCAACAATGAACACAAAAACTAGCACAGACACGATCGGTTTTCTCGAGATCTCAAGCCCCCTCTCTTTCGCACATTCATAGCTCATCAAATCTCCTAAATGTATCCGTGCCATATCATCCAAGAAAAGACCTTGCCAGCTAAAATCTCCTTATTTTTCCAATGGATAAAAACTTATCCATCATCTCCGCTCAATAATCCGAACACCAAATGTTCAAAAACTCGACATCTGTTCACATAACCGAACCACAAATGAACGAAGCTCAATAATGCGCGTCGCCTCTGGTTTGTTTTCGGCTAAAATATGAAAAAGTTGCCTACATAAGCAGCCAATCTGTCAAGTTTTGCATAACAGCATGATATTGTTGCAGTATTTGATTCCAAAAAGAAGGGCATCTTTCGAAATCAGTGTTCGCTAACTTCCAATATCATGTGCCGCACACCATTGAGCTCATGATAATTCAGTTTCACATGACCCGCTCGCATCAACGCTAGCATATCGTGCAGCTTCGATATCTCGTCATCATCGACGATACTCTCCGCTTTGGGGTTTCGGTATTTCAGAGCTGCGAACATTTCGCTATACGTGTCGTCCAACACCCGCTGGATCTCAGCATCCTCCTCGACCATATACACCTTCTTCATTCATTTCCTACCTTCCCTCCCCCGCTATCCTTGGCTTAATAGTTGATCGAAGGGGTCCTATGAAAGCAACTTGCTCAGAGGCACTTCTAATGTGTCGGCCAATTTTTGGAGGGTTCTGACCGTAGGAGACTTTTTGCCGCTTTCGATTTCGGATAGATACCCCTTCGAGACGTCGGCTTCGTAAGCTAGTTTCTCCTGCGTATAGCCCTTTTTTCGCCTGATTTTGACTATGTTAAGTCGGACTTTATCGCCAGCATCCATAATGTGCTTTATAACAGGGTTCTCTATAACGAGGAACGCTTTGCCAAGCCGATGATGAGACAAACATTTCGCTTGTCGACTACGAGTCACACCTCATGAAAGACGACAAGTCCCACAACACGCTCGACCCAATAGATTATTAACAAAAGATTTCTATCCTTTCCGAACCGGCATGCCGAATATAGCGATGCCAAGCCAATTTTATTATGGAAGAGCATGGGCTTTATTGAATTTTATTCTCCCCAGCTGTTTCTTTGTTTTGCCTTTACGTGTGACATAATACTCAGTGCGACCAGACTTGCTTTTAATCTTGAAACCGACATTCTTATCTCTGTGTTATTCATGGACAATTGCTACTCAGAACACATGTAAATTCAACGGGAATATTCTTATGTATTCGAACAAAATTAATATATTCGTCCGGGTACCTTGCATTAATATCTTCCAAGATGGAAGGTATTGCATGTATAAGCGAATTCTCTTTAGACAATATATCATTAAGAGTAGACAGCTGATCGCCTATAGACATACCACCCAAATGCATATCCAGTAAATACTTGCGCGAAATGGTATTGTTTAGCTTCATATATGTACTAATAAATGTCTTTTTGTCTTCAATTCTTAATTCCCTTCCTGAAAGAAGATTATATAAATCAGACGAATAATCGGATGGATCAGACCTATCACCATATACAATTAGCCTTCCGTAGGAATTATATTCATCCTTCGTTAAGTTATTCATCAATTCCTGTCTGTAACTGCCATATGTCCGAAATCGCCTTCCCTTAAAACGAATGATTTTTGACAATATATGCGATGGTATATGAGGTCTCAGCCATTCAATATAATTAGCATCAATAATATTCTCTTCTGTGTTATGCATCATTCGGCCTCTAAATATATTAATTAAGTCATCGCTCCCATAACGCAATATTACTGGATATAAGCATGGAACATTGACTCTATTTAATGTTAGATTTGTTAAATGCGCACTCAACATCCTTTCAATTTCAAGGTCGGAATATTTAGTATTTTTCAACTCTTCTATCTTATCAAAGCAATCAATATTTGTTGATGGATAAAACAACCAATTCAAATCAACGCTTCGTGGACGATATATGTGAACTAATAGCATAGCAGCGCAAAGAACAATTGCCGTCGATAATAAAAGAGCACTTGTCTTTATTGTAAAATATCTACGCATTTTATTCATCCGATGTTATAGTTCTGCTTTCATTAGAGCTTCTAAGGGTTGAATTATTCTTCAACGGCTATATTGACTTCCTTATACCAACCCCACTTATCTACAGCCTCATCTTTCAGAAGGTCACCGAAATCGTCAAAGTCTTTCTGATCCATTCGAATACAACCCCACGTTATGTGTTCATGCTTATTACGACCAGTATGAATACCTTCACCCTTATTATCAGGCAATGCCATGATTTTGTCCCCCATACGCACTCTATTCTTTTCAGGAACCCACACAGGCGCAGCCAACTTGCCGCCTCCAGAATAAGGCGTTTTTCCTTTTGCAACATCTCTTCCGACTTCATAAGCTCTATTAGTTATTTTATTATCAGCAGATGTATGCCTGACCTCCATAGAATAGCTGTTATCATCTTTTCGTATACGTTTATTACTTACAATAATTGTTGCCTTTAAACCTGAACTGTCAAAATATGTCATCGGATTCCCCTGCACATACGCATAAAGGTTCAGCTCCTTGGGCATTTCAGTGATCTTAGCCGGCTCCCTATCCAAAAACAACGGATCGGGCGTGATCCAGCGGCCCAGCTCAGGGGCATAATAACGTCCACCGAAGTAGATGAGGCCCGTTTCTGAATCATACTCTTTCCCCGTGTAAACGTAATCAGCAGTAACGGCACTATCTGAAACGTTGCGCTCCAGGCCATATGGATATCTGCTCTCTTCACGAAGCACATTACCCAAGCTATCTGTGACGAGGTGACTGCTGCCGAGGTGATCGTCTATGTAATAGACAACGCCTTCCTGGGGACCTGTTGATACCGATGGATCGGCGGGACCGCTGCCGCCGCAGCCGGTTATCATGGGCACGGAGGTAACGCTGAGAAGCATGAGAGCCAGAAAAGAGGCGAGGGCGCGGGCTGTAATGCCGTAGGCACGCAGCGCTGATGCGCTCTGCCTGATTGCCGCAAGCATGAGGGCGAGGAGTGCACCTACGACGCAAACCCAAGCGCCCTCACCCCAGCCCTCTCCCAGAGGGAGAGGGGGAAGAGCGGACAGCCCTGCTGCGGTAAAATGAGGGGACGAAGTCTCCATCATTGCTGTGGTGATGGTCGTTCCATCCGCAATCTCGCGGGCGATGCGTTTGCCGTCTGCCCAGATGTATTTGTAATGCGATTCGCCGCGGATTTCGTAGCTGGGATCGATGTAGAGGGTCGTAGCAGAACCTGCACGCTTGATTTTGCGCTGGCCGGTGCTATCGTAGATCATCTCCACAACGGTGCCGTCGTCTTTGGTGACGGCCGTGAGGCGATCCTCGGGGTCAAAGGCAAGCGATTGGCCAGGCATGGCACTGAGGTTGCCGTTGGCATCATACGAATACGTCTTGTCGCCGTGCGTTGTCAGGGCATACGGGCCCGCGCCGTTCTGGCCATAGAGAATGTTGGCTGCATTGAAGCGCGCGTCGTCAAGCGTCGTACTCTTGCCCGTGATGTTGCCCACGTCGTCGTAGGCCCATGAAATGCTGCCATCGTTCACGTTCGCGGTGGTGAGGCGATAAAGATCGTCATAGTCGAACGACTGCGTTTGCGATTGCATCGCATCGATGTCAGTTCGCATGTCGTTGATCTGCGTAACATTGCTCGCCGCATCGAAGTCAGAGCTGAACTGCTGGATGATGACTCCGTCTGAGCTCGTCGTCGCGCCATTGACCACCCTCCTGCGGCTGTCATACTCATAATTCCTGCTGATCCCGTCTCCCAGAACCTCCGTCTCGACCTGCCCCGCCGCATTATAGCTGCGATCTACGAGATAGGGACCGATAACTTTCGCAAGACCGCGCGCATTGTATTTGGTAATCAGCGTGGAGCCGTCGGGATATGTCGCATTGGTTTGACGGTCCATCGCATCGTAGGCGTAGTTCAGCTCGTAACCGGCGCCATCGACGATACGGCGTTTCGCAACGACGTTCCCGCGCGCATCGTAGCCGTAATATTCCATACCCGCCGCATCCTCTATCCATGCCAGCCTCCCCTTGACGTAGTCGCCGTACCGCTCCCAATCCGCTGAAGGATAATCGTAATGATACTTCACTTCCCACGTATCGTCGCCCGATGAAGTAACAAGATTTTTTGCCGTAACGCGGTTGGTAGTAAGCTCGTAGGTAAACTTAACGCTCTTGCCATCCGGCTTGATTTTCTCGATCAGGTTGCCCACGCCGTCATATTTATAATCCCGATGACCGGCATTGGGATCGTCCTGTGCGATCATGCGCCCCATCGTGTCGTACTGAATGGCGCGCGTGTTCCCCGCAGGATCAACGATCGACGTGAGATTACCAACGGCATCGTAGCCAAAACCCGTGGTAAGGTCGCGCGTGCCGTCTTTGAAAGACGTTGTTATGAGTTTGCCCTGTCCGTCATAGTTCTTTGTGGTTGGCGTATTATGATGCTTGGAGCTTCCATCGGCATCGTTTTCATCAAAGAGGCGCTCTGCAAGCGGGCGATACTCGGCTAAACTTGCAGTTCCGTCTGGATTGATGGTTTGCGTGACACGACCCAGCGCATCATAATAGAGGCGGGTACCCTCACCCTGCCCCTCGCCCCAACCCTCTCCCCATAGGGTAGAGGGAGAAGATGTGCGAAAGGGTTCGGCAATGAAGGATTCTTTGCCGCGCGCATTGTACTGCACAGCCTTCGTAACGGCGTACACGCCGCCCTCATCCTCGATCATTTCCGCGAACTGCCGCCCCAGACCGTCGATGTAGCGAAACGTGTCAACAGTTGCCGGCAGGCCCGCGCTTTCGCGCGCTTTTATGGCGATGATAGATTTTGGCGCCCCCATCATATATTCGTATGTGACCGTGGGATATGCGGCGGAATCACCCGGCCTCACGACCTTTGCTGTCCGGCCAAACGCGTCATAGGTGGCGCTCGTTACCACACCGTTAGGATCGGTGAGGCTTGCCACCTTGCCAAATACCGGATCGTATGTTGCCACCATGTCCAACGCATACGAACCCGTGAAGATGCGCTCGCGGATTGGATAGGTGTGAGATTCCGAATCGTAGAAGAGCTCGCGTCGTCCACCGTTGGCATCCAGAATGGCCGTTACGTTGCCCCACTCGTCGTAACGGTTGCGCACTGTCGAGATGTAGGCGTTTTCCGTATCGAGCCAACGGTCTTCACGCATGAGATTGCCGCGATCGACCTGGCCAAGAGGCAAACCGTTGAACACTTCACCGTCATAATAATTGATAACGTCGGAGATTTTCTTACCGGCGCTGTCCCGCACACGCTCGCGGCTTGTGCGGTCGAGGATCCAGTCGTTTTCATCAATGGCAAAATCTCTGTGGACAAACACCTCATCGTTACCTATGGGCGTCGAGCCATCGTCCGCGGCGGAATTTACTTCCCCGTGATTGAGTTCGTCGACCGTGTTGCCGTATTCGTCATAATAGAAATCCGTGCGGGTGAACTTTGACGACGCGCCACCTTCGGCATGCTCCGTAACCGCTGCATCGAGGTGAGCAAATACAATGTCGCGGCCGTCAGTTCCGTCTTCAAGCACTGTGGTTGACCAGCTATTCTGAATCCGTTGCAGCACGGCACCGCTGTCGGCGGCCAGCTTCTGATCGAGGAGCTTGCCTTTAAGCACTTCTGCGGTTTTTCCAACGTCGAAGATCCGCGTCGATACGAGCGCCGCGATAGAATCGTCGCCCTGTTCGGTCACGATTGATCCGGCAAACCCTCTGAACTCGCGCTCAATGCCGTCGTAATAGCCGTCGCGGTAAGCGTGATACGTAACGCCCTGTGCTCCCAGGCTGTCGTCGACGGTCACGCGGCTGATGACCTGCACGGGAAAGGGCATCGTCGTTGTCCACGCGCTGCCTTCATCCGCGGCGCGGATCATCTGCGCGGTGGAACTCTCGTAGACAACCGTAACCACCTTGCCTAGACCGTTATCTATGCGCGTAATCAGCCCCGCATATTGATCGCCGATGGGATCGAGGTACTGCCACGCGCCGTCCGGTCCGCCGCTCACGTCAACCCACACAATGTCGGTGGTACCGTTGCCATTCATATCGGCAAACTGAACGGCTGTATTGATGGGATCAACCGAGGGAGTTCCGGTTATATCGTTTTCGTTGTCGAACGAACCGTCACCGCGATTCAACCAGTAACCGACATAGTTGATACCCGTGTAGACGATATCGGAAAGACCGTCGCCGTTGAGATCGACTGCATGAAGGCGTGTCTCGTCGTCGACATGCGGGGTGCCACTCATGATAACGGGCTCGTCGAAGAGGCCGTAGCCCATCGAGGGCCAATACACGAGACTGCCAGAACGCAGGCGCGTCACATCGAGGAGGCCATCACCGTTGAAATCCGCCAACTGAATCTGCGCATCTGATAGAAGGATCTGTTCGCTATTGTCTATGCGCGGCAGGCTCCCCAGCCGTGTGTACGCACCGCCGCCCTCATGTATCCATGCGTTCAATCCCGTCAAGTTCGTTCGAATGACATCGATCAAGCGATCGCCGTTCAAGTCGACGAATTTTGTGTTATCATTGGCCGGATCAAATCCCACCGGGTTATTGTCAAACGCAACGCTTGGCTCCCAGCTCTCCTCGCCTGTACCTGCAAGGTAGGAGTTGCCGCTCACGCCACGCGCAACTACAAGATCCGAAATGCCATCGCCGGTGAGATCGGCAAGGCGCACACCGTCCTGCGAAAGCTCATACGACGGACTCGCGGCCATGCCAAACTGCGCGCTCCAACTAACACCGTCTTCATTTATATAATAGCGGTGATCGCCCGTGCTGGTTGAGATAAAATCAGGAAGGCTGTCTCCATTGAGATCGACAAGCGCATTGTTGGGATCATTGAGCGCCCTGCCCGGTGCGTTTTGCATCTCAACTACGGGCTGATCTGCCGGTGTAAACTGCGTGTAGTCGAACACAACCGGTGGCATGGATGTAGCGCCATCGCTGCCAACAAGCGTGATTGCGGAAAGGCGTGAAAGTGATGTCGCAACTTCCTTGGCATACTCAAGACGGTACGACCTTACGAGACGACCGCCGCGGCGAACATCTATCTTTGTCATGCGCAGTGCCGTGACGATGGGGAACGTCGC
>Ga0208902_1001580_pt1 | contig 10846 bp, 6 predicted proteins | sample AntAceMetag02UKH_FD_184767 | JGI IMG/M metagenome (GOLD analysis project Ga0208902, IMG submission 184767) | Saline lake microbial communities from Ace Lake, Antarctica - Antarctic Ace Lake Metagenome 02UKH (SPAdes) (version 2) | ecosystem: Environmental > Aquatic > Non-marine Saline and Alkaline...
CGGTAATAATAAGTAGTGGATGCCGTCAATCCTGTGCTGCTGTAAGAGGTGACATCCGCGCCTACAGTGTCTATTTGATAGGTTCCTCCTGATCCTGTCTTCCTTTCTATCTTGAATCCCGATTCATCAGAAGAGTTGTCAGTCCAGGAAAGATCTATCTCGCTGCTCGATGCAGTAGTGGCAGATAACCCGCTTGGCGCGGCAGGACAGGTTGTAGCGTTTGTTTCGCTGGAATAGCTTGAGTCACCGTTGCTGTTATAGGCCCTCACACGGTAATAATAAGTAGTGGATGCCGTCAATCCGGTACTGCTGTAAGATGTAACACCCGCGCCTACAGTGTCTATTTGCGCATACGTTCCTCCTGAGCCTGTCTTCCCCTCGATCTTGAAGCCCGTTTCATCAGAGGAGTTGTCATTCCAGGAAAGATCTATCTCGCTGCTCGATGCAGCAGTGGCAGAAAGACCGCTTGGCGCGGCAGGACAGGTCGTAGCGTACGCAGCACTGGAATAGCTTGAGTCACCGTCGCTGTTATAGGCCCTTACCTGGTAATAATAAGTGGTGGATGCCGTCAATCCGGTGCTGCTGTAAGATGTAACACCCTCGAGGACAGTGGCTATTTCCGCATACGTTCCTCCTGACCCTGTCTTTCTCTCGATCTTGAATCCCGTTTCATTGGAGGAGTTGTCAGTCCAGGAAAGATCTATCCCGCTGCTCGATGCAGTAGTGGCAGATAATCCGCTTGGTGGGACAGCAAACGGGGCCACAGCAGCCCCCAGGTTCACCCTTGGTTTGGCAATGCTGACCTTTCCGTCTGTAATGGAGTCACCTGTGTCGACGAGCGTTGATTTTACCTGGCCGGGTGTCAGGTAAGACCCGGTTAGCACTTTGGCCGCGTTCTGCAGACAGGCCGCCGCTCCCGCGGCATATGGGCAGGCAGCTGAAGTCCCCCCAAAACCGTTTGCAGTATCCCAATAACCTCCGCCCAGTTCCGTCGTGGTCGCCCAGTTGGCAGGGGCCAGGAGGGTCAGGAACGAAGCCGTATTTGAATATACAGTAACGTTGTCAGAGTTGGGAACCTCGGGAGAATACCATCCGGACGTACACCCCCCCGTCGCATACTTTGGGGCACACGAATCCGAGGAAACGCACCAGCCGATAGACGAAGCTGTGAAGTCGGCATCATAAACAGCCCCTACCGAAATAACATGAGAAATACAGGCGGGCCAACCCATGGCGTCACAGTAGCCATCATTACCGGATGAAACGAACAGAGGCATGCCTGCCGCCACGGCATTGGCTGCAGCCGTGGTCATTAAGGCTAAGGTGCCGTCACAGGTACTGAAATACTGCCCACCACCGAAACTCGTGCTGATAATCATTATCGGGTTGGAAGAATTATCATATTGGTGAGTGATACACCACTCCCAGGCCTCGACCATGTTCGAAGTGTAGGCGCTGCCACCGCTGCCATGAGAGATTTTCAATGCATAGAGCTTGGCATTATAGGCGACCCCACCGATATAGTCTCCAACAGTGCCTAAATCACCCGCGGCAACACCCGCACAGGCTGTTCCATGCCCGCTTTCATCCATGGGATCATCGTCGTCGTCTCCACAGTCATAACCGCCAATGACCTTACTATTAGGGAACCCTCCTCCTCCCAGTCCGACATGTGTATAATCGATCCCTGTATCGCAGATGGCAACAGAGAGACCACTTCCATTATAACTGCTTCTTGGAGTGACGGCATTCATCAGCGGAATGCCCTGGGCCAGATGAGCGTGAAGGATCCTATCCTTTTCAATCGATAAAATATCAACGTTATCCACTAAGTCCTCAAGCCCTTTAAGGCTCACCTCAGCTGAAAACCCGAACACATAAATAAACCTGTTCGTTATCCGAACCTCGGCAGGATCAAGGCCCCTGATAACCCCCTCCTGAGCCCCATAAACTGTCTGCCTCAACTCCTGTCGCACTGCCATGTCCTTGAAGTTTTGAAGCTGATTCGCTTTTGCCGGCCTGCGCAGGTTCACAATCACCCGGGTGGTGGGTTTCCCGTCAATAAAATCCCTGAGGATTTCCTGCGGAGCGGTTAACTTCGGACTGTCAGACAGGGCCTTGATGACCTGTTCCTGCTGTGGTTCGAGGATAGGGGCTTCTGCCCCTTCCATCTCCCCTGCCCAGAGCAATCCTGAAAAAACCAGCATGTAACTTCCGAGGACCAACACGAACAGAAACCCCAACCTTTTTATAGGGATCTTCAGGCAATTCGCAGCCTTTTTCTTACTCCTTTTTATATTCATAGTGGTTACTGTCCTCCTTTTTTATGTAAATTTTTTATAGTCCAATTCTCTTCTAAATTAAGGTGCGCTTCTTTTTGTCTTTCTGTTACAAATACAGTATGGGAAAATTGGTGCGGCAAACATCGGCTGAATACCTTTTTTAATTTTTCTCACTGAGGCTCTCCGCTCACAGAGCAAGGGTTTAATTACGCTAAGCAACATATTCAGGACAGACAGTCAAGGATTTCCTTTAGAAAAGTGTTAGGATTAAAAGTCATAATGGGGTCGTTATGTTGTGTGTTTAGTTATGTTGTGTGTTTTGGATGATGATTATTCCGATAGCTCTAATAGGGGAGGTTGAAACCTCCCCTACCCAGTTTGCTGAGTAGGGGGGTAGGGGCGACTTTAGTCGCCCATCAACCCTTACCAAGTCTTCGGTCTCAACTCGGCAATCAGAGATCCTTACGGGGCTACCGTAGTAATGAAACAACCTCCTCCTCCACCGCCTCCTCCGCCAGTTGATGCAGAAACGCTGATAGTTTCACTATCGGTAGCAGTGTTAGACAGGCCATCGGTTATCTGTAATGTAACGATATAAACCCCAGAAGTGTCGTAGGTATGTGATGGATTTTGTGCGGTACTATCTTCTGTGCCGTCATTCTCGAAGTCCCAAGAATAGCTATATGGCGTAGTTCCACCTCTTGCGGTGGCAGAAAAAGAGACAGTCAGAGGTACGTTACCACTGGTAGAGTCAGCTACTACACTTGCAGTAAGGACTGCATTTTCAAACTCGTCATAAAGGTATGTTGGTGTTGTATAAACTACACCAAAAGTTTCAGATGCACTACCTCCGCTTGTCTGATATACTGACAAATCTCTCACTGTATAAGGGCCGTCAACTCCACGCTCTCCGATCTTGCTTCCATCAAATTGGAGTGTAACTGTCTGCTTACTAGAAAAAGTGACACTTGTGCTAGCCCATACTATCTCCGCACCATTACTGTCCATTAAACGAGCGTTGATATCGTAATCTCCAGGGGTTACTACATCGATTTCTAAATCAACATTTAAATAATCGTATTTTCCGTTTCCATCTGTATCCACTCTTGTATCTGTCCTGTTAGACGTTAAGCTTATTGCTGACCTTTGAAACTCTGTATAAGAATAGGGAGATGTAGTATAGGCATCTGTACAAATATCTGTCTGAACAGGTTCCCCTGTCTTGTAGTACAAGTGGAGATTTTTTAAGTAATAATGCCCATCTATACCATTTTGGTAGATGGTCAATCCATCAAAGTTTAAAGGTACTGAATTGCTCCCTGTGGATAGCGAAGCAGAAGTATTTGTAGCCTCGATAGTGTTTCCATTCTCATCTTCTAATGTACCTACAATTTCATATTCTCCCGCAGTTACAATATTGACACCTACATTGATAACCAATGTGTTGTATAACCCATCCCCATCTGTATCTGTTGTTGACTCAGAATAGATGTCATTGAACTGATCAGATGTGCTTGGTGCAACTGTTACGCTATATATTTTTGCTCTCGTGAAACTCCCGCCGCTGGCAGACCCAGTTGCATCTATAACAATATCATATATTCCTCCTGCTTGAGTATCAGTATATATAGCACCATAGATACCATCATTCGGCCCTGAATCTCCATTTCCACCGTCATCATATAGGGTAATAGTATCAACTGAATCATCTGGTTTTTTAATCGTTCCTGATACGCTCGCACCAGTGATCGCCGTACCACCTTCAGCAAGGGTGCCAGTGATTATAATTTGCTCACCTGATAGATACCACTCCTTATCTGTGGCAAGGGTTAAAGCAACATCGCTTGTTGTAAAAGCAGTAACAAAATAGCCAACTGTATCTGTAGTGCTAATGGCATTAACCTTAAGTTTCCATGTGCTTGCAACCGGATCAGTTATCACATAGGTTTCAATTTTCATACTGGGCTCTTCTTCAACCACCTCGTAAGCGATATTTGGGTCAGAGGAAGCAACGGATGGATTTATTACATTACCATTTGGGTCTTCCAGTGTTAAATCTAAATCTGCCTCTCCACTTGAGTTATCAGTTCCCCAAGCTAGCAAAAAACTTACCTGACTTGTAGAATCAACAACTATCGTTTCTGTATTTGTACCAGATAGTATCTCGTTTGCTATTGAGGATACAACTATAAGGGGTTCTGAAGAAGAACTAGACGCAGAACTGGAAGCCAGGCTACGAAGGGTACGCTGAGCAGAAACAGAAGATAATGCTGATGACGAAGTGGTGCTTGTCAGGATGGCTTCCATCAAGTCGTACTCTGCTTGATCATAAGTAGCAAGGTGCCATCTATTTAAGTCGCCCAATTCATTTGTATATCCCAGAGACTTAACACTAGCAACTTGTACTACCCAATCATCTTCTCCTGGTAAATATGGTGCCCCTTTAAATTGCTGTCCTGTAAATGGATTATATCCCCATCTCTTATCACCTGCAATTACATGGTAGGAAGTAGCTCCATTAGCACCTACTCGTTCATTGAAACGTTTCACATAACTGGGGGTAAGTTGCGAAAGTGCTGGTTCACCGACAAAACCGATTAATATACCAGCAAGCCCTCCAGTCTTAAAAGCTGCTATTATTTTTGCTACTTTAGCCGCGTCTGCTAAAGGACTACCCTCATTGGGTGTGCCTATCATAATGAGATTTAACACATCCTTATTAGCAGCCAAGTACTGTCGTGTATCCAGCCCCCCTTTACTACTTGCAACCACATTAACCTTATCTACACCCCATTCCATCCTCATATTACTAATCTTATCAGCCAAAGTTTTTGCATTATCTATTATAGCTCCACTTGGACTAAGTGCTGGAGCATAATGTAGGAGGTAATTGTTGCCTAAAACCCCTCCAAAGGTATTCCAAGTAGTTGGGCTACCGCCGAACCCTAACGCACCGATACCATGGACTAAAACCACTGGCCTAATTCCTTTAATCTCCAATGAACCCCAATCAACCTCCACTGCCCATACTGGCCCCCCACTGTTTGCAACATCAATCTGAATCTCAATCTTGTTTAAAGCAGATGGTGAACTGCCATCAGAAAGAGCTGAATTTGTTGCCTGGGGGAATATCAAATACTCTATAGGGACATCATAGGAGTAAGAACTCCATTGATTATTTGCTCCACTTAACGGAGCAGAAATAAGCTTATTATCATTAACATAAACATCATCAACCTCTGGAGCCACCTCTGTTCCTGAATAATCCTCATCAACATCAAATACCCTAAGCCGTAATGTTGCAGTAGTTGCTCCTCCAAGAACTTTGTCAGGGCTTAGCAGATGTCCAGAGCTATCAACCTCACCAAGTACCCTATTTACATCTATATCAAATGTTATCTTGCCATCACCATCAGTTCTGAACAGATATTGATCCAACTCATAACCACTATCCGTTATAAAATATTCATCCGTTGGGCTTTTGGCAGTTGCCTGGGCTGTAGCTGTAACAGCTAATGCCCTAATTGTTCTATCTCTTTGTGAATCCAAATCTCCTGAGGCAAACGCATAGTTCATTCCATAAGTAATAAAAAGGATTACCTTCAAAATGATAAATGAGCCAACTATGATTTTCTTCATTTCTGTCCTCCTAACAGTATAAATTTTTAGAAAAAACTTTTTCAACCTATTAAATGTAAATGTAATAGGTCAATTATTCATCAATCTCTACAACGCTAAAAAATATCTCATATGGGAACCCATGCTCCTCAAGTGTATTACCGACTTTTCTCTTTCCTGTCCAAAATACATATAATTTATCATCATAGATGATAGTGTTAACAAGATTGGCATAAGAGGATTCAGGAGTTAATCGTACTTCATTTTCAAGATTGGTTCCAGTAAATCGGCCGATATAGATATCATTATTTGCATCTAAAGGATTTGTCTTACCATCAGGTCTTACTAAACCCATAAAATAAAGCCGTGCCCACCACTTTGTTCCTTTATGTCTATTATCTATCCAAGATGCATACACCTTGCCTGAGAAGTCTAATGAGAGGGTAGCAGGAAATAATGATGATCCTGCCTGTAGGTTATTGTTTACTAACCGTGTTGGTTGATTCCAATTTTTACCCATATCATTACTAGTTAAAAGATAAAGGTCGTCTCCAATAAGTGGCCCCCAAAAAGGATTGACATCCGATCCACTGTCACTGGCAACAATAAAATAAATATTAGGTTCAGAAGCAATTATGTCTTTAATAAAATAAGGCGTATAAATATTAGGGGCATCTGGAATATCATTTATAGTTATTTCTATCTTGGATATTTCACTCCAAGTTTTGCCAGTATCATTACTGTAGCGAAAAAAGTGAGAACTTTCAATTTCAAACTTTTTAGAATGTTTATTTATAGGCACAGGGAATTGGCAAAAGCTATTCCAAACAAGAAAAAGACTTCTGTCAGCAACAAAGGAGGTAAAATCAGGGGGATTTATCATTGTAGATTCAGGAGGGTCAGGAGGGATTTCACTTCCCTCTGTCAATTCAACAGGTTCTGCCCAATTGGGTTCTCCTTTTAATTTAGATTGATAATATATCTCGCCCTTTCCATGAAAAGCAGAAGAAAAGAGATGTAATGTCCCTTCAGAATCAACCCCTACTGAATAAAAATCAGTCCCTCCTGGCGGACTTGGTTTCACTGTGAATATAGGTGACCAGTTGCCATCTCTTAGAATTCTGTAAGAGATACCTCCCATCGGCCAGAAAGCAAATATCTCATCTTCAGTAGCGACTATCTTAATATTATAGTGACCATACTCGCTAATTAAAAAAGGGTTACTCCAGGTAGTGCCTCCATCTGTGCTTTTTTGATAATTAAGACCGAGTTCTTTATTTAACCAGAAGAGATGTAAACCTTCCTTGTTGCTGGTAATTGATAGGTCAACAAATTTTTGTTCTGAGCTTATTCCTGGAATAGGATTAATATCATTTTTATGCTTTTGTCCTTCCTCCCCCCAAAACATCCCAACATTCAACACAACCATCCCTATAACAATCAGTGGTAAAACTAAAGGTAAAGGTTTTTTATAAATGGTCTTCATGGCTTCATCACCTCCAACACCATAATAAATACATAAGTGATGAACCTCAACTATTATTTCCCTCTAACGACAATTATTTTTCCCGTCAGTTCTTGTTAATATAGATTATAAATGTCATGTAAGTAAAAGATTCCAAATAAATTGCTCCCTGTATCCCAAACGCGTCATTGTTTACGTTGTAATAATGCGAGACGTTCGTTCTGAGCGTTCCTAACTCCGTTGGACCCCACTATTTGATTGGGAACCTTGGCAAATATTCCCATAGTTCTTTGTTATTGTTATAATATTTAGGACATGACCATCTATCAGCCTTGATTTTCATTTAAAATCCAGATGGGGGTTGGCTTAGGGAATTTTTTCCACCGTCAATTATATACTTTGCAATTGTTTTACAAACATCTTGCATGTTTTCATATTCCGGCTCTTTTATCCAGTTGATTTTGGTTAATCTTCGCGTATCAAACTTATAAACCGATTGTGAAACTTCAATTTCATTCACCCATGTATCTTTCTGCCGGGCACATCAGAATAGGGGACGTTGCCACTATTACACTATTTGGGAACTGCTTACGTTCGTGCAGAACGTTCATAGATCCAAAACAATGTCATCGATATCCGGTTTTATCCCTGTTGACAGCATTCGCGTGTCACGCAAGAATTTGTCACTCCAAGATATCCGGCCACATCAGCGCCGGAATAGCCAAGTTCTCCGACTCCGATCCACGACGCCGCTCTCCTGGCTGAAGGCGCCTGGATTTGATGTCATATTCAGTAGAAGAGTTATTTGGGTTTTATAATCTTCATACCTTCAAAATATTTTCGATAAAAACCACGATCCCTGGTTATAAGTCTATCTGCATGTATCCTGGCATGCGCACCGATCAGAAAGTCACTCAAAATGTGCTGGCGGTAAAGAATAATTTCATTGCAGTAAGGACAGACAGCTTTTTGTTGTTTACCACAAGCAGGGCACAAAATCTTACCTTTTTTATGGGCAGCGTATTTTTTCCAGGCAATGCTGGCTTCGAAAAGGGAGTCTTCGTTAAAGAGGTTTCAACATGTGCTGTATTGGGAATCAAGATGTCCAACAGCACATTGGTATCAATGGCTAAGATCATCAGCATTTCCTCGCAACTCGTCTATAATGTCGTTCGGACTTTTTCCGTTTAGATGGGAAAGATAGCCTACATACTTTTTGAGGTTTTTAGCTGAAGCCGATTTTTTTTGAGAATAATCTTTTCTACATCTACCTCGAAAATGATTTCATCGCCGGTTCTTATGCTCAAAATCGACCGGATTTGGCGGGGAATGGTTACCTGACCTTTCTGGGTTACCCTTGGCATGTGTGACATCTCCTCGATAAGTCTTACTCGGAGCATTACTTTTTCGGAAGGCTTATGTCAAGAGAAAAAGCGCCCTCCAAAACGGGGTGCGGGACGTTGTTACCTTTTGAACTTATGGCAGATATTCGCTTTCCAAGTGTCATTATAGTTACAGGGGAGCGGCCACTGATTCCTTATGATCTTTTTGCGATTAGCAAGGTTCTTCCGACTGTTCCTAAGATATGTTTTTCCTGCATTTTCTGTACCTGGTTTCCGCTCAGACGTTCAGAGGATAGGGGGCACTCTATTCGATGGGTTACTTTCCATCCTGCCTTAGATAAAAGTCTGTGGTAATCAAATATTGTGATTGACTTATCGGGTTTCTCTTTTAAAGCGGGTGTGGATTCAAAATCGCGCCAATCAGCATTTAAGAAGGCCATCCTGGTCGTTTCTTTGGCGTTTTGGTGGGCCAGCAGGAAGAAGCCTTCAAGAAACCTCTCATACTCCTCCTTTGTATAGGATGATATGGAGGGGATTTCTGCAGTGGTTTTTTTCTCATAGTCCTTCTCTTTTTTGCTAAAATAGGGTGGGTCAAAAAAGATCAGATCCGCCTTTTTAGTTATGGGCCAAACCCCATCCCGGGAGTCCCAATGGTGATATTGGATTTCCGGTCGATTATCCCTCGTTGCGATATCAAAGGATTGACATTTTCGCTCAAAGAGGATGCATATATCAGAGACAACGCCGCCGCCGGCCATTGGGTCGAGGACAAGATCGCCGGGTTTTGTGAAATAGAACAGTGTGTGCGCAACGAGCTGAGCCGGTATCCTCCCGGGCCAATCGTCTCCGAATCGTTCATCACATTCATTAAAATACCATTGATCCCATGTGCGAAGTCCCCAGCCAAGTTCTTTGAATTTTTCCTGATCAGTCTTTCCTTCCAAACGCAAAGCCCAGGCAAGGGCAAGATCCATGCTGTAATGCCTTGCAATGTAATCCATGTCATGGCCTTGAGAGAGCAGATTATCGATATTGCCAAAATTGGCATTTCCGATAATTTCTGATACACGATTTTGGCTCAACCCCACTGTTTCTGAGATCTTTTCCTGAGGCCATCCGAGGCGGCTCAGCCGTAGGATAACTGTGTTTCGGCTTGCTTTCTGTCGTGCACGGATATCCGAGATCCAGGCATTGACAGTTTGGTGGATAACCCCTAATTTTTCTGCCAGGGCCGATTCGGTCCACTTACATTCCGGGTCTGTTGATGCAATATCACGGGCGATCCGCTTTTTATCGCTGGGACTTAATCGGTCTCCATGGCTGATGTTACATTCTGCCGATTCAAGGAGAAGCGCTACTTTGTTTTTCTCGTAATCAAGGGGCTTGTCCTTCCATTCAACCGCCGCAATTTTTTTGATTCCCTTTTCCTTAAACGCAAACCAGCGGTGGATACCATCTAAGATTATGGTCGCTTCGGTTGTTTCATTGCCATCTGCATAGTTAAAGACCCTTTGAATCTTGATTGGCGGAAATTGAGCACCGATCGCAAGCGCTTCAACATACGCGTTAATGGTTTTCTCGCTTTTACCTCCTCTCGGGTAGATGAAATGATCCCAGGTTAAATCGGATATATTGACTTCCATCGGCTCTCCAGGACGATGTTGAATGTTGATGAAGCCGCCCCGGTGAAATAGACTCCGTATTTCACTGGGCAGGCAAAATTCACAAAAATTGAAAATGGCCTATAGTAATATCATGCGGTTATAAGCAAGACAAATTAGGCATGTCACTTTTTACGAGAGTATCAAGCTTATTTTCTAAATACCACTATATATCTCTAAATTTGCGTCCATATACCCCTTGAAGTTGTATTTAAACTTGTTAGTGTATCGAGATGGCCCCTTCCAAGTCTTTATAATATTATTAATTTGAGCCTGGACAGTTTCAACCTCATCTATGGGTAGAGTGATAATCTGATCTCTTGATGCAAGTTCTACATATTTCGTGTATTTACCGAAATCCAAAAAAGGGGACGTTGGTTCCAAAACGATTTTCAAGGTCGCCCAACCTTCAGCTTTACAAGGTTTAATAAGATTGAACCCTTAATTAGCAGATGGTAAAGTCCTTCACGTGAACAT
>Ga0208902_1001587_pt1 | contig 10825 bp, 17 predicted proteins | sample AntAceMetag02UKH_FD_184767 | JGI IMG/M metagenome (GOLD analysis project Ga0208902, IMG submission 184767) | Saline lake microbial communities from Ace Lake, Antarctica - Antarctic Ace Lake Metagenome 02UKH (SPAdes) (version 2) | ecosystem: Environmental > Aquatic > Non-marine Saline and...
TCAACACTATATAAGAACCTTATGAAATCAGTTTGATAGTGCCGGAAAACACCAGCAATTCTTCAGTACAGACCCGGAGATCCTGAACTGAAACAACCACAAATCATCAAAAAAAGGGGACAGACGTCCCGACCGTATGGGACGAAAGCGAATATAACCTCAAGGCCGGCAGAACAAATACTGACGCACCCGGACAGACGTCCCGACCGTATGGGACGAAAGTGAATATAACAGACAGTAATTCTCTCCGAATGACCATAAAGTTTCCTGTCACTCTGCCGGGAAAACAGGGCTTGCCCAGCTTAATTGTCTCATCAGTGCTGAGACAATCTTCTCATTAGAAAGATTATACGATGAACAAAGACCCGTAAGAATTCCTCCGTTCCCTAAAATTTAATGTGCAAGGCTCAAAACCAGAGATCACAAATTGTGATCTCAAAAAATTAACCAGATTCTCGTAGCCATTCGAGAGAAAAATGAACACGTCCCGGTCTGTCTTGTAGGAACCGGCAACTCTGGAGAAAAATCCTAAAGAAGTTCCCGAAAATCGTCCTGAGATATACCGGCCTGTGAAAGAATTGTCTGGAGTGTCTTTGGAGCAAGAATCTTCCCGGAATGGACGGGAACGGTGATGATTGTGCCACGTTCTGCATGATGAAGATAATGATGGCTGCCCCTGATACCAACCACCTCAAAACCGTTTTTTCTCAGGGTCTTTATGACCTTCTCTCCGGTGGTTCTCGGGAGTTTCATATCTCCACATTGGCATAATTCATGGGAACAGATACTTCAACGGGAATTGGCCGTCCTAGCTTTTTTGCAACCTCAAGATAGCCGGAGATTGCCTCTTTTATCTCTGCCAGAGCTTCATCCCAGGTAGACCCTTCACTTATACATCCGGGTAGGGATGGAACTGTTACAGTATAACCGCCGTCTTCGTTCTTTTCCATGATTACTGTGTAGCGAAGAAGTGTGTCAGGCACTATGATCCTCCTGTATGAGTATAGCATGTGATACTATATGGGAATTATGGAGAATGGAAAAACCGGAAGATTCTGCATATGTGGGTATGGTCTGATTTTTTTAGTTCACGTAACGGAGCCTACGCCAAAAAAAGCAAAAAAAAGAAAAGAAAATGAATCCATAATTCCCGTAGGAACCCCCCCCCGTCACCGGGTGCCGGATTCATCCGTATAATAGATCTTCGCCTTCACCGTGTCACGGAGATAATTAATCTCCTGAATATCGACCTTCGTGACATTCAGGCCGGTTCGCTCCCTAAGATCCGCAATCATCAGCTCCCGTTTATCCTCATGAATCAGATCGATCTTCTCATACACAATCTCTTTACTGTGGACATCCGCTGCAAATCCCCATCCTTTCTCAAGAGCCCAGATAACAGCCGTAATCAGGACATTGATGATGATCATCTTCTCATATTCCTCTGCGCCGAGCAGGACAGAGTTTAAGATCGGAAGAGCGACCATCAGGAAGAGATACGTCATTTCATGAATCGGCACCGTCTCCGTCCGGTACCGCAGAACCGAGAACAGGGCAAAGAGTCCGAACCCGGCCCCGATTGAAAGTTCCACGCTGGTGAAGAGATTCATGATGAAATAAATCACCGTGTTAAAGGCGAGGAACGTGAACAGGTAGGTGTGTTCACTCTGCCGGGGATAGTAGATGAAGCGTATGATAAGAAACGCAAAGAGGAAGTTGACGAAGAACCCCGCAATAAAAATGAGGTCCGTTCCACTCAGCATACAGCACTTCCCGCTGCGGAGAGTTTATCCAGCAGCAGCAGATTCGGCTTAAACCGGTTATGCTTCATCCCGCAGTAGATAAGCGAAACGCCCATACAATACTTCGAGAAACTCGTGTCCCGGATGCCCATCTCCCGCAGATGGGCGCCGGCAGGCGACTCCCGAAGCGGGCAGTTATGCTTAATCTCGCCAACCACAACCTCCGGAAAGGCATAGGATTTCGTATCGGTGTGAAACGTAAGCCCCAGATCAAACGTCATCCGTTCCGGGTGGTCGCGTGAGACGAGGGTCACTCTGGTGTAATCCGTTGTGAGAACCGGGTGAAAGGCCCGGTAATCATAGGGGAAATCAGAGGCAAGAAACGCCTCCACATCCGGCTCTTCAAGCACCGAAGGGCCGTCATACCCGTCCATCTGAACCCGTGTCTTCACCGTCCGTCCAGTATTCTGCTTCTCCTTGATCTCAAGATAGGTCTCATCTGAGGAAGCGTAGTGCCGGACCCGGAGTTTATGCCGGCTGGCCTTCCCGTTGTGGTGCTGGAGATACGTCAGAAACGAATCAGTATCATAATACTCCGTTGAGTACCCGCTCATGATGGCGTTTTCAACCTCAAGCACCCGGTAGGAATCGCCAAGGCCCGACAGGAGATCAGTAAACTGATCCCGTGTCATCAGAAATTTCCGCTCCTTACGGTTCAGAAGCGAAGCATCCGATTCTTTCAGATCCTCAAGTGAGATTACGTCAAACCGACTGAGTTCTGATTCAGGGAGGGTGATAGGGGTTTTCTGTACTTTCATCATGCTCACACCTCCTGGGTTGCGACATATTCAATCACCGCGTCATAGCGGCTGTTTACGTGTTCTATAAGCTCATCCACCGATGCATCAAACGCTTCCGGACTGCTGAGATTTGTGTAGCCGTCTGTTTCACCGTCCACGCCGGTTACAGAGGAGGCAATGAGGTTGTGGTTCGCCTCAATGATCTCTGCCATCTGTCCCGGTTCAAGGACCGTTGTGACAACCTCTTCAAGATCCCCGACATACATCGCGTGATATACCGGATCATCCATCAGATACCTGATAAGCGGCCATGAATCACTGACTTCATCCAGACTCAGCGAGAGCGGGTTGCCCATGCTGCCGTCCATCTGTGCCCCACCGGCAACATCACCGGCTATCTCTCCGGTCTCAGGGAGGGGCATCATCATCTCATTACCGATACCTTCCTGTCCCGGCCCGGCAGGACCCATTCCCGGCATCATCATGCCGGTCTCATCTCCTGCCATCTCCGGAGGCTGCATCCTCTGCCCGTTCCCGGCCATGCCAGGCCCCTGACTCCCGCCTTTGCCGGAGGAGAGTGCCTCGTTGTTATCCCAGGGTATCCAGGTAATCGTTTCGTCCGAGGGATCGGTATAGAGATAGAAATTCTTGTTCGCGATGCCATAGGTGTCCCAGTTCTGGATGGCAGTATTAACGGCAAGCCACTGGATAAATCCGTCCACATCAAAGACCTCTTCCATATTCTCCCTCCATTTCTCAGGATTTGTTATTCTGGTATCGTCATTGAGAGCAGTATACAGTGCCTCGACATCGCTCCAGTCCTCTTCGTCCTTGTTCGTCTTCTTCTCAAAGTCTTCGGTGGTAAACGTGCCCTCGGCAAAGGTTGCGCCGGTTCCTTCCGGCTTGTACACATTGCCTGAATCGTCGTCAAAGGCCGTTTCAACGAGCGTGTCTTCAACACTCTCGATCATCGTATACAGACCGAAGTAGACCGGACCTTCTCCGTAGTCAACATACACTTTGTAGAATGCCGTGTCCGGCGCGATAACACCGGCGTCATTGAAGATTTCAGGAACGATCTTATCCCTCAGGAGCGAATCGTCACCGAGACCGCTTTTCAGGCTCAGCTCGTCAAAGCCATAGAACCGCTGGTTCTTGATATCCGGGTTTTCATCCTCGTAGTGATCAAAGTCAAGCTTAAAGGAGATCTTATAGGAGCCGGATGACCATGTTCCTCCGAGGGTTGACTGCCCTTTGAACCGGATACCGATATCTGTCCACTCCGTATCATCAAAGGTGACATCGGCGCTTACGTACTCAGGATCAAAGTCAGTAGTTCCCTGACCACCCATTCCTCGACCCGCTGAAGAGGACGAGCCACCGAATGCACCGTACTCTGCGGTCATCTCATCAAGCATGGCCTGCCAGTTTTCCGGCGATATCGTAAGGGTGATCTCATTCACTTCATCCTCGGGAAATACAACCAAATAGTTGGGGTCGACGTCGTTTCCATGTGTTTCTTCGGTCCAGTCTGCTGACCGGTTCAGGCCGGAGGCAGCAGCGGTTGTGTCACCCGCCATTTGGCCGGTTGTGTCATCCGCTGTTTCGCCGCCGACACAGCCGCAGGCCATCAGGCAGAGTAAAAGACAGCTGCCTGCTGCGAAAACAGATAAAAATCTGCTCTTATTTTGTTTTGAGATTGGATTCATCGGTACGTGTTCCTGTGTTCTGGTAAAGGAAATTATCCGGGAGTGGTTGTCCCGGACGCAGTCTACCTACCTAACATTTTGTAATATATACTTTACATTTTGTTATGTATTAAAAATATTGATCCCGGGATCAGAACTAGTCAGTTGTTATGCAGTGGAGGGTTGCGATTCCTGTCGGAGCCCGGATGCTGCCGGTATTATGCCTGAAATAAAAGAGAGAGAACTGAATGTTCCGAAGGCTATGGAAATGGATGGGCGCCGGGTTTAAGTCTGGTGACCGGCGTTCACTATTGATTTAGCAGGAAAAAGATGAAATATCCAGAATTTGAGGATGAATAAAGCAGTTTTAGCATCCTGATTAGAAAAAAGGATTGATATCTAAAATTATTGTAATGAATTCATTAAGAAGATATATTTTCTCACTCTTACGGGTAAGGTTATTAGATCTAATGGCATTCTTTCCATCTTTTCGGAAACTGCTTTGAATGTTAATATTATCGAAATCGGAACGAGCCAGACCAATAAAACGAATGAGTATTTTCCATTATATAATAAATATAAGTCAATCCCGGTTATTGCCGCAAAAGCTACTGCGCTGAAAACTAAAAAGCCGGTATTGTAGATATTGGCATTCGTAAGCCATCCGCTAACTGCAATAACAGCAATACAAAGTAAAAACAGAGACCAGATATATGCAATTGTAGTTAAAAGAACTTTTTTAACGCCAATTTTCTGAATGAGAGAAACACTCTTCCTGAATCTTTCAATCTCGTTCATCTGATCATCACTCATGCCTATCTTCATTATGTTCATGTTCCTTAAAGAGTTTTATCATTCTGATTATCTCGTATACCATAAATATGACATATATTATTGCAATCCCGATTTCAGAAACGAGTGAAATGATCTGCATGACATAATGATTTCCAAGGTTTAAGAATTCTGAAATGACATGAATTAACCAGACACAGACAAAAATTGATGATATTAGCAGGAAATCTAAAAAAATGGCAAAAATAGTGATGATTGTAAAAGAAGCCTTTAGAACAATGTGCTTTTTCACATTCTCTAAAGTCATTACGTAAGTACTAAGTTTTATTCCTATATAATTTTCATTAAACCGTAGTACAAATCCTTCTTTTCACACCATCAGTTTCAGGTCTTCTTCAACCGGTTGAGTTCCCACGGATGCCAAAGTTCTCAACCAGCACATTCAGCACGCCGGGAGAGATAAAGAATTGCACGGTTTACCAGACGGTTCGGTATCTGACTAAAAAATGGGCGCTGCTTATCATACTTGAACTCTATAAGGGCGATGACTATACCCGGCGTTTCTCTAAGCTAAAAAATTCTCTTGAGGGAATCACGTCCAAAGTTCTCTCAAAGTGGCTGAAAGAGCTTGAAGAAGAGGGACTTATCGGCAGGAGGGTGAACGCTGCCCGGTTCCCGGTGAAGAGTGAATACTACCTGACCGAGAGCAGTCTTGGCCTGATTGATGTTATCAAACACCTGAAGCAGTGGGCGCTGCAATATAAGATTGACAATATAGACTGTGGCAATCAGAACTGTAAAGACTGTATCCTGTGATTTTTCCATCCCGTTCACATACTTGCCGGAGCAGGAAATGTTCCATTACTTTTCTGTCTCTTCAAACCATTCAAGAATGCGGGCCATGATATCATATGCGGGGGCACTGTGCGAATCGTCAAGGATCTGCGGAATTGACTGGACATATTCGGATACCTTTGCCGTCTCATCCGGGCTGTCTTCAATCAGATTCCTGATAATCTGTCCGGTGATCTCCAGATGGAACTGAAGGGCGAGCACTTTTTCTCCATATAAAAATCCCTGATTCTTACACCCTGAACCGGTAAAGAGGTGAACAGCCCCATCCGGAATTGCAAAGGTATCGCCGTGCCACTGAAAGGCCAAAAATCTATTAGGAATCCGGCTGCCAAGGGTGGTTGTATCCGCATCAGCTGTTTTTTCTACCGCAAACCATCCGATCTCAGTGACGTTATGTCTGGTTACGTCTGCACCCAGAACTGATGCAATGAGCTGGGCGCCGAGGCAAATACCAAGTACTTTACTGCCGGAATCAATGGCCGTTTTCAGGTAGTTCTTCTCTTCGGCAAGCCATGGATATTTCTCCTCCTCATAGATGTTCATATTTCCGCCCATAACAACGAGAAGGTCATAGCTATCTGCATCAGGGAGTTTTTCACCGGCAAACAATCTTGTCTCTGAAAAGGAGTGTCCGTGATTCTCTGCCCATATGCGGATATATCCGGTGTCCTCAAAGGGCACATGGAGAAGGGAATGAATGTTCATAGACTCAGCTCTATTTTTGACACGCTGAGATTATGAAAATATCGCCTGAGATTTTTATGGTTACCAAATATTAATAGTTAATGCACTCGCATACACCTGTATGCAATCATCCACATCAATACGGGTCAGCACTTTAGTACGCGACCGGCTCAAAGAATTTAAAGTGCATCCAAATGAGTCATTTGACGATGTCATTGGCAGATTGCTTGACAGTGCTATTGATGAAGAACCTCTCAGTGATGAGACGATACAGGCGATAGGGGAATCTCTGGAAGATCTGAAGGCCGGAAGAGTCTATACCCTGAAAGAGTTCAGAAATGAACTGGGTAAGTAGATGAGCTATACCCTCCTCTTTTCAAACAGGGCGCTGAAATCCTTTAAACAGATTGCACCACACTACCGTGAGAATATTCTAGATGCTCTTGAAACTCTGGCGCATGAGAATGACCCCAAAAGACATGTAAAAAAGATCCGGGGGAATCATCAGCCACCCTTCTATTCAATGAGGGAAGGAGACTATCGGGTGATAATGAGCATCATTGATGACAGGATGATTATCCATGTCGTCGAAGCCGGGCATCGAAGTAAGATCTACAGAAAATATTAGATTTTTGGATCAATTATTCCGTGTAACTTCACGCGTACCTTCGGTCTGAACTGTTAGGAATTTCCTAATAGTTGCATTGCGGGTCAGTTCACCACTCTCATAGATATTTTTCAGATGCTCATTTATTGTTGGAATGCTGACTTCAAACAGGCCGGCCATCATCTTCTGACTCAGCCAGATTGTCTCATCCTCATACCGGACCTCAATGCTCTCTTCGCTGCTGGTTGAGGTAAATATCAGAAATTCGGCCGTGCTGTTTTTGATCAGCTTCTTCTGATCGTTACTCATAGGTTTTCCTTTGAGATGAAAATGGTATTTCCATCAGGTAAAACGTATGGCAGCGATAATCATTAGTGTGTCTGTAGGATGCCCGGATACCGGATGCAATCACCGTTCATTCTGTGGATATCAGTAGGATCAAAGACTGATTCACACTCTGTTGCAATCCATTCAAACAAATTTTACACACTTGCAGATAGAGAAAATAAATCAAAATGCACAACATGGCACTTTTGCACAACATGGCATATTGGCACAATTATAAATGCCCTGCCTATCAACATCCCTCTATGCCTTTAAGCACGGGTGAAAACACCAGTAATCAGATCAAACGCATTCCTGTGAAAGAGCCAACGTGGAAAGATCTCCATGACCTGAAAGATGCCGGACAGAGTTATGACGATCTGCTTGCCGGGATGATTCAGCATGAGCGTGACTATCGTGACTGGAAGATAATTACCGAGATCGACAGGGAGGGGGAATTTGTAGCCTTCAACCCGGAAGAACTAATGAAAGGCGATTAACGTGCCGGAGAGCATGTTTACCATTGTCATCGAAAAAAAGGCAAAAAAGTTCCTGAAGGCACTACCCAAAAAAACCCGGCGCATTGTTATTGATAAAATTTTAGAATTGCAGGAAGATCCGTTTCCCGGAGGGAATAAAGAAAAACTCGAATATGCTCATCTCCCTGCGATATATCGCCTCCATATAAGCAGATCTTTTACCGTTTTCTATATCATTGAAACTGATGAACATCTCATAAAAATCGAAAGAATCCAGACGATTGAAAGGGCTCATAAGGAGTATTTCCGGAGATAGCATCCTATACGGGTGTAGTTGAAGTGGCATACCAACCCTATGTGATGATACCAATACGTCATTTTTTAGCCAAAAAACGAGTTGAATATTGCAAATTCAATAAATTCAATTAAAAAAGTATGCGAAGGCGAAGACTGAGACTGTGAGCGAGGATGTGGCTGAACCTGTGACGAAGGTCCAGACGAAGCCTAAGGCTCAGCGAAAGGCCAAACCGAAGGGCGTGGCGGCGACTAAGACCGTGACCAAAGCAAGTAAGCCCACAGCCGGGAAGCGTCTCCGCTCGCTTTGCTCACGGGCACGCTTCCGGTTGGGAATCGTTGTCATCACCCAGGTAATATTCACACGCCGCTTTAACATCCCGAATCTCATGCCGAAGCACAATCTCCATAACCCTGCCACGGGTGGACAGATTATATTTGTGCGTGTCAATGAGACGCAGTGACTTTAGGTGGTTGATATATTCATTAAATGACGTGCTGGACATTGCCTTCTCTTCACCGTCGTTCAGCTCACGATACAGACTCCCGGTGGTCAGTATATCCGGCATGTCCTCGCTGAGATGTGTCTTAGAACCGGACTGGTAAATGGTACACAGTTCCTCGGACTGGTCAACAATTTTGTAGAGGACTTTCAGTTCAGGCGGTGAAAGAATTTCGACTGAGTGATACAGGTGCGGGTTCCTGCCAAATTTGGACCGACTGGACAAGCTCAATTCATATAATAGTGATCGCCAAAAAAGGGATAAGAAAATAAAAATCAGTTATATCTTTAAATCGAACTAATTTCTTAGAGATCAGTTCTTTTGTTGATACAAATTTTTGGCTTTTTCGAGATAACTCCTATCGTATTCAATTGTTGGAATTGAATCAATCTCCCCCTGATCATAAAGGAATTGTCCTATTTCTTCAAGGTTTGTGATCACTTCATCGTCAAAATCAATGTCAAAATCTATTCGCTCAAAAACGATTTCAAAAGCTTCGGGTGAGATCTGAACACCTCTGTCTGCTGCGGCAAGTGTGGCGTATTCTGCAGCTTTTTCCGGATTATTTTTAATCAAATCAGCTTTTTCCAGATGTGCTGCCAGGAAATTGACGATTTCATCTTCATGATCTGCTGCGTATTCTTTCGTGGTGTGCAGACTTATCGGAATCTGAGAAATATCTCCATGAGTTCTTAAAATCCTGCCAATACCCTGTGTTTCAGCAATGGCCGGTGTTGGTTCCCAGCAGGTAAAAGCTTCTATCTGACCATTATCTAATGCAGCGATCATGTCTTCAGTCTCCAGATTTACGTGTTCAAAGTCTTCCCAGTTGTAGCCTTCCTGTGCATAGTATTTACGTAATCCATGTTCTGCACCGGTTCCAAATTTAGTAGCCACTTTTTTTCCTTTAAGATCTTCCCAGGACTGATAATCAGAATCATTTCTGACTACTGTTGAGTACCTGTCGCCTTTTTGAAGTGTACCAATAATGATAACCTCGCCGGGAAGAGCGCTCATAAGAGGAACGGTTTTTAAATCAAAACCGCAGTTTATGTCCACATCACCTGAAATAAGTGCTTCATTGTTCGCCCATCCCCTGCCGAACATAGTGTGTTCAACATCCAGATCATACTTCTCCCAGATTTCAGGATAGCCTACAAGAACAAATTCTCCCGGATAGGGTTGCCCGCCATACTTTACAACCGGCAGATCTAAAGAGGTTTCATTGGCTTGTTCTGTACAACCTGCAACCATCATGCAGCATCCAATAATTGCAATGCAGAACATACAAGCGTATGTTAATCTCATAATATCATATAATAAAATTATTACTTTAAATATATACTTAAAATTAAGAAATGTTTTAATTTTTGTTAGAATAATTAAGAAATCCAAAATTTCATCGAACAAATTATTTTTGGCGTTTGGATTGGAAAACAAAGAAAAGTGAACCACTTCAGGCAGCAGACTGCTCCCGCCGGTCGCAGAAAGCTGCCGGAAGTGGGAGAATTAATAGAACTCAGTTGTGCCGCCTGCCACTCACTCGCACCCTCGCAGAACTCGGGCTGCTCGCCACGCGCAAGCGGCAGATGTGGTTGGTGGTTCTTTGGGATCTATTACGCCCGAACCCCTCACTTTTCCTCCGCTTGCGCGTGAGGAAAAGTTCATGGGTTCCGGCTGCTACTATGGAACGCCTCCAGCGTCACCGTTCGCTTCGCTCACGGGCACGCTTCTGGCTGGAGATGGTCGATGTGGATAATGGCTTCTCTGGAGATGATAAATCGGCCAGGATAGCAGAAAACGGAAATGATTCTAAGCAAAATGTGGCTCTAAAAAAGAAAACTATGCGAAGGATGGGATTCGAACCCATGGACTCCTGCGAGAATTGATCTTAAGTCAATCGGTTTTGGCCAAGCTTACCTACCTTCGCGCCTGTATTTGTTTGATTTTAGTGTAGTTGAAGTGATCCGAAAGAGAGATCCAGTACCTTAATTAGGCATTGGATCTTAAGTCTGCCGGTGTTGGCCAAGCTTACCTACCTTCGCTCCTATATTTGT
>Ga0208902_1001589_pt1 | contig 10820 bp, 13 predicted proteins | sample AntAceMetag02UKH_FD_184767 | JGI IMG/M metagenome (GOLD analysis project Ga0208902, IMG submission 184767) | Saline lake microbial communities from Ace Lake, Antarctica - Antarctic Ace Lake Metagenome 02UKH (SPAdes) (version 2) | ecosystem: Environmental > Aquatic > Non-marine Saline and...
GATCCAGCTGCCTTGACCAACCATTTCCACAGCACGGGGAGCACCAAGAGACAGCCGGAGAGCCATTCATGCCGATAGGGTTGGGGGTGCCCCATGCGCTCCTGTTTCAGACGCCCGTGAATCGTGTTGGCATCGGCACCTTCTTCAAGAGCCTCCCAGTAGATCCTATCTTGACGGTCCAACATCTCCTGGAACCCAGAGGAGGCTTTCCCAAGGTCGTGGAGCAGCACCGCCAAAGTACAAAGGAGGATGAACCTCTTGTAGGGGATGGTCAAGTGCATTTTCTCATGCAGGAGGCGCCCAAACGGGCTTTCATCCAGCAGGAACCGCACCATGTGGAGGCACTCCGCGATGTGCTGCTCCAACGTCCACCCCCTCGGGGGACTTTTGTGCCATTGATGGGGGTCCGGGTCGGAGCAGTTGAACCACTTGGCGGGTAGGTGCCCCTGATTTGAGACGATTCTCACGAAAGTGTCCCGGGGTAAAAAACACCGCAACCCATACTAGTCCCCCACCCAAGCCCCCTCCCCTGAATCAGGAGGGAATCTTCTGGGTTCATGTCCTTGAGATGCACGGTGTGCCCAATCATCGTGCGGCCCTTGATCTTCGTAGCCTGCTGTTTCCCCAGCCGTACCGTAGCTTGAATCGGGAGGATCTCTCCCAACACCCGGAGGAAGTCGTTCTCCTGGACAGCATCCCGGAGAACGACGAGACGGGACACGAGCCGCTGTGTGGGGGTGATTTCTTTTGGTGTTGCTCTCCCCAACAGGAGCACGGAATCCTGGACATCGAACCAGCTCCCAGATATCAGGTTGGCTTCCTCCGGAGAGATTCCCCGTATGTGGAGAACCGACTTCCGGTCCATCTTCAGGATGTCCCCCCGCCGGGTTCCCCGGATGGGGGCGATCTGAACGTCACCCCGTCCATGGAGGAAAGGATGTTGCGCCGTTAGCCCCGAGAACACCGGATATCCGTGGTCCCTGGGAATTTGACCCATCGTAATGGGGAAATCATACGCTTGGATGTCCATGCTCCCTCCTCACTTTCAGGAACCTTCTCACAAAAAATTCCGTCTGTCAACCCCGAAAAAATGGGGATACTGCATGGAACTATCTCCCCACTTGGAAATGAAACAGACGGAGTCTGCCGGGAGAGGCTTGTTGGACTGGGGCGGTTTATGGGCAGGTGGTGAACGTGATCTCGGGGATGGACATCTTGCCGTCCGGGGCAACCAACTCTTGTACGACGGCGGGGGCGACGTTCTGAACGTACCTCAGGACGCCATCAGCCACGGCCCTGTCCTCACAAGAAACATCCGACGAATTCAGCACAGCCCGGATGACCGCATCGATGGCTGGCAGGATTCCCCCGACCAAAGCGGTGACCAGAACCTGGGCCTCGCCCTTGATAACGGGCTTGAGGGGTTCACCGGACAGAACCACGCATTCCGCCAAGTCGATGTCCACGGCCGGGATGACACCCGGAGGATCCACACCCTTGAGCCAGCCATCCACTGCACCCTTGGTCGTGTCCAAGGCGGTCATCAACGCACAGGTCACGTAGCAGCCGGGTACGTTCTTGTCTCCGATGGTCAGGGTCTTGCCGGCTTGGGTGATGCCCTTGGCGCCCTCGATGCTGGCGTCGATGATGGGCAGATACTTGAGGGTGCCACCACATCCGGCGAGCAACGCCGTCAGTAGGGCGAAAAGCAGTCCTTTCTTCATGATGTTCCTCCATTTTCCCGTCGTTCTTACGAGGGGTCTGTTGAACCAGGTTCCCAACAGCACCCACTATACCTGCTGAAACTTGCCCACACTCACTTACCCGTATTTTCCTTGGCACGAACCCCCACCCAACGCTAATCCCTGTCATGAAGATCACTCGTACATCCAAGTGTTCCTTCAAATTCGCCACCAAAGCGAAATAAAACCTCCTTCTGGACCTACCCAATGGGGGTGGGCTTAGCCGGGAACATAGGCGGGTAGATAGAGCAGGAGGTAAGCCATGAGCTACGTGACATCGGAAGAGGAAGTACCCTGGAGCAAAACGAAGACGGCCGCCGCTTTGGCCATTGGCATCACCCTACTAACGGGAGCGGTTCTCATCGTCCTCAGCTTCACTGCATCACGCCAGGAAGCAGTGGCCGGGAAGCAACGTGCCCAAGCATGCCAGGTCTTTTGCCAGGATGTGGGGGCAGAAGGCATCTACCGGACGGATTGCGGCAGGTCCAGTACCGCCTTCGATGACTGCGAATACGGCCAATGCACCTGTGTCCCGGATACCCTGATCAAGAAACTGCGGGTTTCCGGCCAAACGGACTTTGGGTACGTCGAGAAACCAGAAGGCGCAAAAGTTTCATCCGAAACGAAAAAGTTTCCACCTGTGGGGGAAACTCGACCCGGTGCCGTAATTTACGTCCAACCGTAAAAGTTTCACGTCAGCCGGGAAACTTTCGGCCATTCTTGACCCGCCAGCGTACCTCGACTTTGCGGATTTCGCGAAGGGGGGAAGCCCAAAAGTCGAAAGTCGAGTTTGACCCCGTACCGGGAAAAGTTTCCGTTAGCGAGTTCGGGGGACGGAAGTCGGAATCAGTCGAGTTTGGCATCAGGATGAAAGTCGAGTTTGAGGTGGGGCAGGTTTCAGCGAAACGGCCCAAAAGTCGATCAGGAAGTCGGTTATGGGTGAATCTTTTCACGCTGGGGGTAATTTTTCACGTCTCAGGCTTTCATTTCGTCCTGAAGTTTATCCCCACCGACATCTTTTCCATCTTCGGTGTCGATGTGGGTAAACCATGATGGGGTCGGCCCGTACCCATCCTCCTGAATCATCGAGGACCAACGGCCCCTCGTGGCCAAGATGTCATCGTCGCACCAGAAGCTCTCGTTTTCTACAAGGGCTCGTTCCTCGTCGGTCAAGTTGACCGGCCCCGCCATCGAATAGGGGTCACCCAGGTCATAGGCGGCCTTGTCGTCGAGCACGTGCAGGGCGACCCGTACAGCCTCATCGAACGGTGCCCGCTCCTCCTTGGGGGCAGGGGCCTTGGCCGGTTCAAGGGGCGTGAGCTTCCGTGGGGGATGAGCCGCCCACTTGGCTTTCAGGTCGGCCTGGTGCTCCTCGAAGGTCACACGACGAGCAGCCCAAGGCATTCGTGGCTCCCGGGACAACTGGAACTCGTTGACCCGCGTCTTGTGCTGCTTGAGACCCAGGATGTTGTCTATCGAGAACAGCGGAACGAGCAGATTGTCCTGCAAGGCCGCTTCAAGCCAGTTCTCCGGGTAGGCATAGGTCTTGCCCCGGAAGGTGAAAGACCCCTCGGTGAAATAGATGGTGTCGCCCTGGGTGACTTCAAGGGGCTTGCAGTGCTGCTTGTCCCGGGTCATCGGGGCGGCGACCTTGAAGTCGGTCAGGGCCTTGTACCCCCACCCTTTGAAATCGAACAGAGTGCCCCACGAAATCTTGAACGGTAATTGCATCGGTTCCCTCCTGGTTGTTTGTCTACGATCTATCTGGGGGAACTATACCACGGAGGGGCTAGAAGCGGCCACGCACGTCCAGACGGTCCACCTTCCATCCACCGGAGCGCAGGGCAACGGCGATGGTTTCAGCGGTCTTGTGGGGGTCCTGGAGACGCTCAGGGGGCATATCGGACCACTTGTAGGAACCCTCGGCTGAAAAAGCGATGTCCCGCTTCCAACCCTGGATATCCCCAACGCCAATTGAGGACATCTTGGCACCCAGGGCTTTCGAAACAGGGGACAGGGCCGTCTGGGTATTCTGGAGCTCAGTCGCCAAGACCCGGGAAACAGCCCAAGCGTTACCTATGCCGATGATGACGAAGAAGTCGATGCGGATATTGTCAGGGTAGACACCGACCGTGGCCTTACGGGTAACGCCCGCTGCTCTCTTGACAAGTGTCCACTGGTCGAGGGTCATGGAGTTCCTCCCGTCCTATCCACGGAGGCCGATAGACAAGTTACCGGGAGCAAGCGTCGAACCCACCGGTCTCGAAAGGACCGTCGGCCGTGCGGACAGCGATGAAAACCACGTACACGTTCAAGGAATAGATGGGGTCGGTCGTCCGGGTCGGACCCTCGGTCCAGTTGACCCACACGCCCCGGGCCCGCCGCCAGAACTCGAACAAGGTGATGTCCGCCGTCGGGCAATCGAGCAGGTCCATCGCTTCGATGACCACCTTCTCCCGGAACTCGTCTACCAGGTCGTCCGAGTAGGCCCTGGCCGTCTTCGGGTCCTGGCTCAAGACCGACAAGATCGTCCCGTGGGGGCAAATCCGCCAGGTGACCCCACGGGAAGCCTCGACTTCCCCTTCCCGGTTGAGGTAGACGGCCTGGAATCCAGGGTCAAAGCCCTGTGGGTTCATCTCTCGACAGACATACGGGGAGACGTAGCGGGCCCGGATGTGGTGTCGGGCATGTTCATAAGCCATGGGATGTCCCCTATCCACTGGGCCACTTCGACCCTGCATGGACCGTCAGATTTGCGCACAGCGGCCAGGTAAACGACGTACGACTGGATGTACAAGGGTTGAGTCGTCCAAACGAGAGGCTTGGATAGGCCCCAGGATTCACACCGACATTTGCACCAACATTCGTAGATGATGAGGTCGGCTGTGCCACAGCCCAAAAAGTCCATTGCAGAAATGGCGAAGTCCTCCCTGGTCTGCTCGACCACTTCGTCCAACATCTCCCGGACATCCTGGCGGTCAGACCCCACGACCGTCAAAACGACCCGGTCAGGATGGGTGCCGTATGCCGTCTGAGAGTCATAGATGTCCTTGTCATGGCAAAGACTGACGATGTCCTGGGGCCTTCCCTCCGGTTCGACATGGACATACTTGTCATGGGCCTTGAGTCGCATCAGAACGTGTTCGTAAGCCATCGACTACCCCCTCCCCACTTTTATCCGCTGCCAACCGACCAGGAACCGTACCGACCGATGACCGGGTGACGTAGATCCGGAACTTGCACGCCTTGCAATAAGTGGCGAACTCGTCCCGGCCCGGCTGGCGGATGAACATCCACAGGAGCCCCCAGTCCATGAGCCCCAGCGCCGGGGCATGGCACTTGGGGCACAGGACAGAGGATGCCTTCCGGTACTTCATGGTTTGTCTCCGTGTCCTGCCACTAACTCCCGACGGGTTTTGATCTCGGCGTGGATGAGATTCCAGAGTGCCTCGTGATGTTTCCGAAGCCAGAATTTCTCAGCGACCTGATCAAGAAGGTCCGGATCCAACCCCAGGAATTTGAACAACCCCTGAACGATCTTGGGCTTCTGGGCAGACGTAGAGGGGAAGACCGACCGGAAAGGTACCGGAAAGACGTCCTCTCCTCCAGTCAGATTGTAGTGGTCGTACAGGAGATTCACCGCCTGTCCCCGGTCATCAGAAGACAAGGAACCTCTCCCTGACTGGAAACTGATAGGGGCCTGCGCCATAAGACCCGCCAATTTGATCAACCTGCCCAGGACTCCCTTGGGTAACTCCCGGGTCTCATTGTAGGTCAACTGAAGGTCCAGGAGCTTCGAGAGGACTACCCGGGAACTGCGCAGCGTGGCCTTGGTTTTTGGTTCGGGCTCCAGTTCGGGCTCCAGTTCGGGCTCCAGTTCGGATACAGGAGCTTCAGGCTCACTGGCCTGCAACGAGAACGTCTTCGGGCATTCAACGAGGTCCGCTACTTGATCCACCAGGTAGCGGGTCCAGTTCGTATCTTCTTGCTGAATCGCTCTCTGAAGAAGCGGCACCAGTGTCCTGATTGCTTGGAGTAACGTGTCCATGCCCCCCCCCTATCGGATAAATGACAACACGGTGTTCGGCTGCAACGCCTGCGTGATTTGCCGCACGACGGCGAGACGGCCGCCGCCCACCTGCGCCTTGGAATTGGACATGTCCACCATGGTGTCCACCACAACGTTGAAGTCCATGTGGTGCCCACGCCCCAGTTCGCCCACCAAGGTCTTGTAGTTCCCGCCGGTCACCATACTCGAAGCCATGGTCGGCATGTGCTGAAGGACGGCCTCGAAACCGTTGTGCCGCACCAGCAAGTACAGGGCCATCATGAAGTGCCGGTTTGTGATGATGGGAGGCGGAGGCCAGTTGCTCGGCCCCTCACAGATGATCTGGCGCAGCCATCTGTACAGATGGGACTTGCTCTGGTACTTCTGGACCAGGATATTGCCCAACTGGGGAGCCGTCTGCCCCGTCGGGATACCCTCCATCTTGCACCGGGACTTCAGGTGGTGCCCCCCGGCCGTCACCACCGTCCCTGTGAAGAACGAGATGGCAATAGCCAGCTGGAGAATGGCCATCTGCCACAGGGAATTCGGTCCCTGGGTGGTGTCCCCCATGAGGCGTTCAATCGACACCTTGAGATTGCCGATGTTGCGGTTCTTGAGGGGGTCGAGCACGTCCCGGAGATATTCGTGCTCGTACTGGACCCCGGCAGCGGCCGTCAGTACGTCTTTCGCCTTGAGAGGCGGCAGCGGGTCGTTGCGATCCTTCCACACACGGACATTGCGCATCTGACGCCGAAGCTCCTTCAGGCGCTTCGTCTTGTCAGCCTTATCATTGAAGATCATCGCAGACAGGACCGCCGTCGTGGCGTCCTTGGAAAAGACAGCTCGACCCACGGGGGAGCTGCGCCGTGCTGCCCGGAGGATACCTTCCTTCGTCACAGCGGTACTCCCATTGGCAATCAGGAACATGGAGACGGCCTGGTGGGGAGTGTTCGGCGTCGGTCGGATGAGAATGGGGACGACCTCCTTGGCCCTGAACATGTAGAAGGCGGTCGTCCGCTGGCAGCCATTCGAGATGTGGATGACTATCTCCCCGTACTCCTTGTCGAAGTACCCCTCCAGGACCGTATCCTGCCACCCGGATGCGATCATCTGGCCCACGACCTTCTTGGTCGCGCTCTCTATCGCTTCCCGGTTGTCTTCGTCCGTGATGATGAGGGGATGCTTCTTGGATGCGTACCGAAGCAGGTCATCCCGCTCGTAGGGAGTCATAGCATCCCACTCCCAGAAGCTGACCATGAGGCCACCCCGCAGCTCCAGGGCTACGACCTCGGCCTTACCGTCAGGAAACTCCAGGTCACAGAAGATGTTGCTGCTGATGCTCTTGAGCGTCCTCGCGAGGAAGAGCTCCCGAGCTTCCTTGGAAGTCAAGGCCGGATGCCGAGCCATCATCTGGCTTTCGATCTGCTGCCGCCGGGTCTCCACGGTCTCATGGGCCTCCTGCATGTCGGCCACAACCTCGGCGTAGGCGCGTTTCCTCTTGGGGAAATCCCGCATGCTGAACGGCTTGCTGCCCGCCCGCTGCTTGGGCAGACCTTGGGTCTTGGCCTTGGTGCTCATTGTGGTCTCCTTTTGTTTGTGCCTTCGTCCACCCGAAAGGTGATGTGCTGTACCCCGTCTTCCACGAGGATCTTGAACAAGAGCTTGGCAGGGATTTCGATACGGCAAGTGACCGAGAGGGTCTCCGGCATGTGGGAAGCCTGGACCTGTTTGCGCCGGGGCTTCGCTTGCTCTTTGGGGGCAGCCACGGCGTTGCCTTTGGTGCCCTTCTGGTGTTCCTCGATCAACTTGTCCACAACCATCTGGATACCTCGGGGCATCTTGTGGGGGAGGACTTCCTGGACCATGTTGTAAAGTTGCTCGATAGGCACCTGCGGCCAGTGCTGGTTGATAGTTTTCCGGGCTGCCTCCTTTTCACTCGGCTTCCACCGGTACCCACGCTTCTTCAGGGGCCGTGGGGGAACGACAACCAGGGGTTCTCTGTATTTCACACGCGCCTTACGGATGTCCTCCGGCTTGAGCCAATCGAGACGATTCTGAATCTCCCGATCGGATTTGCCGTCCAGAATAAGAGCCATCAGGTCTCGTCTATCGTGGCTTTGCATGTCTTTCACCTCTATCTACCCTACTCACTGGAATTCGGGGCTAAGCCCCCCCTCAAGAAACCAGTTTTTTCGTAATTGTTCTGAGCCGTTTGAGATCCTTGGAGGCATCCTGGTTCGCTTTGGGAACAGAGGATGCCTTGCGGTATCGAGTCCCCATGACCATGCTACAGCAAGGACCCGGCCCACAAGCTCCCGGTGTCCCTGTCCTCGAATTCGTGGTGCCCCCGGACCATACAGACCTTGCCAGCGTCTCGGTCCCGGGTGAGTTTGATGGCCAAGATGTTCTGCAGGGCACCTCCTTTCACCTACTTTTACCTGACTGGCCCGAACCTGAGCCCCCCCGTGGTATAGTGGCCACAGGTATTTCGCCCCAGGAGGGCTGGGGCAACACATCCAGAAGACCAGGGAGGTCACAATGTTTTCCGTGAAGCACGGATGGCTCCGTTATAAGCCACACCAACGTTTCAAACTCCCCCGCCTCATCTACCGATACGAAACAGACGGCCAAGGGTTCGAGTCCGGCAAGCCCATCCAAGCACCATTCATCCGCAAAGGCGGCACCCAAGTCATGTTCACACGACCCCTGTACGAGCTCGAATGGCCCGGGACAATGCACGTCAAGAAAGACTCGACCGACTGGGATGACCAGATCCCCGACTCGATCCTGGGCAACATCAAAGGCTTCGAGCGGGTCAAGCCGGATGACCCAGAAGGCATGAAGACCAAAGGCTACGACCTACACCTGCGAAGCATCGTCCAAAGGGAAACCCTGCAAAGTATCGTCCAAGGGGAAATCCCGTGGGCACCACCGCTGCCCCGGCGCATCCCCAACTCGATCGCTTACCACCTGGCAGTCAACCAAGACAAGTACTACGGCCCCGGCAGCATGATGAAACATCCCGTGGCTGGTCTACCTGAAGCCCGGGTGCTCCAGGTGCTGTCGGCATCATTCGCCATCGACAGCAGCTACCACGCCGCCCTCACCTACCTGAAATGGCTGGGCGAAACCCATTGGCAACACCCCCTCCTGCAAAACTTCGACACCAACGTGCGAGAAGAGTTGATGGGGGTCAGTGAAAAGGCCATCCAGTTGTACTTCTATCTGCTAGGCGACTGCCTGTACGACCCCGACACCAAGTGGTTTAGCCGCCACGAGGTCAAACGCTTCTGGGACAAACTGGCAGGCTACCTGTGGTGGGTCGGCCGGACAGGAATGGGCCTGTACGCCGACCATGCAGGGATGTCGGATGCACACCGGGTCTCCTTCTTCATAAAGTGGGAAGAGTCCCTGCCCGATGTGGTGGAATGCATGGATGAGTGGGAAGAGGGTCACCGGATGATGCGGTCAGAGACACACGTCGATGGGATGGACCCCGCACGGCCCAAACACGGCCCCAAAGGGACAGCCACCGAAAAGCTCCAGGACCACCCCAAGCCAGAGGCGTTGAAAAAGCTGAAGGACATGAATTGGGGGACGTGCGGCCCCATACAAGCAGAGATGTTGAAGGATCTGAGGGAAATATTGAGGGGCGATCCTGAATATGCCCCCATACAAGCCAAGGACCCCAAGGCTCACGGGGCAGCGTCGAAAGAAGCCAAGACTGAAGGGGCCACCTGGCCCAAAGTCAAGTACCGCAAGGAAAACTCCGACACCGCCCCATTCGTAGATGGCCCCGCCATCTGGCTCAACCAGTCCAAGGATCAAGAGTTTTTCTACAGGTCCAACCTGACCGACGATAAAAAGTACCTGCCAATCGTCAAACTCCACATGGTCTGGCCCAAAGGTCCCGGGGGGACAAAGGCCAAAGCCGAAAGGGAAATCGAAGCCAAACGTAAGGTCCTCCAGGATGGCCTGGTAGAGAAAGCTGTCCAGCTAGGTTGGACCAAAGTCAAAGTCACCGAGTTTGACGTCCACACATTGACGTGGGGGAACAACCGAGGGTGCCGAACAGCAAAAATCCACTACGCCCTGGCAGCTACACCCCAAAAAAATAATCGGATAGAAGGTGTTTCTCCACCTGTTTGAACAATACCTCGGAGAAAATTGATCCAGATCAGAAGACCCGGGGTCAGGTTTTGCCCCCAGGGGAGTATCAAATGGAATTTCTGCAACATCCCAAAATGATTAAAGGTTGATTTTCCGACGTCCCGGAGGGGCCCCACAATAAGGGAAATCGGGTTTCCCCCACCTGTCCCCCCTGCAGTGTGAGAAACCCCACCCCCTTCCCAGGGGAATGGGCTACCGCCTGGGTCATGCAGGTCTGGCAGGGATCTCACCGAGCCCTGCGAGGAACATGGGGGCCGGGGCAAGACCCTGCCGTCCCGGAATTCGAGGTACATGACTCATGAGACACACCGTGACCATCATCGTGGCCATCATGCTGGCCCTGGCCTTGGGCTGCGAGAAGAAGGGCAGCAGAGCCCAAGATGCCCGAGAGGCCGAACAGAGATTCAAAGATCAGGCGGCCAAGTGCAAGACCTTATGCCTGGAACTCGGACCAGAAGTCTACTTCAGCTTCAGCCGACGGACCGGGTGTGTCTGTCTCGCGCGCGCACGAGAGACATCTTGAAGGGCCCCCGAAACGGGGATGATGCTTAGGTACAGTACGGGTTTACCCATGCGGGGGACCAGGAGCGGTAGCCGGTTCCGGGACTACCCGATGCCCCATCTATTCATGTATTTTCGGAGTGTATCATGGGCGCAATAGAACTTGAGGCCCATCTCCTGCATGGCCATTGCCCCTCCCCCCCCCGTCATCCGGCGCACAACTGCTAGGTCTGGACGGGGATACCTCTGGGGTCTGGATATCGTAACTCCCCTATCCGAAAGGACCTAATCATTAAGGGAGGTTACATCTAAACCCCCGAATCGGGAGCCCCATTTTCAACGCAACTTCAATTCGCAAA
>Ga0208902_1001590_pt1 | contig 10820 bp, 5 predicted proteins | sample AntAceMetag02UKH_FD_184767 | JGI IMG/M metagenome (GOLD analysis project Ga0208902, IMG submission 184767) | Saline lake microbial communities from Ace Lake, Antarctica - Antarctic Ace Lake Metagenome 02UKH (SPAdes) (version 2) | ecosystem: Environmental > Aquatic > Non-marine Saline and Alkaline...
ACTTTTTTCAGCAGCCAGGTAAGTTTTAACCGGCAGTCTTCCCTGAGGCATGGTATGGATTGAGGATACATCAAGATCACCAAAAACAGTAAGGGCAAGAGTTCGCGGAATAGGTGTTGCGGTCATCAGCAGCAGATCCGGCATATCTCCCTTATTAAGCAGGGCTATCCGCTGCAGGACTCCAAACCGGTGCTGTTCATCCACAATCACATAACGCAGTCTCTTAAAAACTACATCTTTGGAGAATAGGGCATGGGTACCGATAATGAGATCGATATCGCCCTCTACCAGAGCTTTCAGGATATGTTTCCGTCTGGATTGGGGGACTGATCCAGTCAGGTAGGCTAATCGAATTCCCAACGGCTCGAGGAATCGTGCGGCATTTTCAGCATGCTGCCTCGCAAGAAGCTCTGTTGGAGCCATAAATGCAGCCTGCCCGCGAACCTTTTGATCAATCACTTCCAAAGCAGATATAAAAGCGGTAAGTGTTTTACCTGAACCGACATCACCCTGAATAAGCCGAGCCATGGGGCGATTGCTTAAAAGGTCGGTTTTTATCTCTTCCAGCACTTTAATCTGATCCACGGTTAGCGTGAAGGGGAGATTGTTGATCAATGTTTGGGTAAGATGACTCGTTCCTGATGTAGAGGTCTTGTTCTTCTGCGGAATTTCAGTCTGCCTTCTGAGAGCCCTCCGACGGACTATTAGCTGTAGATAGAGAAGCTCCTCATACGCCAGTGTTTTTCTGGCAAGTTCCCGATCCTCATTACTCTTTGGGAAATGGATACTTTGCAGCGCTTCATACTTTGTCATGAGACCCATTGTCTGTCGTAAAGATTCAGGTAGTTCATCCTGAATATGCTTTACCGAAGTATGTAGTAAACTGGTAATATCTCTCCGTAAGGTATTCTGGGTAAGACGTCCCGAGAGGGGATATATGGGTAGAATTGAACCAAATGATTTAGATTCCTGATCGGGAATATACGGCTCAACTTCAAACGAACTGCTTTGCAGTTCACTGTACTTAACAGAGAAAGTTCCGTAAAGATAGAATTTTTTATCAATCTGCAGGAGCTCCTGCAGAAAGTTTCTGCCGAAACAGACAAGAGCAGCAAGTCCGCTCTCATCAGCGATGACAACTTTCAGTGTTCTGTTTCTGCCTCTTCCTATATAAGTATGCGATATAACCTCAATAATGGTATTTACAGGGGTTCCATTATATCCATTACTCAGAGGCACTTTTATTCTTCTGTCCTCATACGCTCTTGGTAAATGCAGAAGGAGGTTACACCAGTTTTTTATTCCTAATGCGGTATATGCTGCAAACGTAGATTTGCCGACGCCTTTCAGCTCACTGACTGGTTGCCGTAGTTCCCGCAGGTACATACCGAGGATTATCCGGTTAGAAGGGCAAAGAGGCGAGTGTGTTTGAGAGCCAAGCTATAACGAGACGGAAAACAATCGAAAGAGCAATGAAAGAAACTACTGAGGAGATCAGCAGAGTTCTTGCCGGAACTTCTTTCCCTTTAAACAGAAAATTATGTACCCTATTCTGCATTCCGGAGAGCAGGTTGTCCAAGATAGCTATATATTGGATGGAATTTGCTGTTTTCCGGTATTCAAGTAGGAGCCTGATTACAAATAGAATGATAAACAAAATAATAAAGAATGAGAGAACAGATCCTGCAGCCTTTACAATTAACGCAAGAATGATTCCAAAGGTTATTTTCCCCTGAGATCCCAAAATAGAAAAAATATTATTGAGAATACTCAAAGATATCATAGCTAGAATGGGGGAAAAATCAAATGCACCGCGCTGCAACCCGGGAAATCTGCGGAATAGATTTAAATAGGGATCAGTAATTTTTGTTATGTAGGTGTGGATCTTACCAAAACGAGATGCGCCGATTCCACCCCAGGAGAGAAAAATTCTGATTACAATTATAAATGAGTAGAGTGAAAGCAGCATGCTAAGAAAATTTGCTACCGGTTGCATAGAATTCTCCTTGGTTGAAACTATAGCTGCCTACAGTTTCTGAATAAAAATTTGGTTATGAATACCAGACATCCCTTACCAATGGGCTGTCCTTTATAATATCGATAAACTTTTCGGAAAATGCAACCCGAAGTTGATCAGAAACCTGAATAATTGTCTCCTGCCCAGAATCCTCATCATGAATATAGATAAATACTGAGCAGGTTCCCGGGGTATCCAGCAGCATATCCCGGATTTGATTTAGATTATCACTTATTGCCAGTTGTTTTGCAATACGGATGTTGATCCTTAAAATGCCCTGAGCACTCAATTTTTCAGGAGCTGTTACTGTATCAACAAGAAATTTAGGATCATCAGGTTTTGTGAGGTCTATTTTTCCGGTAAATCCGAGTATTTTATCTTTATCAACGAGCTGTCGATATTTCGCCCAGACTTTTGGGAAGATGACCAGTTCTATGGTTCCTGAAAAATCCTCAATGGTAACAAATGCCATAGGATCCCCTTTGCGGGTAACAATACTTCTTTTGTTTGTGACAATTCCCATGAGATTGCTTATACGATTATTGGTTAACCGATCGGGCCGCGACAGGTCAATTTGCACACAGCGTTTCCATATATCACGGTATTCATCCAGAGGATGGCCGGAAAAGTAGAACCCAAGCAGTTCCCGTTCAAACTCAAGTCTTTCGGAGCTTGAAATTTCATCAATCTGCTGCATTTCAAAATTCCCCAGAGATTCTTCCTCTTGGGTATCAAAAAGAGATGTCTGCCCGAATTGTGCGGCCTCTTTGCCTCTGGCAACATAATCAGTAACGCTCTCCAGATTCAAGAGAAGTGTAGCCCGGTTATCCCCCAGTGAATCAAAGGCGCCTGCTTTAATCAGGGATTCTAGTGTTTTACGGTTCGTCTGCTTTAAATTAATTCTGTTCAGAAATTCCATGAATGTGGCAAAAGGGCCATTCGCCTCACGTTCACTGATGATATGCCCGACCGCACCGGAACCAACATTTTTGACTCCTGTGAGTCCATATACAATTTTATTGTCCACTGCATTAAAGATACCGTCAGAGAGGTTGATATTTGGCGGAAGTAGCTCAATACCCATTGCAGTAACTTCATTAATATAATTAGTAAGTTTATCGGTATTATTAATTTCATTGGTAAGAGTCGCCGCCATGAATTCGACTGGATAATTAGCTTTCAGGTAGGCGGTCTGATAGGCAATTACGGAGTAGGCTGCTGCGTGTGATTTATTAAAACCATAACCGGCAAACGGTTCGAGCATTTCAAAGATCTCAAGAGCAAAATTTTGGCTGTATCCTTTTTTCAGTGCTCCTTCAATAAACTCAACTTTAAGTTTATCCATCTCTTTTAATTTTTTCTTTCCCATAGCCCGCCGCATAATATCTGCTTTGCCTAGTGAAAAACCGCCGATAATCTGACCGACCTTCATAACCTGTTCCTGATATACAATAACGCCATACGTTGATTTAAGCGTCTCCTCAAGATCGGGGTGGGGGTATTTTATGGTGATTTTTCCATTTTTACTGTCTACAAATTGGGGGATATTTGCCATCGGACCTGGTCTGTAGAGTGCATTCAGGGCTATAAGATCCTCTATCGAGTTTGGTTTTGCATTCTTAAGAATTCCCTGCATCCCTGAACTCTCAAACTGAAATATACTTGAGCTTTTTCCCTCACAAAGAAGGTTGAATGTAGCGGGATCATCCTCCGGGATTGTATTGATGTCTAAATCGATTCCGCGTTTTTTAATAAGCGCTACACTGTTTTTTATCTGGGTGAGTGTTTTGAGTCCGAGAAAGTCCATTTTTACCAAACCGCACTCTTCCAGCAGTTCCATGGTGTACTGTGTGGAAATCGCCCCTGTTTTAGGTTCACGGTAGAGCGGAACATAGTCGGTCAATTTATCATGCCCAATAACTATCCCGGCTGCGTGTGTTGAGCAGTGTCTGTTAAGTCCCTCAAGCCGGCGGCTGACATCAAACAACTCGGTATAAATTCCGCCTTTTTTCTCCAGCTCAGCAAGCTGCGGTTCCTGGTTAAATGCTTTTTTAAGCGTCATTTTGGGATCATTCGGTATCATTTTTGATATGAGATCAGATTCTGCAAATGGTATATCCAGAACTCTGGCAACATCTTTCACCACAGCTTTTGCTTTAAGTGTTCCAAAGGTTATGATCTGTCCAACCCGGTCTTTTCCATATTTTTCAGTAACGTAGTCAATAACTTCCTGTCGGCGGACAAAACAGAAGTCGATGTCAAAGTCAGGCATACTTACTCTGTCCGGGTTCAGGAAACGTTCAAAAAGCAGCTCATACTTCAGAGGATCAATATCGGTAATAGTGAGACCGTAAGCTACAATCGAACCTGCTCCTGAGCCGCGGCCCGGACCAACCGGAATATCATGCATTTTTGCCCAATAGATAAAATCCCATACAATAAGAAAATATCCGGTAAAACCCATCTTGATGATAACATTCAGCTCAAAATTTGTTCTCTCTCTGATTTCATCGGTAACTACAGGATATCGGGTTTTAATACCCTTCATGGTCAAGTGCCTGAGGTAGTCATCGGGGGAGTTGAAGCCATCCGGAATATCGTATTTCGGGAGGAGTGGGCCGGGAAGATCAATCTTGATATTGCACATTTCGGCAATTCGCAGAGTATTTGTTATGGCTTCAGGGGCATAGGGAAAGAGTGCTGCCATATCATCCCCGCTTTTCATATAAAACTGATCGGTTTTGAACTGCATTCGCCCGGTATCGTTTTTTTTTCTGTTTGTGCCGATGCAGATAAGTATATCCTGTGCATTAGCATCTTCCTGCTCAAGGTAGTGAATGTCATTGGTTGCTGTTAGCGGAATTCCGGTTTCTCTTGAGAGTTTTAGAAGCTGAGGGTTTACCGTTTTCTGCTCCTGAATTCCATGATCCTGCAGTTCCAGGAAATAATTTCCCTCACCAAACAGATTTTGATAGAAGTATGCTCTTTCTTTTGCTTTCTCATAATTATTGGTCAGCAGCAGGTGGGGAATCTCTCCGCCCAGACAGGCTGAAAGACCAATAAGATTGGCACTGTACTGCTCCAGAACTTCAAAATCTATTCTGGGTTTATAATAGAATCCTTCGGTGTAGGCAATTGAGCTAAGCACAAGAAGATTTTTATATCCTTCATAATTTTTGGCCAGCAGGATGAGGTGATGATACCGATTCCCTGATTCACTTCCATTTTTGATGTTTCGTGATGTGGGAGCCACATAGAATTCGCAGCCAACTATAGGGTTAATCTCCTGTTTAATGCATTCCTTATAGAATTTCAGTGCGCCAAACATATTACCGTGGTCAGTTATAGCAAGATGCTTCATTCCCATCTCTTTAGCTTTTTTCACCATTTTTGGAATGGATGCGGCTCCATCAAGAAGTGAGTAATCGGTATGATTATGTAAGTGAACAAAGTCTGTCATGCTATCCTCATAGTCTGGGTTATCATTGATCAAATCCTTCGGTCGTAAGGTACCATACCCCTGCCCCAGGGGATGATACTTTTCATTAATTGGCCGGAATGCAGCTGCCTAAACTATACCCTGTTAGGGAAGTGCTGTAAATACGGTAATAAATATTCATTTATCACTATGTTATTATGATATTTAGGTAAAAGCAAGTTTCAAGAATCAAAAAATCAAATTGGAAATTTTGTTTATTTTAGAAATTTGCTCAATCACCCATAGTGGTGTACTATATAAACAGACTATAGAGGGTGTTGTACGATATTTGGAACAATTTTTGTTCCAGTTAAGGGGGCGGTAATGAAAGAGTATTATATCGATCAGGATTCAGCAGAAACCAAAGAGTGGCTTGAATCGCTGGAGGGAGTTATAAAGCATGAGGGAAATGAAAAAGCTGATTTTCTTCTTCGGGAACTTACCGAAAGTGCAAGAAGACAGGGTGTAAGCACCTCTCCCGGTGTTCTCTCCCCATATACCAATACCATACTTCCCGGAAATTCAGAGAAAATACCCCTGGATGACTCATATACTGCAATGAAAGTTGCTGCCTATGTGCGTTGGAATGCAATGGCTATGGTTGCCAGGGCAAATAAAGAGGGTCGCAATTTAGGCGGTCATATTGCAAGCTTTGCATCCTCTGCGGTTCTGTACGAAGTGGGTTTTAACTGGTTTTTTCGTGGTTCTGATTCTGAATTCGGACAGGATCTCATATTTTTTCAGGGCCATTCAGCGCCCGGAATTTACGCTCGTGCATTTGTCGAGGATAGACTTAGTGAGGAGCAATTGCAGAATTTTCGAAGAGAAACAGAAGGGAAGGGCCTTTCCTCTTACCCCCACCCCTGGTTGATGCCTGATTTTTGGCAGTTTCCAACCGTTTCTATGGGGCTGGGTCCCCTAATGGGAGTATATCAGGCACGTTTTATGAAATATATGGACGCCAGAGAACTCTCAAAAGCAGGGGATCGAAAAGTTTGGGTATTTATGGGAGACGGTGAATCAGATGAACCCGAATCCCAGGCAGCTCTTACACTTGCAGCTAGAGAAAACCTGGATAATCTTATTTATGTCGTGAATTGTAATCTGCAGAGGCTTGATGGTCCGGTTCGTGGTAATGGAAAAATTATCCAGGAACTTGAGGGTAATTTTAGAGGTGCCGGATGGAATGTGATAAAAATCATTTGGGGAACTGAATGGGATGAGATTATGACGCGGGATACCGAGGGGCTGTTGCTGAGAAAAATATCTTCCATGGTAGACGGGGAGTTCCAGACAATACGTGCCCGCGGATCGGAATACATGAGGAAAGCTCTATTTGGTGATGATGATCGTCTTCTGAAACTGGTTGAAGATAAATCAGATAAAGAACTCTGGCAAATGTCCAGAGGAGGGCATGATCCGAGAAAAGTCTATGCAGCTTTTGCAGAGGCCCGAAAGCATACGGGAAAACCTACCGTTATACTGGTTAAAACTGTTAAAGGGTTTGGTATGGGAAAAGAGGGTGAGGCTGCGATGGGTGCCCACAACCAGAAAAAGATGAATTTTGAAGGATTAAAAGAATTTCGTGATCGATTTCACATTCCTCTTGAAGATAATCAGTTAGAGTCTTTACCGTTCATACGGCCTCCAGAGGGGAGTGATGAGGCAGAATTTATTAAACGATCCCGGAAAAAACTGGGAGGCCCGGTCCCTTCACGGACTGTAGTGAATGAAAATCTCAAGATTCCTGAGTTGTCGCTGTTCAAGGCATTGCTAGGGTCTTCCGGTGATCGGGAAATGTCCACAACCATGGCCTTTGTCAGGATGCTGGGTATGCTGGCAAAAGATGCCCAAATTGGGAGACGGATAGTTCCGATTGTACCGGATGAAGCAAGGACTTTCGGTATGGAGGGGCTGTTTCGTCAACTGGGAATTTATGCTCCTACCGGTCAGCTCTATGAACCGGCTGATTCTGATTCTTTAATGTGGTATCGGGAAGATGCAAAAGGGCAGATTCTGGAGGAAGGAATTAATGAAGCCGGAGCATTTTCATCATGGATATCTGCCGGTACAGCACATGCAAATTATGGCATGGCAATGATACCTTTTTATACCTATTACTCTATTTTTGGTTTCCAGCGTATTGGGGATCTTGCCTGGGCAGCCGGCGACAGCAGAACACGCGGCTTCCTGATGGGAGCAACAGCCGGCAGAACAACCCTCAATGGTGAGGGACTGCAGCATCAGGATGGACACAGTCTTCTGGTAGCAGCAACACTTCCTACATGCAGGGCGTATGATCCCACATTCTCCTATGAACTTGCAGTTATTATGCATGATGGTCTGCAGAAAATGTATGGTAACGGTGAGGATATCTATTACTACATCACCTTGATGAATGAGAACTATGTGCAGCCTGCAATGCCGGAAGGTGCTGAGGAGGGTATTATTAAAGGTATCTATCAGTATAGAAAAGCCGGTGATGGAACCAAACGTGTTCAGCTTCTCGGCAGTGGTACAATCTTCCGTGAAATAATAGCAGCTGCAGATATCTTAATGGAAGATTATGGGGTAGAGGCTGATATTTGGGGAATACCCGGCGTTAATCAGCTTGCCCGAGATGGATATGAAGTTGACCGTTGGAATCTGATGAATCCAGGTGAACCCAAGAAAATATCCTATGTATCACAGGTGATGACGAATGCAGTTGGTCCTACAGTAATAAGTACAGATTATATGCGGGCATATCCTGAGCAGATACGCAGGTTTATACCCGGTGAAGTTACTATTTTAGGAACTGACGGCTATGGACGCAGTGACTCCAGAGAAAATCTGCGTGATTTTTTCGAGGTCGACAGAAAGTATATTGTTCTGGCAGCGCTAAATGGTTTAGCATCTGAGGGTAGTATAGATGTGAGTGTAGTAAAAGAGGCGGTCAGTAAATTTAATATAGAACCCGTGCGCCCTGCGCCATGGATCATGTGACGGAGGTTAAGTGATGGCAATAAAAGAGATACTTGTTCCGGATATTGGTGATTCTGATGTCAGCATAATTGATGTTTTTGTCACTACCGGTGATGTTATCGTAGAGGAAGATTCCCTGATTTCTCTGGAGAGCGAAAAAGCAGTTATGGATATTCCCTCTCCATTCAGCGGCAAGGTAACAGAGGTTCTGGTGAAACCGGATGATACTGTATCAAAGGGGGATCTTTTGGCCTATATTGAGACAGGGACGGAGGTGGAAGACGGGAGGCCGGAACCCTCTGGACAGAAAGTTGAGTCTGCTGCAATGGAAAAAGTATCAGCACCAGCAGCAGCACCAGCACCAACGCCAACGCCGGCAGCACCGGTTCTGCAGAATACTCCAGCTGGTAAATATCATGCATCTCCATCTGTACGTCAGTATGCAAGAGAATTGGGAGTTAGTTTGGGTCTGGTTGTTGGATCAGGACCCAAAGGGCGAATTACTCGTGAGGATATTCAGGGATTAGTGCAGAAAACAGTTAGAGATTTGTTGGAAAAAGGTACCGGTTCCCAAGGGTTTTCGGGTATCCCTGCAATTCCGTTAGAGGATTTTTCCCGGTATGGAGAGATTGAGACTGAGAAGTTGGGACGAATTAAGCGTATATCAGGCCCGAGGCTTCATACAAGCTGGCTGAACATTCCATTGGTTACGCATTTTGATGAATCAGACATTACTGATTTAGAGCTGTTTAGAAAACGTTTAAATAGTTTCTCTCGGGATGAGGGTGTCCGGTTCAGTATTCTTCCCTTTATCGTTAAGGCAGTGGTGCAGACGTTGAAAAATTTTCCCCAGGTAAATTCATCTATCGATACCGAACAACAAATGATAATCAAAAAGAAGTACTATAATATTGGCATAGCGATTGATACACCGGATGGTCTGGTTGTTCCTGTAATTAAAAATGCTGATACAAAAACTCTGGGTGAAATTGGGCGTGAATTGGCTGATCTTAGTGATCGTGCCAGAATGGGTAAACTGAAACCAGATGACTACAGCGGCGGAAGTTTTAGTATTTCCAGCTTAGGTGGAATTGGGGGGACAGGATTTACACCGATAGTAAATGCTCCGCAGGCAGCTATTTTAGGGATTTCCAGATCATCTGTAAAACCTGAATGGAATGGGACAGAATTTATTCCAAGAACTATACTGCCGTTTTCTCTCTCCTATGATCATCGGATTATTGATGGTGCGGAAGGAGCAAGGTTTTGTCGTGAACTTGCCGGGGTAATTGAAAAATATCCGATTATCCTGGTAGATTAATCGAAATTGGTAATAGGTACTTCTGTATGGATAAGATGCTGAGCTCTTCATTCCAGACTTACTTCCTCCAAAGCGTGTGAAATAACCGGTCTTCGATAGTAACGATAAGCTGATTCGGTTTTGAAACCCAATGAAGTGTAGAGTGCAAGAGCTGCTTGGTTACGGCTGTTCACTTCCAGACCGGCAGGTTTTTTATAGGTCGTATGGATAAAATGAGCTAGTTCACAGAGAGCCAGCTTTCCAAGTCCTTTTCTTCGATATTCTGGGAGAACTCCAAATCCAAATATAAATGCTGTATTTTCAGGCTTGGTATATGCTATGCACCCCATGCCGACAACAGAGTGGTCTTGGTGAAATGAGTAACAGTGCCGATCCTCAGATTGGAAGGTACTCTCCAACATCACACGTGCATTTTCAGATGAACCGTTAAATATGCTCACATTCAGTTTAATAAACTCATCAACACTATTTATAGATGTTTTTTTTAATGTAATCCCGGTTTCCTGATATGGAATGTCAGTATCCAGTTTCATGCTGTATTCAGTAAAATCATATGGTATTTCTGCATTTTTCAGCATCTGCAGGCCACTTTCAGATTGATCATTACAGACGAAAAGCAGTGATGGAAAATTAAATTCCAATAGTTCAGCTTCTGCTTTTGTGAGGAGATTTTTGAAGACCCCTTTTTTCCTGTAGGAAGGATTAACGAAACCCGAGATCTCAGCCTCTTCCGGGGTGGGGATGAATAATGCTGCGACACCAACCAGCTCTTTACCTGCCCGGGCGGTATGAAAAAGTCTGAGAGAGGGTTCACAGGTATATGCGGCATTTACCGAAATATCTATTGATTCATGGGTTTTATCATGTGCAGAGCAAGTCCTGATAAGTTTGTTTACAGCACTCATTTCAGCAGTGGTAAAAGTTTGCTGCGAATGATAGGTTATCTTTTTCAATCAGCACACCTCTATAAGTTGGGAAAGATCGGGTTTGATATGACAGCATAGAAAAAATATATTATATCAGATATTCACTGCAGCGAT
>Ga0208902_1001591_pt1 | contig 10820 bp, 4 predicted proteins | sample AntAceMetag02UKH_FD_184767 | JGI IMG/M metagenome (GOLD analysis project Ga0208902, IMG submission 184767) | Saline lake microbial communities from Ace Lake, Antarctica - Antarctic Ace Lake Metagenome 02UKH (SPAdes) (version 2) | ecosystem: Environmental > Aquatic > Non-marine Saline and Alkaline...
CGGACTGGTCGGAGGTAGCCATGGCGCCGGAGAGATCAGCGTTAGCGGAGAGGACGAAGCTGTAGCTGGTGGCCTCGGGAACGCTGGTCCAGGAGAAGCCGGCTCCGCTTTGCGGTACGCCCATGGCGCCGACCTCGGGAGCGATGAGCTGTACTGCATTGGCAGAGGACGCCTCGATGGTGAAGCTCCAGGTCTCGGACCAGGGGCTGTGTACGCACTCATCGGTCTCGGTGTTGGCCTCTCTTACGTGCCAGGTGTAGGTGCTACCACATTTGAGGGGTTTCTGGTAGCCAGTGGTACAGATAGCCTCGTCAAGAGTGTAGTTGACGAGGCCGTCCCAGTAGAGCTGGGGCGGACTGCCCTCGATCTCGAGTTCGTCGATGGTGACGATGGTATTACCATCCTCGTCCATAATCTCGATGTCGTAGCTGCAGGCGAGGCACATTCTCTCCCACTTAAAGGTAAGCGGGGCGCCGTCGCAGGTGGCGCAGGCATCGCAGGCAACGATAGACTCATCGGCGGGGGAGGTGAGGACGATGCCCTTCTTGGCGGCGCAGTCCTCGTAGGACCAGAGTGTGCCGTCGGAGGCGTCGGATACCTCGTAGCGATCTGTATCAATGGCCCATAGCACGGAGTTGGTGTCGATGGTGGTGCAGCCGCAGATGCGCAGCGCCGAGGGCTCGTTGTCGAAGTCCTCTTCGGGGGATTCATCATCTGTATCCAGTCCGGCGATTAAGTAGTCCCAGCTTTCGCTGCCGCAGCAGTCGGTTTCACAGGGGGTGAGGTTGCGGGCAACGCCGCTGTAGTGGTCAATACCTGTATGACTGTCGGTGGTAAAGCGGTCACACAGGCAGGGTTCATCGGGGTCGACCCGGATACTATCGCTAACGGCGTACAGGGTGCCGTCGCTCCTGCCGATGGCGATGCCGTCGTAGTCAAAGCTGAAGGGTTTCAGGTCATCCCATTCGCCGCTGTCGGTGGTGGTGCGGTAGATTCCGCCGGTAGAATTATCGGAAACGGCGGCGAAGAGGGTGGTGGTGCCGTCGCAGTCGTAGCAGGCGACGTGGACTTCTGCATTGTCGTCGCCATTGGGAATGTCGTCGGTAAGCTCCCAGGTCTCGCCGCCATCTTCGGACCAGGCGACCGGCTGATCACCATAGCCGCCGACGGCAATGATGCCGTTCACGCAGCAGGAGGTGATGGAGTGGCCGGAGCCGACCTCGGTGTCAACGCCGTCACTGGGGCGCCTCCCGTACTGGGTGGAGGTGGAGACCATGCCCGTATCATCAAGGACGTAGACGATGTTCTCGCTCTCGACGGCGAAGTCCTGGATTACAAGCTTCTGGTTGACTGCCTTGTTCCAGCACTGTCCGCAGTCGCGGCTGTAGTAGAGGTCCTCGGTGCCCTGGATGCCCATGTAGACGGTGCAGCAGTCCTCAGACTCGTCACAGGGTAACCTGAGCATTATATTATCGTCATCATGATCATATTCGTCTACCCAGTCGCCGTGGTAGATGCGCTCCCAGGTATCGCCGTTGTCGTAGCTGCGCCAGATGCTGTCACATTGACACACCTGCCAGACATTGCAGGCAATGCATTCTTGGCAATCTCCCCCCCATGGCTGCATCTGGTTTATGGTGGAAAGATAGATTGTCTCGCAGTCGGGGCAGACGGCCATGTCGGAGAGGTAGTCGATATCGGTGTCAATCAAGCCTATCTGGTTGAAGGAAACACCGTCGTCCAGGCTCACCGAGAAGGCCGACTCATCACAGTAGCCGCCCCAGAGCCTGCCTTCGTCCAACGTCACATCCACATCGAACCATTCCATTTCCTCACTGACGAACCACCACACGGCACTCCACACCAGATCAAGAGCGCCGCTGGTGCTGGCAAAAGCCTTATCACCGTCAGGGGAGTAGGCCACCACTGCCATGTAGGGTCCAGAGGGGTCCTTGCAGGCGGCTTCCCATTCGGGGCAGCAGTCGTCGAGCTCGACGGTGTGATAGACCGCCACTCCCTCGCAGCAGTCGAACCTTTCCGGTCCCCAGTCATTACCCGGTTCATTACCATCCCAGTCATTATCCCAGTCGCAGCGGGTGCCGATCATCGCCTTGGCACTGTCGGCATCGCCATGAACGTCGATGCTGGCCAGGAGGGGGTCTCCGGAGGGCCCGCAGCGCATGCTCAGAGAGCCGTCCTCGGAGATGATAACGTAGCCGCCCACGAGATTGGTGACCGTATCGAAGGCGTCAACATAGAGGTATACATTGCGTGCGCCGGGGTCGGTGCCGTCGTAGTCGTCAGGTAACGCTGTTCCCATGCTCCTTATTCCAGGTAAGGTCAACAGCTCATTACCGTCGTTGGTTATCTGGACGGCATTGCCAAATTCAGCCTCGGCGTTCCAGGCGCCGCCGCTCTCCCAGATACCTGACTGTAGATAGGGGAATGGTTCGTACATACCACTAATATCAAGACTAGAGGTCATGCAGACGATGCTGTCATCCATATCGAAGTTGGGGGAAAACTCGACATCGACTACTGCGACGCTCCAGATGGCGGCGGTGTTCGGGTCCCCAGTCTCGTCGCTGTCATCAAAGCCAGGGTAGAAGGAGGTGTCCTCCCAGCTGCCGCCGAGCCAGGTGCCGGCCTCGAGGCGGTATACCGAGCCCCGGACATAAGGAGGCGCGTGGCCATCAATTGCTGCAATACCGCCGACAGCTATATTGTGGATACCGTCCACCTCAGGGGAGACGTCGATATCGTAGATGAGGGCCATCGCGGTATTACCGGTATCTTCCATATGCCCGGCAAAGCTGAAATTGTCTCCGCCGTCGTTAGATGCCACTACCGCCGGTCTGAAAATGTGAGGGAAGCCCGCTTCCATGTAAAGCTCGGGATCGAAAATCATGCCGCCTACGGCTAGCCAGTCCTCGTCATCCTGCGCGACAGCTATGCCGCCGTAGGAGAGCATGAAGAAGGGTCCGGGCAGGTCGGCCGCATCCTGGACGGTAGCGGTGATGTCAGTCCAGGTTATGCCGGCGTCAGTCGACTTCCATACCCTGGGCTGGGTGAATACGCCCTCTAAGGAATCAGCGCCAGAGTCGGCGAAGTCATTATGGTCCGGGTCGTCGTACTGTGTCCATACTACAGTTCCACCCACTATCCAATCCTGGACACCGAATCCGCCATCAGTTATTTCGAAGTAGGCATCCTTGGTAAACCAGGGGAAGTCGGCGTAGAGCATGCCGCTGAACTCCATCAGGTCGTCATCGTCGTAGCAGAGGGTGTAGGGGTCGACGGTAATGGTGCCGGTGATAGCGGCAGCGAAGACTCCATCGCCTTCATCACCGGTAAACATGGTGAAGTCACCCATCAGGCCGCAGGAGTCACCCTCCAGCCAGCCCTCAATCTCGGCGACCTCGTCGGATATCCTCGTGACGGTCACCTTGCCATAATGAATGTCAAACTCGCCGCTCAAGCCGTGAATACTCTCCGGATCTCCGTCGTCACAGGAGGTTATGGCGCCGATGGCGTAGATGGTATCGCCGTCAGGGCCCACGGCATACTCGAAGATGTCCGTGCCGGGGGCGATGACGTTGTCCTCCCAGCTTGGCGTGGTAACCGTGCCCCACTCCATCTCGTCGGCCTGGGCTTCGCTGGCGGGTAGAATAGCAGCGCCCAGGGCGAAGACGAGACCGATGGCAAGACCCACGCCCAGTATCTTAGAAAAAAGTTTAGTTTTCATCGAACTATATTACTCCTTAAGGATTTACCTTTCCCCACACAAAAGAATATGTAAGCACACACCTCTTTTTTCTCGTGGAGATAAGGCTATGTTCTGATCCTGCTGTTTTGGCTCCCTGATAAGGGGCAAATCCCTTCGCGATAAGGGTAGGTGGGGTATCGGTCCGGGCTCTCTCTAACGGCACCACCTCCTTCATGGCTAATCATACTATAGAACTAATACCATAGCACTACTCGTATCATTATAACACGGCTTGTCAAGGGGGTAGACGGGGTATTTTTCAACCCTATCCCCATAATGTGGTTGAACCCTATCCCCTTGATCCCCTTCCCCTTGGCAAGGGGATCAAGGGGATAGGTTTGTTAATGAAGGGGCTAGCGCCCCTTCAAACTACCCTGTTGTGGGAAGGGGTGATTGTTCTTCATGCCCCATTGCAGATAGTGAGGGCTGTGCTATTTTACATAATCCGTTGTGCTGTGGTGAGGGCTGTGTGCTTCTAAAATACCATTTGTAGTGCGATAGTCTCTCCTTTAGCAAGGGGAAGGGGAGAGGTTTGTTAATGAAGGGGCTGGCGCCCCTTCAAACTGCCCCATTTGTAGATAGTGATGGCTGCGCTATTTTACATAATCCCTTGTGATGTAGTGAGGGCTGGTGTTCTGCTTAAAGGCCAGGTGTTTAGCAGTGGTTGCTTTCCCTAGATAAAGGAGGGAGAGGTTCCCCAAAAAGCTAAAAGAAAGAAAAGACTGGAGAAAGTGGAGACTAAAAAAGGAGAGCCCCCCGGAATTCCGGGGGGCTCTTTTATCCTGTCTAGCTATTGTCAGTCAGGCCGAAGTTAGGACTTGGGGCCCCTGCTCCTGACAATCAGTACGATAACCACCACTATCAACGCAGCGCCGATACCGATCATGGCATATATCCAGATCGGGGTTATCTGCTGGGTGGCCGGTATGTTGATAACCGCGGGTTCACCCGGTGGCGGCGGTTCGACAATAATCTCTTCCGGAGCGGTGGAGAAGGTGCCGATGTCGCTCTGGCTGAGCATAATGCCGTCCTTCCAGGCGGTCACCTGCCAGTAGTAGGACACCTCGTAGTCGAGGGTGCCGGAGTAGGCGTAGGCGGTACCGGACTGGTCGGAGGTAGCCATGGCGCCGGAGAGGTCAGCGTTCTCAGAAAGGACGAAGCTGTAGCTGGTGGCCTCGGGAACGCTGGTCCAAGAGAAGCCGGCTCCGCTTTGCGGTACGCCCATAGCACCGACCTCGGGAGAGATGAGCTGTACTGCATTGGCAGAGGATGCCTCGATGGTGAAGCTCCAGGTCTCAGACCAGGGGCTGTGTACGCACTCATCGGTCTCGGTGTTGGCCTCTCTTACGTGCCAGGTGTAGGTGCTACCGCACTTGAGGGGTTTCTGATCCCCGGTAGTACAGCCCTCGGGATCGTATGTGACCAGACCGTCCCAGTATAGCTCGGGCGGGCTGCCCTCGATCTCGAGCTCATCTATGGCGACGATGGTATTACCATCCTCGTCCATAATCTCGATGTCGTAGCTGCAGGCGAGGCACATTCTCTCCCATTTAAAGGTAAGCGGGGCGCCGTCGCAGGCAGCACAGGCATCGCAGGCGAGGATAGCTTCATCGGCGGGGGAGGTGAGGACAATGCCCTTCTTGGCGGCGCAGTCCTCGTAGGACCACAACAGGCCTCTGTCGGAGGCTTCCTCTACATCGTATTCATGGGTATCGATAGCCCAGAGTACGGAGTTGGTATCGATAGAGGTGCAGCCGCAGATGCGCAGTGCCGAGGGTTCGCTTTTGAAGCGCTCGGTGTTCTCATTCAAGCCGGCGATCAGGTAGTCCCAGCTTTCGCTGCCGCAGCAGTCGGTCTCGCAGGGGGTCAAGTTACGGGCAACGCCACTGTAGCTATAGCCACCCTCATCAATGAAGCGGTCGCAGAGGCAAGGGGCAGGATCGGTAGCATCAGAGACCCTGATGTGATTGCTGACAGCGTAGAGGGTGCCGTCGCTGCGGCCCATGGCGATACCGTAGTAGGGGTAGTCGTTGGCGTTGAGGTCATCCCAGGCGCCGCTGTCGATAGTGGTGCGGTAGATGCCCCCATTGCCGCCGCTGCCCACGGGGATGGGGCGGATGGGGCCGGGGTTAGATGTGACTGCGGCGAAGAGGGTGGTGGTGCCGTCGCAGTCATAGCAGGCGACGTGTACCGTGCCGGTGCCGATACTGTCGAGGTCGTCGGTAAGCTCCCAGTTCTCGCCGCCGTCATCGGACCAGGCAACCGGCTCGTCACCGGCGCCGCCGACGGCAATGATGCCGTTCACGCAGCAGGAGGTGATGGAGTGACCGGAGCCGACCTCGGTGTCAACGCCGTCACTGGGGCGCCTCCCGTACTGGGTGGAGGTGGAGACCATGCCGGCGTAATCGAGGACGTAGACGATGTTCTCGCTCTCGACGGCGAAGTCCTGAATAGTCAGCTTCTGGTTGACTGCCTTGTTCCAGCACTGGCCGCAGTCACGGGTGTAGAAGAGGTCTTCAGTACCCTGGACACCCATGTAGAGGGTGCAGCATTCAGCATCCTCGTCGCAGGGCAGCCGGAGCAGTAGTTCTCTGGGAGCAGACCATACGCTACCTTGGATCACTCCCAATCGATCAGTCCAATTGCCGTGGTAGATGCGCTCCCAGGTATCGCCGTTGTCGTAGCTGCGCCAGATGCTGTCGCAACCGCATACCTCTGTCGAGCCGTTCTCCTCTTGTATGTTAATGGTGGAGAGGTAGATCGTCTCGCAGTCGGGGCAGACGGCGACATCGGATAGTAAGTCGATATCGGTGTCGATAAGACCGATCTGGTTGAAGGATACACCGTCGTCAAGGCTGACCGAGAAGGCGGACTCGTCACAGAGGCCACCTGCTGGATCATCATCAAGGGTGACTATGATTACACCACCAGCATCCACTCGTATGAAGCCACTGGTGGAGGCGTAGGCTTTCTCACCGTCGGGGGTGTAGGTAACTAACGCCGCATAGAGACCCGAGGGGTCCTTGCAGGCGGATTCCCACTCGGGGCAGCAGTCGTCGAGCTCGACGGTGTGATAGACCGCCACGCCCTCGCAGCATTCGACTACGGTAGTGCCGTCAATACCATCAACGGTATATTCGCCGACGTAGACACCGACCATGGCCTTGCAGGTGTCGGCATCACCATAAACATCGATGCTGGCCAGGAGAGGGTCGCCGGAGGGCCCGCAGCGCAGGCTTAGAGATCCGTCCTCGCAGATCATGACAAAGCCGCCGACCAGCTCGGTGGTGACGTCATAGGCATCAACGTAGAGGTAGATGTTGTTGGCGCCGGAGTCAGCTCCGTCGAAGTCGGCGGGCAGGGCAAAGCCCATGGTCCTCAAGACGGGCACAGCCCACAGCTCATTGCCGTCGTTGGTTATCTGGACGGCATCGCCAAAGCCAGCCTCAGCGTTCCAGGCGCCGCCCCCATCAAAAGTACCCTCCTGGAGGAAGGGCAGTGGTTCACCCACTTTCGTGCCACCCGGCCCGCTAAGGATAAACGAGACGCCCATGGTGACGATGGTGTCGTCCATATCGAAGTTGGGGGAGAAGCCGACCGCGACTACGGCGATAGTTTCTATAAGGGGCAGAGTGGTATCGGTGCTGTCGTCCCAGCCGGGGTAGGCAGTAGCATCAGCCCAGCTACCGCCGAGCCAGGTGCCCGCCTCCATGCGCTGGACGAAACCCCCAACGATGTTCACGCCGGCAACAGCGATGTTGTAGACGCCGTCAACCTCGGGGGATACGGCGATGTCGCGGATACGAATAGCAGTCGCATCAATCAGGTCGCCGGTGAAGGAGAAGTTGTCGCCGCCGTCTTCAGAGGCGACTACTACGGAGTCACCAACATCATCAACACCAGCGATGGCGACCCAGTCCTCGTTATCCGGGGCGAGGGCAACGCCGCCGTACTGGAAGTCAGTGAATCCAGCAGTGCTAAGGGCATCGTCAACGGTTTCGGTGATGTCGCTCCAGGTGACGCCGCCGTCATCGCTTACCCAGACTGCGGCCCAATAACCGCCGGCAACTGCGGCAGGTCCACCAACATAAGGTGCAGTAGCAGTCCGCCCAATGGCAAAGACGATGCTGCCATCGTCGCCACCGACGGCGTAGTCAAAGATGTCGGTATCGGGGGCGATGACAAAGTCTTCCCAGCTCGGCGTGGTAACCGTGCCCCATTCCATCTCGTCGGCCTGGGCTTCACCTGCCGGAATAACGGCAGCGCCCAGGGCGAAGACGAGACCGATGGCAAGGCCCACGCCCAAAATCTTAGAAAAAAGTTTAGTTTTCATCGATCTTAAATTTATCTCCTTTTTAGGATTTACCTTTCCCCACATAGAGGTATGCAAAAACACACCTCTCTTTTTCTTGTGGAGATAAGACTATGTTCTGCATTTTTCCGTTTTCGCTTCCTTATAAAGGGAACTTCCCTTCGCGATAAGGATAGATGAAGTATCGCTCCCGGGCTCTCTCTAACGGCACCACCTCCTTCTTCTGATAACTCAATACTATTATAGCACACCTTGTCAAGGGGTTAGAAGGGTATTTTTTGATTTTATTTAACCCTATCCCCTTGATCCCCTTCCCCTTGGCAAGGGGAAGGGGAGATAATTACTAATGAAGGGGCTGGCGCCCCTTCAAACTACCCTATTGTGGGGAGGGATGATAATGTTTCAAAGTACCCTTTATGTTGTAATGAGGGGTGGTGTTCTTTTTGAACGCCGAGTGTTTGGCAGTGGTTGCTTTGGGGAGGGCTGTACGCTTATAAAACGCCATCTGTAGTGCGATAGTCTCTCCCTTATTAAGGGGAAGGGGAGAGGTTACCAAATCACTGCTTAAAGGCCGCATTGGCCAGATCGTCCGCCTCGGCATTCTGGCGGCGCGGGATATGGGAAATACTGAAGCCTTTGAAGGAGGCGGCAAGCTCCTTCATCTCGAGGTAGAGCGGCTTGAGGGCGGCGTTTCTAACCCGGTAGCTGCCGTTTACCTGCTTTACCACCAGCTCCGAGTCGAGGTAGACATCAACCTCGCCGGCACCCAGATTGACGGCTTCTTTGAGGGCGGCAATAACCGCCCGGTATTCCGCCTGGTTGTTGGTGGCCCGGCCGATTTGCTGCGAAATGGAGGCAAGCAACTGTCCCTCACCGTCCTTGATGGTGGCGCCGATAGCGGCCTGGCCCGGGTTTCCCCGCGATGCGCCGTCGGCGTGTATTATTACTTTCATTTTGGAACCCTATCCCCTTAATCCCCTTCTGTGGAGAGGGGTAATAATTGTTCCTGCTTCTTGAAACTACCCTTCTGTGGAGAGGGGTGATAATTCTTCAAACTACCCTGTTTTTGGGAAAGGCCGACTTGCTTATGCCAGGAAGAGGATGCGCCCGCAGCTAGTGCACTCAATGAGAGCGCCGTTCTTTACCCGCTGCATCTCGGCGCTGGAGAGTGATATGCGACAGCCGTGGCATATACCCTGCTCTACTCTGACCACTGCTGTCCCCTTACCTTTTCTGAGCTCGGTGTAGAACTCGACTGCTTCCGGCTCGATGACGGCCGACAGCGACGCCCGCTTCCCGGTGAGTCCGGCAAGCTGCTCCTTACGCTCTTCAATCCCGCTCTTAAGCTGTTTCTGCTCCGCCCGCCACTCAGTCTTCAGTTTTTTCAGCCGACCGGTTGCGCCGGCGGCCCTGGCTGAGGCGGCCTCGGTCTCCTCAATTACCTCCACTGCCTTGTCCTCCAGGCTGCTGCGGCGGGCTTTAAGCCCGACGGCTTCCTGCTGGAGATTACCCAGCTCTTTGGGGTTTGTGGTCCGCCCGCTGTATAGCTGCTCCTCGATGCGGGCTACCTTGGCTCCGGTATCGCCTATCTCACCCTCCAGGGAGCGCTGTTGGCGGCTTAGTTCCTCCAGGTGCTCCTTTTCGGCGGCAAGCTCGCTACCGGCACGGAGCACGGCCTGGCTCTTCCCGAGCCGGGCCGTCATCTGACGGATAGCCTTCTCGTTGGACTCAATTGCAAGGTCCACTTCCTGCAGCTCGAATAGGTCTCTGGCGATACTCATTTTCGTTTCACTCTATTCTATAACGGCGTGGGTGGCGAGTGCAAAGGAGAGGGGGTGGAGATTGACAACCAGGTGCCATGGACATATGATTAATGAGAGGTGAAAGTATGAAGGAGATACTTCTGGCGATTCATATAGAGGCACTGCCTGAGGGTGGATTTTTAGCCACCAGCGAAGAATTGCCCGGTCTGGTAGCTCAGGGACGGACAGCGGCGGAGGCTTTAGAGATTGCGCAGGATGTAGCACGTAAGCTCGTTGAGTCTTGCTATGAGCATGGTGATGAGCTTCCGCCGGCATTGCGTACCGCCTCTCCGGCAAGCGGTGATGTCCACATTCCGGTGAGCGTATCCTGATGGGCAGGCTTGCCGGCTTCAGTGCTAATGAGACAATTCGCAAGTTGAGGCGGGCTGGCTTCACTTTTGACCGCCAGGCGAAAGGGAGCCACGAAATATGGTAGAATCCCCAAACTCGTGCCCGCACTACCGTGCCTCACCATCCCGGTAACCTCCCCGAAGGAACGCTGCGTGCTATCCTGCATCAAGCCGGAGTCAGTATAGATGAATTCCTGAAGCTTTGAGGGGTAATTATTGAGGATGCGGGGTTATAGCAATGATAGTAATTGTTGGTATACGATTACCCCTGGCATCTAGTTCATCTGGCCCATAATACCAAAACAATCTATATGCATTCGGTGTGTTTTGTTCTGCATAGGCCTCAAAGACCTTTTCCCCATTCGGGCCACTAAGGCTTTTAAATTCATGGGTTTGGAGACTTTTGTAACGTGGGTTTTGAGCCAGGAGCTTAATAGCTTTTTTGACAGCTTTGTAGTGTGTTTTTTGGGACGAATCGCCCTTAAGCGAGTTATAAACACTACTTGCTTCGTCCGTCCATTCCAGCTCAAACAAAATGCTTAGCCTTATAAGGTATCAAGATTAATCTTAGAAACCTTACCCTCTGCGGC
>Ga0208902_1001592_pt1 | contig 10820 bp, 8 predicted proteins | sample AntAceMetag02UKH_FD_184767 | JGI IMG/M metagenome (GOLD analysis project Ga0208902, IMG submission 184767) | Saline lake microbial communities from Ace Lake, Antarctica - Antarctic Ace Lake Metagenome 02UKH (SPAdes) (version 2) | ecosystem: Environmental > Aquatic > Non-marine Saline and Alkaline...
AATCTACACCAATTGGTCTCAAATGATCAAAGATCATCGGAGCGAAAAAATAAAGTAGCGGAATAATTATTATAACAATTGAAATTAAAATTGCATTTTTATTTTTTACTTTATCTAAAATATTTGTATTTTGTTTTTTCATTATATGTCTATTTATATTTTAATTAATAAATCGAAATTTTAGTAATGTCCAGATAGCTTCTAAACCATCAGTCCATCGTATTTTTTTCCCCTCCTCAATTTTACGTGGATAATAATTTATTGGAATCTCAAAAATTTTAATACCTCGTTTTGCAACTTTTGCCGTTGCTTCCGGACAAAACTCAAATCGTTCACATTGCAAATTCAAATCTTTTAATAATTCGGTTCGAAAAACTTTATAACACGTTGGCTCATCCGTAAGTTTTTGTCCATATAGGATATTAGTAACCCACGTTACTAATCTACCTCCCAAATAATATCTGCCATAACTATGTTTATTTTCACTATTTAAAAATCGTGATCCATAAATTACATCTAATGAATTATTTAAAATTGGTTGTAATAATTTGGGATAATCTAAAGGATCATATTCCAAATCACCATCTTGAATTATTGTAATTTCACCCCTTGTAAAATCAAGACCTGAGCGAATCGCTTTTCCTTTTCCTGAGTTACTTTCATGAAATATAAGCTTAATATTTTTTATTTGATTATAATCTTGCTTTAAAATTTCCCGTGTACCATCTGTACTACAATCATCGACTATTATGATTTCTTTATCAATGGATACTTGTTGAACTTTTTCAATAATTTGACGAATTGTATTTTTTTCATTATATACCGGCATTAATACACTTAATAATGGCTGTTTCATTAGAATTCCCACCATGGATTTATTTTATATATTAAACAAGGACCATTCTTTATATCCCCTTCGACATGGATTAATTTGAATCTTTGAGGATATTTTTGTATTAAACGATATGATGTTTTTATGGAATTTGAAAAAGTGTCTACAATAATATATCTAACATTTTTCTTTTCAATATCGCCAAGACGCCGTTTTTCATATTTTGAATCAAATTTACTCCAATAAGACGCTGTTCGATATCCCCTTCTCTCAGAAAATAGATAGAATGTATTTTCTTTTCTGCTTCCAATGATGGCATTCTTATCTGTATTATTTTTTATCCATTTGGCGGCATTGAGATAATTTTGAATTTGGGGAGGATATTTTTGACCAATATGGGCTTTTTGTATCTGATAACCACTACCGGCAAATCCGGAGAAAAGTAAAGAAGTAAATAATACTATTACAATAATATATTGGATTGATAAGGATATTTTTTGATTTAAACCTAATAAAAATCTTAATCCATTATAAAAATAAATAATAAATATTGGTAAAAATACACTGATATATCGTGCCATAGGTAGAGGATTTCGGTCAGGTGTACCTATAGCAAGTACAATCAATGACAAAGGTAAAAACCATTCAATTATTGAATGCTCTTTAATTAATCGTTGTCCCCATCCAATTAACAAAATCAATGTAATCAGTCTATAAATAATATTTACCGGACGAATAATAAATCGAGTGACATCATGCGCAAATAACACTTGAGGAATAAGAGTAAGTATCGTTTGCATATTCTGCAAAAGACTAACGAACATATATTGTATTCCTGTAAATGTCAGACCTTTACTTCCCGTAAATAAATCCAATTCTGACTGTCCTGTTCCAAGAAATGCATTTCGTATCTGCCATACGAGAAAAATTCCAATACTCACACTTCCTGCAATAATTAATTGTTTCCATTGCTTTCTTAATATAGAAGTAATAAGTAGAGCTGCAATCATACTAACCCCTAATGAACGTATAAAATATACCATTACAACGGCTATTCCTAAGCCTATACTCCAAATCCATTTATTTTTCATATCATACTTTAAATAAAAGAAATAACTTAAAAGTGTAAAAAACATAAAGGGTATTTCTGTCATTACTAAACTTGCAAAATCACCAATAAAAGCATTTACTCCCAATATGATTGTCAGAATCCCTGCCCAATTATCATCATATATGGTTTTTACAATTTGATAGAACAGAAATATTGTACCAATAAATAAACAAAATACCAGACTTTTAAGTAATAGAATATTTACACCAAATATTTTTATTAATGGCGCTATTAAAAATGGTAAACCCGGTTGGTCAGTAGTTTTATAAATATCAATAGGTTTCTGGATAGTTTTATATTCTCCTGTAAATGCTATTGACATTCCTCCACAAATATAGCGAGAATTATCGCCATTCATACTTAAGGCCGTCTTGAATGCCAGAAGTTGCAAAAATAACAAAGGAACAACTACAATATACATTTTGTATTTTTGGAAATATTCGTTAAAAATAATTTTATTTGTAGTAATTATGGAATTTGCCAAAATGACCCAAATTCCCATAATAATAATTATCAATAAAAAAGAACTCCGTAAAACACTGTGGTTGACATACCGTAAATAATCATTTGTGATAAAATCCCACTTACTATAAGAAATTATGAACCCGAACATTGACAGCACCAAAAAATACAAAAAACTCTTATGAATACCATTTATCTTCATTCTATCATCCTTATTTTCAATAATAATCTTTCACAAATCCTGTAAATTCATCTTTTCTAAAAATTACTCGTTTAATAAAAGCGAATCCAAATCCTATTCCATAGCCAAATATTTGTAATGGCACGATTATCGGAATGTAAAGCAATACTCGCCAATCGGAATATTTGAAAATGCCATGAATTGCCATACCAAATAAAAGCAAAAATCCCGCGACAATCAGTGGCAAAAATATATTTGGAAAAATACAAAATAAAACAATTATCAACATCGTAACTAATGTTCCTATCAATGGAAAAAAATGAATTAATTCTAACATCCCTTTATCTATCTTAAATAAATTTATTCTGGCAACTCCCCAATTAAAAACCTGCTTAAAAAATTTTCTTATTGAAGACCGCCTTTTATGATAGACAATTGCATCTAATACCTTTACTACTTTCCCACCGGTTGAAATCATTCTATGAGCAAACTCAATATCTTGGCCATGACGAAGCTTATTCATTCCACCAATTTTTTCTACTACATCAGCTCTTACGCCCATATTGAAACTACGAGGATAATATTTTGAAATTTTCTTTTTTGAATGTCCACGCATTCCACCTGTTGTAATAAAAGATGTCATAGAATAATCAATCGCTTTTTGTAACGGCGAAAAATTTGGAAGTACCTTATCAGGGCCACCAAAACCAGCTACTTTTTCTTTGGATACAACTTTTTCATAAGCTTTTAACCAACTCTCATTTGCGATACAATCACTATCAACAAAGATAAAATATTCGCCATGTGCATTTTTCATTCCGAGATTTCGTGCTGGTCCAGGACCTTTATGATCCTGTTTGAAAAAACGAATATTCAATATATTTTCTTTTAATAATTTAGAAATATATTCTTCCGTTTTATCAGTAGAGCCATCATCAACGATTAATACTTCAAATTTTTCTTTTTCTAATGATTGTATTTTTAACGATTCTAATAATTCTTGGATTTCATCAAGGCGATCATAAGTTGGAATAATAACAGAAAATATATATTTATAATTATTCATTTCTCTTCTTCGATTGATAGACAAGCATTTCACCAATTAATCCAATTGAAACTAATTGTACACCAAGAAGTAATAACAATACACCAAGTATCAACATTGCTATATGAGTACCAAACGATTCATTCAATACGAATTTTAGAATTAACATCCAAATCTCTACAACAAAACCAGCTAAAAAAGATAATAGCCCAACCATTCCAAAAAAGTGCATCGGTCTAACTGTAAATCTTCCTAAAAATAAGACGGTAATTAAATCAAACAGTCCTTTAAACAAACGTCCAAATCCATATTTACTTACGCCGTGTTCTCTTGGATGATGTTTAACTACCAATTCAGTAATTTTATATCCTTCCATTGCAGCCAAAACAGGAACATATCTATGTAATTCTCCATATACTTTAACTGATTTTACCACTTCATTACGATATGCTTTTAATCCACAATTAAAATCATGAATTTTTATTCCACTGAATATGCGTGTTGTATAATTAAACAATTTTGACAGCCATCTTTTTCCTATTGGATCTTTTCTATTTTTTTTCCAACCTGAAACTACATCCCAACCTTCATTTATTTTATTAACAAGATTTGGTATTTCGTCAGGATCATCTTGTAAATCTGCATCCATCGTAATTACAATTTCTCCTTCTGCCATATCAAATCCGGATTGTAACGCAGCTGCTTTACCTTTATTAAATCTAAAATCAACAAATTTCACTTCACTATTTTCATTTTCAAGATCAGATATTATTTTAGCTGAATTATCAGAAGAACCGTCATTAATAAAAATTATCTCACCATTCATATTTTCTTTTTGGAAGACATTAATAATTTTTTCTTTTAATTCTATTAACGTCTCTTCTTCATTGAATACAGGTATAACTAATGACACATCAATCATTTATTTATCTCCTCTAATCTTTTTTTTGCACGAGAAAATGAAGGATCAATTTCTAATGCTAATTTAAAAAATTTCTTTGATTCTTCAGAACGATCAAGTCCAAAAAGTATTTCACCTTTATGATAAAATAATTCCGGATTTTTATCTTTTTCTAAAATTATCGCACTATCAATAGAAGTTAATGCTTGTTGATAATCTCCCATTTTAAATAAGATCCAAGCCATTGTGTCATAATAAATACCATTTTGAGGTTCAAGTTGTAAGGATTTTTTAGACATTCGTAGTGCTTTTTGTAATTCCTCACCTTTTTCTGCTAAAGAATAACTATAATTATTATACGCTATTGCATCATTTGTATCAATTTTAATAATGGCTTCATAGATATTATTTGATTTTTCAAATTGAGAATTTTTATCATACAATATAGCTAAATTATGCAAAATATCAATATCATTTTCATTTTCGGAATTCAACATTTCAAATATTTGAATAGCTTTTTGTAATTCATCTATTTCACTATAAATTATAGCTTCTATATATTTCAAATTACTATTTTCTGGAAATCTTTTTAATGCAGAATCAATCACCGCTAAGCCCTCATCATATTTTTTATTCCTTAATAACCACAACGAGTAATTATTATATGATATTGAAGGAACTTTATCAAAACTAAAAACTCTTTTATAATAGAATTCAACACTATCTGGTAATTTTTCTTCAATACTTACTAATGCCTGAAAATGAGATATCCACCATTTTTCTTTCCATCGGGAACTTATTTTTTGTAAATAAATTTTTGCTGAATCTATTTTTTCTGAATCAATATAATTACTAATTTTATAATAATATGGAGTTAATTCCATAGAATCCGCCTTCATCCATTCAGATACAACTTCATTAACTTTATTTTCTTGCCCATTTAAAAATAACAGTTCAATTAACAGATCATAATATTTATTTTCATTACTTAACTTTATCAATTTTTTAGTAGTTAATATTGCCTCATCAAAATAACCAAGTTTTTCTTGAATTATTACTACATTATTTAAAATACTAATATCATCGGAACCTTTTTGTTGATATATTTTTAAAACTTTTTTCGCATTTGTAGTATCTTTTTTTGATAAATAGGCATTGATCAAACTATAATACACGTTATAATATTGAGGATCGTTTTTTATAATTTCTTTCCACAATTTTATGCTACTTTGAATATTACCGGATATCAAATAAATTTCAGCTAATCTATTTTTAAGATCATATTGGGTTGGTTCTAATTTTAAAGATTTTTTGTAATAATCCATTGCGCTGTTATATTTATATAAGTTAAAATATGCATCACCAATTGAATTATAGATTGTTACGGAATTTGTATCATATTTAAGAGCTTCCTGATATTCTAAAATAGCTCTGGAATAATTTCCACTAATTCGATAAATTTCAGCAATCGAAAATATTTGCATCGCTATCGTTGGATAAGAACGGTTATCAAAACTGCTTGCTACTTTATTTGTATCCTCAATTTTAATGCTTTGTTCAGCAACTTTAATTGCCGTATTATTGACGGCACAAGCAAAAAAAAGAAGAAATGATGTTATTAAGATTATCTTTTTCATAAAAATAAATTTAGGTATTTTTTATCTAATTTCCAAAAAAATAAATATAATAAAAAACCTCATTTAAATGAGGTTTTTTTGGTATGATATTAATTATAAATTAACCAAATAATTCGTTTCTATTACAATCACAAACAGCCTCAATTTTACTTTTATATTTTACATTATTTTTGTCATTCTTTTCCGAAAAATAATGTTTTATATAATTAACTGATCCACCACATATAGGACATTTGTTTTCTTTCTTTTCACGATGAGCAATTTTTGCTCCAAATGTTTTTACTTTTCCCACTTTATTACCCTATTTTTTATTCTTTTTTCCAACATTTTCAATTTTATAATATAATTGATTATTTTTCATAATACAAGAATTTTCTTTCTTTTTGCTACAAATCCATGAATATCCCACAACGAATTTAGTAAATGACACAAATGGATGGAAAAATTCCTCACATTTTACTTCTCATTTTCTCTTATTCCCTTTCCCCATTTCTGCTTTCTACTTTCTGCTTTAATTATTGGAGGAATATTACTTGCAAAAAGCAAAAATGTAAAATCTGTTTAATTTTATATTTGTGTATATTAGAAGTACAAGTTCTAATTTGTAATAATGATAATTTTCAAAAATATTTTAGTATTAACAAATATTATTTTATATCTTATTTAGTTATTTAGAATAGTAAAATATTTAATTTAAATTTGAAGAAAAATAAATGGAGAATTTTAAAATGACTAATACTACTGCTGATGTGATCATTGTAGGAGGTGGTCCTGGAGGTTTAACTACTGCAATCTATACCTCAAGAGGTGGACTTAAAACCATTTTATTAGAAAAAGGTATATGTGGAGGATTACCCGCAACTACTGATTTGATAGAAAATTATTCCGGTTTTCCGGATGGGATAAATGGAATGGAATTAATGGAGAAGTTTAAGAAACAAACGCTAAGATTTGGCACAAACATTATTGAATTTAAGGAAGTGAAAAAAATAGAACCAGCAGGGAAAAGGATAAAAATACAGACAACTGATAAAGAGTATTATGCTTATACTGTGATAGTAGCTTCGGGTAGTGTTCCAAAAAAAGTAAATGTTCCTGGCGAGGAAGAATATCAGAACAAAGGAGTTTCTTACTGTGCCACATGTGACGGTCCACTATATAAAGGTAAAGATGTCGCTATTATAGGCTGCGGAAATTCTGGGTTGCAAGAAGGAGAAGCACTCCTTAATTATGTCAAAAGTGTAACATTTATAGAATTCTTACCTTACATGACTGCTGAAAGTATACTGCAAGAAAGATTACAAAAAAATGAAAAAACAAACTTTCTCCTAAACCATATGCTCACTTCTATAAATGGGGATGAATATGTTAATTCTGTGACAGTAAAAGATCGTCAAACTAATAAGGAAAAAAAAATTGAGGTTTCAGGTGTCTTCATATATGCGGGCTTTTTACCTAATTCTAAATTTTTAGAGGGTGTTGTTAAATTAGATCAGTTAGGAAATATTATCACTAATGAGAAAATGGAAACATCCGTCCCCGGCATATATGCAGTAGGCGATATACGCTCAAAAATGGTGCGCCAGATAGATGTTGCGTGTGGGGAAGGTACAATTGCAGCGATATCTGCTCATGATTATATAAGAGAACATATAAAAGAGACGAATTAAAAGCTGTAAAATTGCAATAGGTTATGAATATATTCTTCAACATTTTTCCGTGTATTCGGTGACTATTTTTTTAATTTAAAAAATACTTGCTTTTTAATATAAGATAGTTTAGCTTTCAATCGTAAAAAAATTGGAGGGAATAATGAAATTTAAATTAGATTATTTAGAAACAATACCTTTATTATTTGAAGAAACTATAAGAAAAAATAAAGATATTGTTGCCTTTTATGAAAAAAAAGGTGGCGAATGGTTAGGAACAACCTATAAGCAAGCTCGTGATACGATCGAGGATATTGCTATGGGATTACAAAAACTCGGTTATCAAAAAGGCGACCGAATAGGAATATTATCAGAGAACTGCCCCGAATGGATTATGACGGATTTCGCTTGTGCACATTTTGGATTTGTTTCAACGCCTATTTATCCCACTTTGACACCAAAGCAAATTGCTTACATTATCAAAAATTCCGGAGCGAAAATAATTTTTGTATCAAATCAAGAACAGGCAGAGAAAATAATAAAAATTAAGCAACAATTACAACCATTACAGCAATTAAATTCATTACAACAATTACGTTCATGGCAACAATTACAGCAATTAAATCCATTACATCAAATAAAAAAAATGATTATTTTTGATAGTAATATTCATTATCCACAAGACTGGATCATTAATTTTTCTGAATTGCTTGATATTGGTGAAAAACATAAGAAAAAAGTTAGCTATACCTTAGAAGACGAGGGTAAAAAGAGAAAAAAAGAAGATCTGTGGACTCTCATCTATACTTCCGGAACAACCGGAGATCCAAAAGGAGTAATGCTTACACATTTTAATCTTGCAACAAATATACAATCTACTCAATCAGTTACTCATTTTAAACCAAATAGAAGATGGCTTTCATTTTTACCATTAAGTCATAGTTTGGAGAGAGCGGCTTCTCAACTGAACTTTTGGTTAGGAGCAACTATTTATTTTGCAGAAAGCATTGAAAAAATTGGTGAAAATCTAAAAGATGCAAGACCTCATCATATTGTATCTGTACCAAGAATTTATGAAAAAATTTATGCAAAAATACTTGACGGTGTTAGTAAATCCTCACCTACAAAACAAAAAATATTTTATTGGGCAAAAGGAATTGGTAGTGAAGTTTCAAAAAAATATATACAGAAAAATAAAAAACCAAAGGGAATGCTCAATATAAAATATCAAATAGCAAAAAAATTGGTATTTAATAAAATCACTGCTGCACTTGGTGGTGAATTTATGTTTGGTATTTCAGGAGGTGCACCATTATCAAAAACCATTGGTGAATTTTTTGCTGCTGCAGGAATAATAATATTAGAGGGATTTGGTTTAACAGAAACAACTCCTATAACAAATGCAACATTATTGGATAATGTTAAATTTGGAAAAGTCGGACCTACGATTCCCGATGTTAAGATGAAGATAGCAAAAGATGGAGAGATACTTTTTAAAGGTCCGAATATTATGAAAGGATATTATAAAAACCCGAAAGCAACAAAAGAGGTATTCGATAGTGAAGGTTGGTTTCATTCCGGTGATATCGGGTTAATAGATGAAGAACAATGTTTACAAATTACTGATAGAAAAAAGAATATTATAGTAACTTCCAGTGGAAAAAATATTGCACCGGCATATATTGAACAGCAATTATCCAGATCATCACTAATTGACCAAATTATTGTACTTGGAGATAATCATAACTTTTTAATAGCAGTAATTGTTCCTGTACGCGAAAAAATAGAAGAATTAGCATCTATTCATCATATTTCATATAATAGCTATAAAGAATTATTAGAAAAATACACCACTTATGAAGTAGTAGAAAATGATCTTAAAAATTATCAAACTGACTTAGCACAATACGAACAAATTAAAAAATTCATTTTAATAGAAAAACCATTTACTATTGAAAATGGCAGTTTAACTCCAAGTATGAAAATTAAACGAAAAGTGGTAGAAGATAAATTTATAAATGAAATTAATTTATTATATGAATAAAAATGTATAATTAAATATTTTTATTTACATATTGAATTTGGGTTTTTTATATTTTACCAAAAATTGATTTTAAAGTATATGAAAAACAATGAAGTAATTTATACAAAAAACAGAACAGTTATGCTGCTCGATCAAACCAAACTTCCCTTTAAGTTGGAATATCTTACTCTGACAAATTATCGGGAAACAGCTCGTGCAATTAGAAATATGAATTTGCGCGGAGCAGGCACTGTCGGAGTGGCTGCAGGATATGCTATGGCACAAGCATTTTCCGAGTTTTCGGAAATAGAGAAAATTCTGCAAGCAAAAGCTGAGATTGAGTCAACGCGTCCCACTGCTCAAAATCTTTTTTATTCCACAAATTTAGTTTATTCAAGAGCTATTTCTGCTAAAAATCGAGTGAAAGCTGCGTGGAAAACTGCCGATAGTATTCTTAAAAGTGATATTAGGAGTACAAAAATGATTGGTGAATTTGGAGCTGAACTTATTAAAAATGGATTCGGAATTCTGACACACTGCAATGCCGGGAAATTAGCGATTCAAGGTTACGGCTCTGCTCTTGCTCCAATTTATATTGCGTTTGAGCAGGGAAAAAAGAATATCTTTGTTTTTGTGGATGAAACGCGTCCGCGTTTGCAGGGAAGCAGATTAACTGCATGGGAACTTGCTCAAGTAAAAATTCCTCATGCGATAATTGTGGATAATGCAGCAGGCTACTACATGCAAAAAGGAAAGGTGGACATTGTATTTGTTGGTGCAGATCGAATATCTGCAAATGGTGATGTTGCAAATAAGATTGGAACGTATGAAAAGGCAGTCCTCGCAAAAGAAAACAATATTCCATTTTATGTTGCAGCTCCATCCAGTACAATCGATATGAAATGGAAAACAGGTAGTGAAATTAAGATTGAAGAACGTGGATCAAAGGAAGTTAGAGAAGTTTTTGGGAAATTAGTTG
>Ga0208902_1001594_pt1 | contig 10817 bp, 7 predicted proteins | sample AntAceMetag02UKH_FD_184767 | JGI IMG/M metagenome (GOLD analysis project Ga0208902, IMG submission 184767) | Saline lake microbial communities from Ace Lake, Antarctica - Antarctic Ace Lake Metagenome 02UKH (SPAdes) (version 2) | ecosystem: Environmental > Aquatic > Non-marine Saline and Alkaline...
ATTAATTTCCATAAGGCCAAGCAGGCGGATTGAGGGGATTCAGAGGAATTAGAATCCCTTTGTGAAAAAGGCGTGTGAATCTGCTGGGTTTTGGTAGAGCTTAACAGAGGGTTTTAACGGCAAATTGGAGTGAAGAACAGGGCCTGCTTTTCAGGCGCCCAACAGGTTTGGACTACCAGATGTAACCCTCTGCCATTCTGAGGGCAGCGGCAATGCTGGGGTTATATAGGTAAACTTCACTTTTGGATTAACAGCCTGAAAAGGGTACGACCACATGATGTAGTGGCATTGGACAATGAGCAAAATAGCAGATTCAATTTTGCTCGGATGGCATAATGAGCTCATATGGCAATGTTTCCGCTGGTTGTGATATAGCAGTAAACACAGATTCATCAAGATCCAAAACCCGCTGGAAATATCTTGATTTGAATAACGTTAAGCTCACCAGCGCCTCCGCCTTACTCCGCTGGAACCGACTGAGTATCAGGCGTCTGGTGGAGCGTTGTGTTATGTCGTCAATGCTTATATACGCTACGAACCCAAAGCCGTATTAGGAAGCGTAGAGATGGACCTGTGTCTTCGGTCTAATGGAACGACCGCACAACATTGTATTTGGCTAATGGCTATACTGTCTCGCTTTGCGTCAGTGGCCCTAAATTTGAATAATGCGCTTTTTGCCCCTGAAAAGTTCGATATAGGGCATAAATAAGGGTGTTATTACTGTCTTTCTATAATAGTTCTAAATACTTGGCGTGGTTCCTATTCAGATTTGTATAGTTTTAGCCAGTTAGCGTGGGCGACCCCATCTCCGACAAGGATAACCCCGCCTACGTTATATTTTGGACTATTTTATAGCAATTTTATAAATCTTGTCCATATTTGAATCAGCGTTCCACAAGTAAGTTCCATCAAATGCAAGAGCAGTAGGACCTGGACCGGGGGATGCGAAAGTATCGATTATATTCCCAGAGGTGTCTAATTTATAAATCTTGTCCATATTTGAATCAGCGTTCCACAAGTAAGTTCCATCAAATGCAAGACCTTTAGGACCTGGTCCGGGGGATGCGAAAGTATCGATTATGTTCCCGAAAGTGTCTAATTTATAAATCTTGTCTACATTTGAATCTGCACTCCACAAGTAAGTTCCATCAAATGCAAAACCAGTAGGACCTGGCATAGGGGAAGCGAAAGTGTCGATTATATTCCCAGAGGTGTCTAATTTATAAATCTTGTCCATATTTGAATCAGCGTTCCACAAGTAAGTTCCATCAAATGCAAGACCAGTAGGACCTGGACCGGGGGATGCGAAAGTATCGATTATGTTCCCAGAGGTGTCTAATTTATAAATCTTGTCCATATTTGAATCAGCATTCCACAAGTAAGTTCCATCAAATGCAAGACCTCTAGGACCTGGCCCAGGGGAAGTGAAGGAAGAAACCACAGTGAAAGATCCACCAGTGTTGAGCGTCTCGTCGCTTCCATAACCTGTGCCCCCGCTGTGCGTGGCCGCCAGCCGATAATGGTAGGTCGTGTTGGAACTGAGCCCGCTGACTGACGCACTCGCCGACACATCGCTTGTACCTGACCCTGCGATTGTGCTGCTTGTCATTGAACCGTAACTGGTACTCGTACCGTACTCAAAGTAGTAGGTGGTACTCGACCCATTAGGATTTACCGTGCCATTCAACGTAGCAGAGCTGGAAGTAACTGATGTTGCTGAATCGGTCGTGACGGTGGGTGCTCCTGGGATAACTTCAGTATCAATTACCAGATTCTCTACAAGCAATACCCCATCTGTATCACCCGTAACCGTCATCGTCCCGGTTACTGCTGTATTAGTGTTTGATCCGGCCGCAAAGGAACGGGTCGTGAATGAAGTGTCCCACCCGCCCTCGAGTATCAGATTCCCATAAAGACTCAATGTCAGGTCCTCATCATAGCTTTCACTGGCTATTTTGATGGTCCCGCCTGAGCCTGCCTCATCAATGGCCTCCTGTATGGTTGAATAGCAGGGGCTGTTACCGCCGCACGATCCATAGGGCTCTACGTAAACAATAGTCGTCCTGAAGCTTCTGTCAGCGCCGTAGGAAGTCCCTTCAATATTGTTTGCCACAATCCGGTAGTGATAGGTGGTGTCCCGGTCCAGTCCGGATATGTCGCTATTCACAGGCACCTCGCTCGTCCCGGCCCCCGCGCTGCCGTCCAGAGTGGTCGACCCATATGCAGATGTCAAACCGTACTCAAAATAGTATGTGGTGCTTGCGGTATTCGGGTTGACCCTTCCGTTCAAAGTGGCTGAATTTAGCGTGACAGACGTGGCCCAGTTTGTAGTCACCGTGGGTGTCGTTATGCTCGCTGCCGGGGAAGCGGTCGCGGTCAGCAGGCAAATCGTGGTTAGCATCGCCAGGGTTATGCATAATGTCTTGATTTTCATGTTTTACTCCACCGGATGTTATTTGATGAAACCGCCCCGGTTATCCCTTTACCACACTCCCGCCTGGAGCCGGTTGTAATTCGTGGGACAAAGCACCCTAATTCTTCTTCTCTAATGTCGCTAATCTATTGGACAGTGCGGTAATGGTCCGCTGTTGCTCCTGAAGCACCTTTGTCAAGACAGCAACAACATCCATCGAACTCATCCCCTTCCTGTCCTTCGAGGCTACAAGTTCAGGCGCATCTTCAGCGATAAATCCTACATGCTTTTCCTGTGAGTCGGCTTTGTAGGCAAATTCAACCGGATCGAGTTGCTTTAAGGTATGAAAGGCTTTCTGTGTGGAAAGTTTCTTTATGTCCGTCTTGTATTCCCGGCTGGATGCGTTAGTCCAGACTCCTCCCGATGAAACATAGGCACCGCTTGCCATTTGTAGGGGGTGTGAAGGACTCGTGGTACCGATCCCGACGTAGCCAGCAGCTGGATTTAGAATTAAGTTTTTGTAAGCCACACCTTCTTGAAGTGCAAATATCTCGGCATATTCGTGAGTTGTACCCACATTCCACCCGAAATAGATATTTTTTTGATTGCTGGCTGCCTTGTCCGTGACAATAATTCCCCGGTTACCAGTATCCTGCCCAAGAACAAACGGCGCACTTCCCCATGCCGCAGCCCCATTTGAAAGCAGTCTGGCTGCGGATGAAACAGACCCATTGTCGGTCACCTTAAAGACTGTTTCTCCGCCCCCATCTTTTATTAACAGCTTGTCAGCACTCAGGGCAGAAATGGGGATAACGAGACAAACAAAAACCGACAGCAAAATGGCCAATAAATTCTCTCTTACTTTTTTCATGATACCTCCTCCTTTTGGTTGTAAATCCATCGATATTGGTTAATCGTTTAATGCGTTTAGTCGACCTGTTGCAGGACTACTTTATCGACTTCAACAGTTCCGCTCGTACCGTTAATGGTTAATGAGTTGAAGACTGTGTTGGATGACTGGGTTGTGAATATTGAGTCCCAACCGCCCTGAATGGTTAGTAATTTTAATTCGTTAAAGAAAAGTGATTCGTCGTAAGTACCCTGGGTTATCCTGATTTGGTCACATGTGCTTGCTGCGTCAATAGCTTCGTGGATTGAGTTTTAACACGGAGTTTTCTCCCCACAATCTCCACTGATACTTACGTATAAGGCAGATGCGTAGGAGGTTGTGAAACTCACATCGCTTCCATACCCTGTTCCCACAATGTTGGTTGCATACGCCCTCACGTGATAGGTAATTTCTAAACTCAATCCTGTTATTAAACTTGTGAAACTACCGATACCACTGCCGTTTGTGGTCTTGCTGTCACCGGTAGTTGGATTCGCAGAGGTACTCCAGCAAACTCCATTACACATCCTCCTTCTTATTGGTTTAAATTTCGCAATAGATTTATAGCGCCTGATTTATCTCTTCCAAAGAGCTTCCCACTGTATTTCCCCCTCTTGTTCTCACGGCTCCTGCGTGGGAACGAAAATGCCTTTGATTCTTTTCCCAGCTTAAAGGCTCAAATGCGGGAACGGATAAAAACTGCGCTGACCCTGCCTGTCGGCAGGGTCGAATTGTTAGCCATGAATTTCGTGATATTTATTTGACTTTGACGCAGTTGACTCGACGAACCATGTCGTCTGCATTGCAATCATATATGGTTCCATCTGGTGTTGTTGCTTTCCAATATACGTTCAATGCACCCCTTTTCACATCGGTAATTGTTATGTCGCTGGGTCTAAGGTTGCTAGCCATATTGCGCGCTGATTCTCGTTGTAAACTTTCAATATTACTTGCACAGCCAGCAAGAAACAAAAAAGCAATGGAACACAAACTTAATAATGTTTTCATTTCATCATCTCCTTTCTCGTTAAGATTTATTCTTTATCCGTGGCTAACATTTAGTATACACCTTTAGAAATAGTCAGTTGTTGCCTCCTGTCGATCTTTTCAGTCAAACCATTATGATCTTTGGGCCTGAACCGGTGAGTTATTGTATCACCAAATTCTCGACGATAACTTTGCCATCAGTAACTGTCAGGGAGTTTACTGTTGAAGTTGAGGAATTAGTTGAGAATGTTTCATCCCATCCTCCCCGAAGGATCACGGTTTTGGGAGTACTTGTGAGATGTTCGGAATAGATTCCTTCTTGTATATTAAGGGTTCCGCCAGAATTCGCAGCATCAATGGCGTCTTGCAACGTAGAATAATCGCATGAGTCGGATTTACCTACATTCAATGGGCCACCGCAGTCCTCTGCAAAGACGCAATCAGACAAACAATTATCAAATATCCGCCAGCATTGAGAGTTATTGCAATCAATTAAGGTGTCATGTTTATAGTAATCACAACATGCGTCATGGTTAAAACAATCTATAGTATACCTGTGCAAGTTAGCACAAGACAAGAGCTGGTTTAAACCATAAGTACAACCGTCTCCGCAACGGCCAAAACAGTCATCACCGCCTATTTTATACGACTTTGCAACCCAGTCATTCGGTGTGCCATAAGCATGGCTTGGTCCCGGAAAAACTGCGGGATATTTTTCCCACCTCTTTTCACAAAATGTTTCGACCGTATCATATCCAATATCCCTAACAACCAAATAATAGTTCCCACTTTTAATTTCGCTACTGGTAACCCCAATAGTATATGTACCTGAAGGGAGTGACCCGGAAATTTCAGAATTAGTACCCAAGACATCGTCTGTTTCAAAATCACCCCAATCAACGTGGCCGTTATCGTCTTCCGCCAACTTATGGCCTGTATCGCCCTTATATAGGGTGAGGAACGTATTGAAGTGAGCAGAAAACAATGATATCGTTACTTTGATTGGAGAGGAAGAGGAAATCTTAAATTCGTAGCGATCTTGAGATCTATAATCGGGAAGAAATCCATATTTTATGCCAGGAAAAGATATTGTTGTTATTGTGGAGGATACTGGGAGTGTCGTAGTGGTCGTTGAAGTGGTTGAGGTTGGCGTTGACGTGGTTGAGGTTGTTGATGTGGTTGTTGACGTTGTTGTGGTTGACGTTGTTGTGGTTGACGTTGTTGTTTCTTCAATTACAATATTTGCCCCTACCGAGCCCGCGGCCCCCTTGTTGTCAGTTACCGTAAGATAGACCTGGTGTGTCCCTTTCCCCAAAGAAGAACTGAAGTCCCTGGAAGTGCTGACTTGGATACCATTGATTTTCCACAGGTAGCTTGAGATGGAGCCATCAGGGTCAGAACTCCTTGAGCCGGAAAAACTTACTTGAGCTGTTCCCCCGGACGATACGGTTAGATTAAGGGTTTGATTTTCATAAGTGGTCTGTCCCCCGGATGTCATAGTGAACTTGGCCTCTGGGGATTGGTTGGATGTTTGCGCTATGAAATTTAATGTGAAAGTGATAACACCCTCCCCATTCAAGGTTTGAGAGCTTGAAGGCGTAATGCTTGAAAACGTCGAATTGCCTGGGCCACCGGAAACATATGCCAAGGTGTAATTTCCCTGGGGCCTGTCCTGAAAATCAGCTGAAACTGAATTCCCGCTAAAGTTTTGAGCGCCGGAAATAGAATAATTTACTGATCCGGACCATGAAGTCCCATCCAATTTGGCATTAACCTGAATAACACCTGTAGTTGGAGATGGAGAAACACCCGTTCCGCTGAGGTTAACGGAATTGATGTTCTGATCAGCATTACTATTGATTACTGCTGTCCCGGAGAATGAACCGGAACTGGTGGGGCAAAATTTGACGTTAACATTTACTGCCTGACTATTTGAAAGTGAAAAGCTGCTGTTTGACGTGACTCTGAATGGAGGATTCTGGCTTATTGATACAGTCCCCGATGCAGTACCTGTATCGACAACATGCTGAACTGCAAATTGAGCTGAACTACATGAACCAGTCTGAACATTTCCAAAATTTAACAAAGAGGGACCGATAGTTATCTGGGGAGAGGCGACACAGTTAGGCGCTGTTGCCGTTACTGTATTTGAGTCACGATAACCCGCTGAGTTTGATGCACGAATAAAGTAAGCATATGTTGTTCCAGAGCTAACAGAGGTATTCTTATAGGTTAAACTCGTGAACGCATTAGCATAAAAGACTCCGTTACGATAAACATTGTAGCTGGCAGCTCCTGAAGAAGACCCCCAAGAAAGGGATATTTGTGGATTGGTACTGTTACAAGATGTAGAAGGTTGGTTAAGGGTAAAGCTGGCTGGTATGGTAGCGCTATCACAGATGTCGCTCGGGATATTAACGGAAATGGTATTTGAGTTCTGAGATCCTGAACTATTGCGTGCTTTTATAAAATACGTATAGCTTCGGCCGGCTACGAGGTTTGCACTGTTATAAAATGTGTTGCCGGTATTACTGGAAGCATATAAAGAACCATTACGATAAACATCATAATAATTAGCATTTTTGCATGTAGTCCAATTGAGACGGACAGCAGGAGATGGGCCAGGAGAGCCTGTATCGCAAACAGGTGTTTCATGGCTCAGACTGAAAGTTCCCGGAAGAGCTGCTAAATAGTTCTGAACAGAAAATCCAGTCAAGCCATTATCCCACGCTATGCCCCACCAAGTATAATTGTCGTAGTAATATGACCCACTAATGATCTTACCGGTACCTCCAGCTGGAATTACCCCTATGACACTACACCAAAGAAAAGTGCAGTTTCTCACATTAAGATTTTCTGTAGCTTTAACCCTGTCCCCAACCTGGAACGCGGACGCAGAGGCAGTAAAGAAAAGTTGGAAAGAAACTAAAATCAAAGCCAAAGCTGCATAATAGGCGAATAACCTTTTCTGGCTTCTGGTATGCAGCGCCTTAAAAGAAACCTCATTTATAAGGTTTTTCTGAAGTATAGGACTCATGCACATCCCCCCTCGTCTGCAATTCCTGCACGTTAAATGGGTTATTTATCAACTCATGGGCTTGCCCCGGCCCTTTTCGATATGAGGCAACTTCAACTTTTACAACGTTGGGATTTCTTAAGTATTCCAAATACGGCGAATATAAATCCGGAAAATAAGCTCAAGAACCCCCAAAAAGCAAGGGGTTGAAAAGGCCATGGGTGTCAGGCCTACACAGTTGACAAGTTGAGATCTAAAATAATGTTATCAATCTTTTTTTTAAGTTTTTTATCGTCTTTGATTTGCAACGCAACTCGGCGGCTTGCCTGAGAAACCCCAGATACGCCAATTCCAAAGTGACATCCGATGTCTTTTAGTTTTTGCCCACTAAATTTATGGCACAAGTAGATCTGCGCTCTTTTTAATAATGCTGCATCTTCACTCAATACATTGGCGGCCTGTTTGATTATTTCCTCTATGTCTGGCATTTCATAAAATTGCTTTAAATCCGGAAGATCACGATCTGATTTCTTTCTATCCAAGTGTTTTTCTCTTATTTGGTTTATAAAACTGCGACCACCCAGTATCGTTGAAGCAAAAACATTTTTAAAAGGACTCTCATAATCCACATTGGCCATTGATTCCACAAACCTGCGGTATTGCTTCTTGGCAACAGAAGTCTTTCTGCTAAACAGACCCAGGATGAAATCAGTACAAAGCCATTTTGACGATTTGTTCACATTTATATAATCCCGATAACTTGACCACTTGTATTGCTCAGGTTTTTCTACCATCCCAGCCTTGACAGGATTTAAATGGATATAGCGGGAAAGTTCCTGAGCATACTCATCAATATCTACCAGCAGTGCCTTGTATCGGCCTTGAAACAAATGACCGGATCTTTTTCGTTTTACATTAAAATAATTCGTATAAGCGCCATTGATGTGATGCATGATTTGAGACAGGTTTCCGGCGGGTGTTTGCAGCAAAATATGGTAATGGTTGCCCATAAGGCTGTAAGTATGAATGATTGCTTTATAACGCTCGCTGGCTGACCCCAAATAACCGAGAAAACGTTCTCGATCTCTATTACTTTTAAATATATTTTGCCGCTCGTTTCCCCTTGCAGTTATGTGATAAAAAGCATCGGGATACTCAATTCGTAACGGTCTGGCCATTGCTGCTCCTATGATTTTCAACAATTTAGCTAATCCCTACACATCATAGAAACATATCTGTCAACTGTGTAGGCCTGACACCCATGTCTTTTTTAAGGTTACTGCCCATATTGCGCGCTGATTCTCGTTGCAAACTTTCAATGTTACTTGCACAGCCAGCAAGAAACAAAAAAGCAATGGAACACAAAATTAATAATGTTTTCATTTCATCATCTCCTTTCTCGTTAAGATTTATTCTTTATCCGTGGCTAACAATTAGTATACACCTTTAGAAATATTCAATTCTTGCCGCTGCCGAGCCTTTCAGCCAAACCATTTATGATCTTTGGGCCTAACCTGTGATTTATTGTATCACCAAATTGTCGACGATAATTTTGCCATCAGTAATTGTCAGGGAGTTTACTGTTGATGTTGATGAATTAGTTGAGAATGATTCATCCCATCCTCCCCAAAGAATCATGGTCTTGGGAGTAGTTGTAAGATGCTCAGAATATATACCTGTGGACAATCTAATGGTTGACCCATCACCTCCAGCGTCAATAGCACTTTGGACTTTAAGAGTACAGGGGGTTTTACCAGCGCATATACCTGAAGAATTTACATATTGTGGTCCAGCGCAGGAAATAGATTTATTGCAATCTGTCGTGCATTCCACGAAAATTTCTGTGCACTGGCGACTCCAAATCCCTTTTATATGGTGGCCAGCACATACATCATGGTTAAAACAATCTTGAGTATATCTGTATACATTATCACAAGAGGGAAAACCATCGCCAGGGCATCCTTTTCCACACCGCCCCACACAACGAGGACCATTCTCGGGAGCTGTATCGGTAATTTTCTCCATCTTTGCAATCCAATGATTTGGGTCATCAGGCCAGTTTTCACCCGGAAAGACTGCTGGGAACAACTCACCCATTTTGTGGCATATCGTTTCGATCTTAGCAGTCCCAATATCCCTAATAACTAATGTATACTGCCCACTTCGGAAATCCGAACTTGAAACCTGAATAAAATATGTATCTGCGGAAAGTCCTCCCAGTGAGATTTGAGAATTGGTGCTATAACCCGCTATTTCCATGTCAAATGCTTGGGAGTTATCGTTCTCTTCATTAATAGTTTCTGCAGCATTCTTGAGGCGGAGATGGGTATCAAAGTCCGTAGAGATAAGCGATACCGTTACATCGGATTGAGATGAAAGCGTAAACTTGTAATGACCCAGAGAACTGCCAGTGCTAAGAACTCTATCTTTTATTACGCAAGGAACAGATATTGTTGTTATTTTAGATGATCCAGGGAGTGTCGTAGTGGTCGTTGAAGTGGTTGAGGTCGGCGTTGACGTGGTTGAGGTTGTTGACGTTGATATTGAAGTGGTTGAGGTTGTTGATGTGGTTGTTGACGTTGATGTGGTTGACGTTGATGTTTCTTCAATTACAATACTTGCCCCCACCGAACCTTGAGCACCTTGATTATCAGTTACGGCAAGATAGATCTGATGGGTGCCCTTTCCTAGAGAAAAATTAAAGTCTTTAGAGGTACTTTTTTGATTACCGCTAATTTTCCATAGGTAGCTGGAGATAGAGCCGTCAGGATCACTGCTCCTGGAAGCAGAAAAAGCAACCTGAGCTGTTCCCCCAGCTGATACGCTTAGATTAAGGGTTTCATTCTCATAAGCAGTCTGGCCTCCGGATGTTATGCTGAGCTTGGCTACCGGGGGTTGATTGGAAGTTTGTTCTGTGACAATAATACTTGCCCCCACCGAACCTTGAGCACCTTGATTATCAGTTACAGTAAGGTAGATCTGATGGGTCCCTTTCGCTAAAGAAAAGCTGAAGTCCCTTGAGGTGCTGGCTTGGGTACCGCTGATTTTCCATATGTAGCTGGAGATAGAGCCGTCAGGATCACTGCTCCTGGAAGCAGAAAAAGCAACCTGAACTGTTCCCCCAGACGATACGATTAGATTAAGGATTTGATTTTCATAAGCGGTCTGGCCTCCGGATGTTATGCTGAGCTTGGCTACCGGGGGTTGGTTGGAAGTTTGTTCTGTGACAATAATACTTGCCCCTACCGAACCTTGAGCCCCTTGGTTATCAGTTACAGTAAGGTAGACCTGATGGGTGCCCTTTCCTAGAGAAAAATTAAAGTCTTTAGAGGTGCTTTTTTGATTACCGCTAATTTTCCATAGATAGCTGGAGATAGAGCCGTCAGGATCACTGCTCCTGGAAGCAGAAAAATCAACCTGAGCTGTTCCCCCAGCTGATACGCTTAGATTAAGGGTTTCATTCTCATAAGCAGTCTGGCCTCCGGATGTTATGCTGAGCTTGGCTACCGGGG
>Ga0208902_1001602_pt1 | contig 10761 bp, 8 predicted proteins | sample AntAceMetag02UKH_FD_184767 | JGI IMG/M metagenome (GOLD analysis project Ga0208902, IMG submission 184767) | Saline lake microbial communities from Ace Lake, Antarctica - Antarctic Ace Lake Metagenome 02UKH (SPAdes) (version 2) | ecosystem: Environmental > Aquatic > Non-marine Saline and Alkaline...
TGCTGTCGGTGGCTCCGGACTACCTTGTAAATGATAAAGGCGCTGATGCCACCGATGATGGCTGCTATGGTTGGTACTAACCATGGATCTGGTTGAAACAATGTGGGCCTCCCGCTGAATAATACTAGGAGGCCAATAACCAATGAGGCTATGCCTCCCGCTGTAAATATGCCGAAGCTGGCGGTGAATATCTCAGCGACAAACAGACCGCCGGCCAGAGCGAGAAGTGCAATGCCGGCGTAGTTTATCGGTAAAAAGCCCAGGGAGTAGGCGGCTAGAAAGGCACAGATACCGCCAAAGATACCAGGGAAAATGAGCCCCGGGCTGTATATTTCCACTGTTATGCCGAGTATGGCCAGACTGAGCAGAACAACGGCGATGTTGGGGTCACTGATGGCAAGCATGAAGCTTTCGATATTACTCATTGGGTTGTGGTTAGTCCTGGCCCCTTCCGTGTGGAGGATAACCGTGCTGCCGTCGAGCATGATTACCTGTCTGCCGTCCAACTGGTAGAGCAGGTCACTCAGGTTAGTAGCAATGATGTCGATAACATTAAGCTCAAGGGCCTCCGTCTCGGTAGCGGAAACACTCTCCCTGACCGCCTTTTCTGCCCACTCCATATTACGTCCGTGACCTTCGGCAATACTTCTGATATAGGCGGCAGAATCATTGATAACCTTTTCCGCCATCTCCTCTGACATGGCGGATTCCCCGTCGGTGCCGATGGCTACCGGATGGGCGGCGCCAATAGCTGTATTTGGCGTCATGGCGGCGACATGCCCGGACATAGTAATAAATACCCCTGCTGAGGCTGCCCTTGCTCCTGAAGGTGAGACAAATACCACCACCGGGATCTCGGCGCTGACGATATCCTGAATAATGTCACGCATAGCGGTGTCCAGACCGCCGGGCGTGTCCAGCTCGATGATACAGGCAACGGCACCGTCTTGCTCGGCTTGGTTGATACCACGGTCAATGTAGTTGGCAGAGACCGGGGTGATGGTCCCATCGACGTGGAGCACATCAATCCGATTATCGGCTGCCTGAGCCCCGCCGCTGATGACAATAGCGATAGCAGCTATGGTTGATACCCCGATTAATAGTGCAAGACGGATAGTTTTTGGCACAAATACACCTACCAGGAGAATATACCCCAGACTAGTAAATTATAGCTTGATTGGATACCAATGTAAACAGACCGGCGCTTTGCTATTTATGACCAATCTGATAAACATTAGCTTGCTCCTGCCGCTCATATTTGAATAGCCGGGCAAATTTGGTATAGAATCTACATACTACTTGTGGAAGGTATGCCGTGAGAGTCCAGAGGTGCAAAGGCAGCCGGGATCTAACCCCGGAGCAGATGTTACGTTTTCGCTTTGTTGAGAAAGCCTTCAGGAGGTGCTGTCTTAAGTGGGGCTACGAAGAGGTAAAGACTCCAGTCCTTGAGTACCTGCACCTGTTTACCTCGACGGGGACGCTGACGCCCGGTATGCTGAGCAAGGTATATTCCTTCCTGGACTGGGATGGCTGGAGTGGACAGAGGCTGGTACTACGGCCTGATGGCACTATCCCGTTGGCTAGACTCTATATTGATAATATCGCCGATAAGAAGCTGGCCAGGCTTTTCTATACCGGCAATATCTTCAGGTTTGAGGAGACGGGACAGGAGACGAGGGAAAGGTGGCAGGGTGGGGTTGAGTTGATAGGGGTAAGCTCTTCCCTTGCCGATGTCGAGTTGATATCACTGGCGTTAGAAGTACTGGCTAAGATAGGGATTAAGGGTGTGGAGCTAAAGCTGTCCCATGCTGGTCTGGTAAGGGGTTTGCTTTCGGAGTTGGGACTGAGTGCCAAGGAGCAAGCCAGGATATTTGATCAGGTTTTGGATGGGGATAGGGAAGCCCTTGCCCGAATAAGGTCAGATAGGCCTGATTTAGGTAGGGCTATGATTTCACTGCTTGACCTGGAAGGAAGGACCCCCGGTTTTCTGAAAAACCTAAAGGCCTTATTTAGCCAGAGTGTGCCTGAGCTTGTACCCCTCGTTGATGACTTTATCAATGTTGTTGAACTGCTTGATGCTATTGGCTGCAACTACCAGATTGACATAACCTCGGGCAGGGGCTTTGAGTACTATACTGGTGTGATTTTTCAGCTCTTTAGTGGTAAAGACAAGATAGGTGGTGGGGGAAGGTATGATGCCCTTATTCCTCTGATGGGTGGTGGGGATATTCCGGCTTCGGGTTTTGCCCTCTACTTTGACTGCCTGATGAACCTGGTTGAGCCAGCCGTCCTGGCCGGACCCCTGGAGCAGAGAGTCCTGGTCAAGGCTGAGCGGGAGGTGCTAAGACAGGGTTTTGACATTAACACTTCCCTACGTGAAGCGGGCTATGTTGTCGAGCTTTGGCTTGAAGGTCAGGAGCTACCTAATCTCAGGTGGCTGCTTGATGTTCGGAATAAAGCCCCTTTGTTTGTTTTGCATGATAGTCTCAAGCGCAAAAAGTTTGAGCTTGAGACTGCCGGTGAGGTTCTGACTCTGCTGGGTGATAGTAATGCCGATAAAAATAGCCCTGCCTAAGGGACGTCTTCTGGGCGAAACAGCGGACCTACTCCAGTTTGCTGGCTGGGGCTTAGGTGGATATCACAAAAAGACTCGTCTCTATCGTCTTGGTTCGGAGAGGTTTCCTGACCTCTCTGCCAAGGTGTTTCATGAGAAGGATGTCCCTATTCAAGTGGCAATAGGTAACTATGATTTAGGGGTCTGCGGTCTGGACTGGATTGAAGAGCTTCTGGTCAAATATCCCAGCAGTGCCCTGGTCAAGGTAAAGAATCTGGGCTACGGAGCCGGCGCTTTATATCTGGTTGGCAGTGGCTCCGGCGGGGTGTCTTCAGTAGACGAAATAGGCTCAAGGACGGGCACTGTACGTATTGCCAGTGAGTATCCTAACCTGGCTGAGTCTCTGGCGCTCAATCTTCGTTTCAAACGGTTTAGTATCTTTCCCCTGTGGGGTGGGGCTGAGGTCTATCCTCCGGAGAGTGCTGACATGGCATTGGTTCCAGGAAGAATAGGGGAGAGGTCTTTTGATTATGGCCTCCTGCCGGTAAGTGAGGCCCTATGTTATAGCGCTTTTCTCATTGCCAATAAGGATAGCTGGGAGACCAAGGATATGAGTGAGGTGCTGGCTTCCCTCGAAGATAAACCGGCTATTGCTCCTGACAAAGAACGCTCCTCTTCAGTGGTGGTAAATAGAGTCCCGCCCACAGCCGGTCAACCTTTCTCCGCAGCGGTAGCTCAAGATACCGTTCGCTTAGCCTTACCCGATGGACACCAGCAACAGCCTACCCTTGACTTGCTTAGTAAGGCCGGCATTAAGATTGATGATTATCCGTGCTTGACGGGCAATCGCCGGCCGGCCATTGGTCTGGATGGAGTGGTGGCTAAGTTAATCAGGCCGCAGGACATGCCGCTGCAGGTAGCCAACGGGAACTTCGACCTGGCGATTACCGGTAAGGACTGGGTCAGGGAGCACCTTTATCAGTTTCCCTCAAGTCCGATAATGGATCTTCTCGACCTTAGATTCGGCGGGGTGATGATAGTGGCGGTAGTAATCAAGGACCTGCCGATATCCGATATAGATGGCTTGCGACAGCTTGGCATCGAGCGAGCGATGTCGTTCAGAGTAGCTTCAGAGTATGTCAATATCGCCGATAAATATGCCCGGGATAATCACTTGGGGGCGTACCGGATAGTTCCTACCTGGGGAGCTACCGAGGCTTTCTTGCCGGAGGATGCCGACCTGTTGATTGAGAATACACAGACTGGGCAGACACTGGCCAAGAATAACCTCAAGATTATTGATACCCTCTTCCAGTCTACGGCCTGTCTGATTGGTCACACTGGTGACGTCTTGAACTCTGCAAAGAGGACAAGGATAGGTTCTATTATTGAAGCCTTGAAAGTTGCCGTGGAGGGTAGCTGAATTGAAGAGAATTGAGGGGTTTTCACTGGCAAGGTCAGCATTATCACGGCAGGTTCCGGATGATTTCCATCAGGTCTCACTGTCTCTTAAGCAGAAACTTAAGGAGATGTTCGGCAGCGAGGACCCGGAGCAGGTGGTCAGGCATATTATCGATGAGGTGCGCAGCAGGGGGGATGGTGCCCTTCTTGATTTTACCTTAAAAATTGATGGGGTGGCACTTAACTTGCTGGAGGTAGATAGACAGCAGATAGCCAGTGCCTATAAGGAGGTCGATTCCGGGTTGGTGGCAGCGCTTGAGCTGGCCGCTGAGCGGATACGCTCCTTTCACACCATTCAGAATGACAGCATTGGTAAAGGGTTCACCGGAGGGGGCTTGGGTCAGTTGATACGTCCGCTGGAGCGTGTCGGTCTGTATGCGCCCGGCGGTACTGCTGCCTATCCGTCAACGGTCTTGATGACTGCCATACCGGCTAAGGTCGCCGGAGTTAAGGAGACTATCCTGGCCTCGTCACCAAAAGCAGGTGGGGTGATCCCCCCGTCTACCTTGGTAGCCGCTGATATTGCCGGGGTTGACCGTGTCTTTTGCGTTGGTGGCGCTCAGGCAATCGCCGCTATGGCTTTTGGTACGGCGTCTATCCCCAAGGTGGATAAAATCTGTGGCCCTGGTAATATCTTCGTTGTTTTAGCAAAAAAATTGGTCTACGGGGTGGTTGACATTGACGGGTTGCAGGGGCCGAGCGAGGTGATAATTGTTGCTGATGAGACTGCTGACCCTGGCTACTGTGCCGCTGACCTTTTAGCCCAAGCGGAGCATGACCCGCTGGCATCAGCTATTCTGATAACTACCTCACCGCAGCTGGCTGATGAGGTTGACCGTGAGATTGAGCGGCAGCTGGCTGGTCTGTCCCGTAGAGCTATTGCCGTTGAGTCTTTAAAGACTGGTGGCAGGATAGTAGTGGTGGCCAGTATCGATGAAGCAATAGAATTGGCCAACCTTTATGCCCCGGAGCACCTTTGCCTGGTGGGCGACGGTGCCGCTGGCTGGGTTGATAAGGTCTCTAATGCCGGGTGTGTCTTTGTCGGTGGGGAATCAACGGTGGTGCTTGGTGATTATGTGGCTGGGCCAAGCCATGTCTTACCTACCGGGGGGACGGCACGGTTTAGCTCGCCGCTCAATGTGACCGATTTTATCAAGTTTATCAATCTGATCGGTCTTGATAAGGCTGATGTTAAAAGACTTGGTCCGGCTGCGGCATTCATTGCTCGAGCCGAAGGGCTTGAGGCACATGCCCGGGCTATGGAAAAGCGGCTTGGGGAGTGATTTGCAGGGGTTACCTATTGGATGGTGCTTGATGTGTTGACCGGGGATGAAGTAGCGAGATACCAGAGGCAGATAAGCATCTTCGGTAAAAATGGCCAGGAGAAGCTTAAGAGAGCGAAGGTCTTTGTTGCCGGCGCGGGAGGTCTTGGTTCTTCGGTGCTAGCGTATCTTACCGCAGCCGGGATTGGCAGGCTCAAGGTAGTTGACAATGATGTCGTTGAGCCATCCAATCTAAACCGACAGATACTGCATTGGGATAGTGACATCGGCAGGAAAAAGGTAGCCTCGGCTAAAGAAAAGCTGGGAAAGATGAATGCTAATGTTGAGCTAGAGGTTATCTCAGAGACGATAGACAAAGACACTGTCGAAGAGCTCGTTGCTGATTCCGATATGATTGTCGATGCGATGGACAACTTTGCCGCTCGGTATGTGCTGAACAGGGCGGCCTTGGCTAAAAGAATCCCCTTCTTTCATGGTGCTGTCCAGGGGTTCTACGGGCAGATGACCACGATAATTCCCGGCCGGACAGCTTGCTTAAGGTGCATCTTCCCCGAGGCTCCTCCACCAACCGCTCCTCCCGTGGTTGGGATAACCCCCGGTGTTATCGGTTGCCTTCAGGCAGGAGAGGTGATAAAATATATCCTTGGGATGGGTGAACTTCTGGAGAATCGGCTCTTGATATGGGACGGGTTCAGAGTAGAGATGGAGGAAGTCCTACTGGAAAAGAACCCGGAGTGTGAGGACTGCGGCGGAGGAGCTGGGTCATGAAGGTAAGGGTGAAGTTCTTTGCTACCTTGAAAGAGGTGTTCGGTGGTGGGGAAAGGGAGGTTGAGTTGGGGGAGGGGACTAACATAAAGGGCCTCCTCGATACTTTGTGTGATTCGTCTCAGTGTCGTCAGAAGCTATTTGATGATTCAGGCAGGCCCAAAACGCATATTCAGATAATGAAGAACCGTCTGCCTATTCAGTCTTTTGAGGGGATTAGTACCAGACTTGAGGAGGGGGATGTCGTCTCGATTATCCCGCCCATGTTTGCTGGTTGATTAGCTGACAGTTGTAGAGAAAAAGATTTGAGGAGGATTGCTAATGCTAAAAGGTGGGTACTGGGGGAAGATTCTGTGGGTGGACTTGTCCGGTAGAAAAATAAGTGAGGGTACATTTGACGAAAACTTCGCCAGGAAATATCTGGGAGGGGTTGGTCTGGCAACAAGGATAATCTCCGATACCGTAACCAAGAATACCAACCCACTCGGACCGGGTAATGTGCTTGTCTTTGCTACTGGGCCATATCAGGCGGCGAATATTGCTAGTGCGGGGAGGTGCAGCGTTGCGGCGAAGTCACCGCTCACTGGCTACTGGGGGGAAGGTAATGCCGGGGGGCATATCGGCCCTGAGCTGAAACGGACCGGCTTCGATGCCGTGGTGATTACGGGAAGAGCCCTAAATCCTGTCTATCTGTGGATTAATGATGGTAAGGCTGAAATCAGGGATGCCGGTACCTTCTGGGGGCTGGATGCCGTCAAGACGACGGCGGCGTTGAAGGAGACGGTTGGTGATGCTAAGGCTGCGGTGAGCTGTATTGGGCCTGGTGGGGAGAACCTGGTGCGATATGCCTGTATCGCCAACGATAACCATGGCTATTTCGGTCGTGGTGGCATGGGCGCAGTGATGGGGTCAAAGAATTTGAAGGCGTTGGTCATCAGGGGAACCCTTAAGCCGCCCGTCGCTGATGCTGATAAGCTCAAGGAGATCTACAAAGCTGTTCTGGCCAAGGCCAAAGAGGCGCCCTTCACGGCAGAAAACAGTGAACATGGTCAGGCTTCGGCGGTTGTGCCTAGGGAAGAAAATGGTCTCCTGCCGATTAAAAACTGGACCCAGGACAACTGGGTTGAAGGAGCGGCCAAGATAGGTACCCCGCACTATACCGAGGAGCTTCAGATCAAGCGGTGGCCCTGCCCTGCCTGTATTATGGGATGTCATAGAAAGATTACCAACCCGGAGTATATCACCGAGACGGGTGGTCCGGAGTATGAAACGCTGGGTATGATAGGCTCGAATCTCCTTGTGGATGACCTGGCTGCGATTGTCAAGGCCAATGACCTTTGTAACATATACACTATGGATACAATCGAGCTTGGCGCAGTGCTGGCCTGGGCTTTTGAGTGCTACGAAAATGGCTTGATAACTAAGGAAGATACCGATGGCGTGGCGCTGGAATGGGGTAGTGGAGAGGCTCTGGTCAAAATGACGGAAAAGATAGCTAAGAGAGAGGGTATCGGCGACTTGATGGCAGAGGGGTTAAGGGCCTGCGTTGACCGGATACCGGGGTCTCAGCTCTATTCTATTGAGTCAATGGGACAGGCTGTAGGAGCGCATGACCCGAGGGCTTTCTTCGGTCAAACGATAACCACCATTGCTTCGACAAGAGGCGCCTGTCACCTGCATGGGTTTGCTGAAGCGATGGAGGTGGGTGCTGTTCTGCCTGAGATAGGTATTACCGAGGCAATCGATAGGTTTGATGCGACCAAGAAGGGCTATGTCGGCGCTATCTATCAGGATATCGGTCAATTCTGGAACAGTCTCACCTGGTGCATGTTCTATTTCTTCTCCGAGGTGTCATTGGGTGACGAGGTTGACATACTGAACGCTATAACCGGCTGGGACGTAACCCCGGCAGAGGCACAGAAGATGGGTGAGCGTATCGTATGTATGCAGCAGGTGTTTAACCTGAATATGGGAATGGTGCCGGAGAAGGAGAATGTGATGCCGGAGCGCTTGACCGTTCCTCATAAGGGGGGTGGTGCTGCCGGTCAGGTACCACCGTGGCAGGCGATTCTAAAAGAGTACTGGGAGACGAAAGACTGGGACAACGGTATTCCAAGCAAGGCGAAATTGGCGGAGCTGGGCCTTGGTAGCCTGGAGGCCAAGAAGGCTCTTTGTGCAGTAGCCCGTGATTATAAGGACTAGAGGGGCTGTCTAACTTTCCTGAAAGGTTGCTTGGAGAGCAGGCTGTCAAAGATTTTTCTGATAAGAGAATAAGAGTTAAATTCGAGAGAGTTTAAAGGGGGGAGCGCCATAGGTGGGCCGCTGTTTCTATGACGGGGCCGACCTTGAGTAGTTCCCCCCTTTCTTATATTACAACGTATTCTGCCGGGTTATCCTGTGGGATAATCTATCAATTCGTGCTAAAATATGGGGCAGTTCAGTTTTGGGACAGGAGGGCAGGGAAGGAATGTCGGATGATAGTGGGATAGGGAGACTAATACGCCCCGACTTGGTCGCTTTTGGTGGCTATAGTGCTCGGAAGTCACTGAAAAATCTGGAAGGGGAGCTTGAGGTTCCTTTGGAAAGCGTTATCAAGCTTGATGCTAATGAGAATCCTTATGGCTGTTCGCCGCGGGTAAACCAGGCTCTGGTCTCCTGCCATGAGATGAATACCTATGCCGATGCCGGACAGCAGGAACTCAGCAGGTTGCTCGAGGGATATACCGGCATCGGCGCCGAGCAAATCGTATCCGGTAATGGTAGCTGTGAGTTAATCGATCTTCTTTTTCGACTCTTTGTTGAGCCGGGAGATGAGGTGATAGCCACTGTCCCTGCCTTTATTATGTATCGTTTTAGCGCTGGAATTTCTAGCGGCAGACTCGTTGAGGTGCCCAGGGACAAGGACTTTGGCATTAACGTTGAGGCGATAAAGGCAGCAATAAGCAAAAAGACCAAGATGATACTTATCGATAATCCTAATAACCCTACCGGAAACCTGACTGCTCAGAAGGATATCCTTAAGATAGTTGCTGCCGGGCTGCCGGTACTGGTGGATGAAGCCTATATTGAGTTTAGCGGAGAAACCGTGGTGCCATTGATGGCTCAGCATCAGAACTTGATGGTGCTGCGAACATTCAGTAAGTGGGCCGGGCTTGCCGGTCTCAGGATTGGTTATGGCCTTTTCCCGCCTGTAGTTGCCGATTACCTGATGAAGATTAAACTCCCGTATAATGTGAATGTAGCGGCAATAGTCGCCGTTCGAGAGTCGCTGAAGGACCTGGACTACTTGATGGATAATGTGAGAGCGATAATTGCCGAGAGAGAGAGGCTTTTTAATGAACTACAAAAATTAAAGTTCTTGAAGCCATTTCCTTCACGAGCTAACTTTATTCTCTGCTCGGTCTTGGGCAGTTTGGCCGGTGAGCTTTGCCAGAAGCTGCAGAAGCGGGGCATCCAGGTCCGTTACTTCAATACATCGGTACTGCAGAATTATATCCGTATCAGCGTTGGTAAACCGGAACATACCGATATCCTGATCAGGGCACTCCAGAAAATAGGGGAGGAGAAAAATGGCTAACCGAGATTCTGTTCTCAAGAGGGAGACCAAGGAGACCAACATCAACCTGTCGCTTAATATTGATGGTAGCGGCAAGTGGGATATGAATAGCGGCATCAGGATGTTTGACCACCTGCTGTCCCAGTTATCCCAGCACGGTCTATTTGACATAAAGCTTTCAGCTACTGGTATTGACCAGCATCACGTAGTGGAGGATGTCGCCATTACCTTGGGTAAGGCCTTTGCTCAGGCGTTGGGTGAGAAACGGGGCGTTGTCAGGATGGCTGATGCCGCTGTGCCGATGGATGATGCCTTGGCAATGGTGGTTGTGGACCTGAGCGGTCGGGGATATGCGGTACTGGACTTGCCCTTTAGCGATAATGATATGTTCGGTTTTCCCACCGACCTGGTTCGCCACTTTCTGGAGACCTTCGCTGCTGAAGCCAGGGTCAATCTCCACGCTAGGTTTCTCTATGGTGTCAACGATCACCATAAGGCAGAAGCCCTGTTCAAAGCCCTGGGCAGAGCTCTGGATAAGGCTACCAGAATTGATGAGCGAATCAGTGGTGAATTACCCAGCACTAAGGATTTTCTCGAGGATTAGGCGGGTTCTTTGTTAAAAGTAGACTTGGGGTTAGTCATAACAGGAAACGTAGGGTTGAAGTTCTATCCCAGCTTCTTGCCCGTCAACCTTTCGTAGGCGTGCCGGTATTTCCTGGTAGTAGCTTCGATAACATCCGCTGGCAATATAGGAGCTGGCGGTTCTTTGTTCCATCCTGATCCGGCGAGCCAGTCGCGTACCGGTTGTTTATCATAGCTTGGTTGGGACTGTCCCACCTTGTAGAGCAGGGCATCCCAGAACCGGCTTGAGTCCGGGGTCAACAGTTCATCAATGATAATGAGCTTGTCACCATCCAGCCCAAATTCCATCTTGGTGTCGGCGATGATAATGTCTCTGGCTCTGGCATACTCCCTTGTGTAGTTGTAGATGGCCAAGCTTTTTTCTTTGAGCTCACGGGCCATTGTTTCCCCCACCATTTCTTTTAGCTCGTCCGTACTGAGCGGCTGGTCATGTCCCGTCTCTGCCTTGGTTGTCGGTGTGAATAATAGCTCGGGTAGTTCCTGGCTTTCCTTCAGTCCTT
>Ga0208902_1001603_pt1 | contig 10759 bp, 8 predicted proteins | sample AntAceMetag02UKH_FD_184767 | JGI IMG/M metagenome (GOLD analysis project Ga0208902, IMG submission 184767) | Saline lake microbial communities from Ace Lake, Antarctica - Antarctic Ace Lake Metagenome 02UKH (SPAdes) (version 2) | ecosystem: Environmental > Aquatic > Non-marine Saline and Alkaline...
ATCGGGAAGCTCGAAGTCGGGCATAGCATCCACTACCACGGAGAAACTCGCGCCCGTTTTCCTGTCGATCGATATCTCGGAGAACTCAATCACCGCTGCCAGTTTCAGTCCGCGCTCTTTCGCCGCGACCCGGCAGAGGCGCTCCACGATCCGGTCCTCCGCCTCTCTGGCAATCTCCTTTCCATAGCGCCGTTCGACCAACTTCAGGGGGGCTTTGCCCGGCCGGAAGCCCGGTACCCGGCTGGTCTTAGCAAACTCTTCCGTGACATCTTCCAGGTCCAGTGCTATCTCCTCCGCTTCCGCGGAGATCTCCATCCGTCGCCGGCATGGATCAATATCTTCAATCTCGATCTTCATTCTCACACCTCTTTTTTAGGTATTCAATTATATCTAATTGGCTATAGAGAAATAAGCAGAAACTTCGGCCTATGGCGCAACTTCGTAGCGGCAGCCTTCAGGCTGCCACTAGTGGCGACCTTAAGGTCGCCACTACGAGTGTTATTATCCCGATATTTATATTAAATAAATCGGGATCCCGAAGTATTTCGGGGAAATTCCGAAGCAGTGAAGTATCAAAGTATCATTAGTCGGATAAGCTTACATTGAACTATCTGCAGATACAAACTATTTAATCTGGAGTGGACAGATCCTGACGATCGGACAGATTTGTCCTCTCAAATCTATTTTATGTTGAAAGTTGATCTTTTATCATTCACAATAAACAGGATATGAAGAATTCCGGATTTTTTACTCTATGGTGCACCATCCTGCTTCTTGCGGCGACATTTTTAGTGAATGAGCCGTTTGCCGGCGCCGCGGAAGGGCAGGAGCGGATTACGCTCCGCGACACGGCCCGGCAGATGGGGGCGGACCGGATCGGGGAATATCTTCCGGCGAAGGTTCTCGATAATTTCGCCCTCCCCACCGGGGATGAGTGGCAGCGCTTCTGGACCAGTGTTCAGAGCACCCTCCATTCAGGTAACCTTGAGGAGATGGCCTGGATGCTCCCCAAAGCGAAACAAGCTCTTCTGGTCCTTGACAGTATCAAAGGAGGAAAGCCTTATGCCGACTGGCTCCGGCAGAGACTTGACTACTTCGAGGTGGCAGATTATGTGACCAGGAAGATCCCGGCTCAGCCGCCTACCGTCCATCCCCGGGCCACACCGGTCCAGCGGCGTCCGGCTATTGTTCCCCGTCATTCTCCGCCTCCGGCAAAAATACCCGCGAAGGTCTCCCGGAGACGAACGGCGACGGTGAGCAGCCTGGACCTCTGGAAGAAGAAACTCAAAGGCCGGCCGGTGCCCTCCCGGGCAGCAAAATTGGTTCCCGGCCTGAAGAAGATATTCCGGGCCGAAGGGATACCCCCCGAACTGGTCTGGCAGGCCGAGGTCGAGTCTTCCTTCAACCCCGAGGCACGGAGTCCGGTCGGGGCTCGCGGCCTTTACCAGTTCATGCCTGCCACCGGACGGAGTTTCGGCCTGGAAGAGGGACCTCCGGACGATCGGCTCAACCCCTCGAAGAGTGGACGGGCCGCGGCCCGGTATCTGAAGAAACTCTACCGCCGTTTTGATTCCTGGCCGCTGGCCCTAGCCGCCTACAATGCCGGCGAAGGGCGGGTGGGAAGAAATCTTAAAAAACACCGGGTGACAACTTTCTCAGCCCTCGCCCCCCATCTCCCGGCGGAGACCCGGATGTATGTCCCCAAGGTCCTGGCCACCGTTTACCACCGCGAAGGAGTCGAGCCGGAAGACCTCCCACCGCCGGGGCATTGAGTGGTTAGGTCTCCAGTCATTTTTTGGGGGGATGCCCTGGCAAGCCGTGGTACCGCGGGCACCGCGAAGATATTGCTTCCATAATGGGTAGTCTGGAGATATGATATTTTATAGCTTTGCTTTTAAATAAAAAGATTAAATGTGGACACCCCCTGGTGTCAAAGTTGTCACTTTTTCTAGTTAAAACTACTTGTTCTTATTCCCCCCACCCCCCATACCGCGGTCAACGACCGCGGCTACAATGACCTCATCCCCCCTTCCCTATTCCCCAAATTATATAAGACTAAGGTCCCATATACATGGTTTCAGCCATCCTGTATATTGCAGCCATTAGATCGGAAAATTTTCCAAATAAAGCATGGAGATAGTTTCAAAATGCTGAAGCAGGAACCAACAGTATATATCGTCGATGACGACCCGTCGATCCGGCGTGCGCTGAAACGGGTCATCCGGGCGATAGGTCTGAAGGTTTTGACTCCTCGCCATGCGTCACAAAAACCGTCCCAAACCATCCTGTCTGGTCCTCGACCTCCGGATGAAGGGGATGGGCAGTCGGGAACTCAAGCGGCGGCTGGACGGATCGGGAGAGTCTCTCCCCACCATCTTCATCTCGTCCCATGAAGAAGATCTCGCCGCGGCTCGGGCCGAAGATAAAGACGCCGTAGATTATCTGGACAAACCATTTCAGGAAGATGTCTTTCTCAAAACCATTTACTCGACTCTCGGAATCCCTGATAACAGATCGGGTCCCACGACCGGACCAGAATGCCCTCAATATCCAGCCGGTTATCCCGGTTAAGTTGATATCATTTATTCGCCCGCTCCATAAGGGAGAAGATGAATGAAAGAAGCGGATAGGGAGACAATGATTGGATTAATAATCTGGGGGGGAAATGAAGGAAATATCCGGCAATGAAAACTGAAGAAATTACTTTCAAAATCTGTGGTTTGAATCTAGGGAGGTTGAAAAACCCCCCTCCGGGGGGGATTGACTGATTTACGTCTTTCTAATAAAATTCAAAGATCGTAGATCGCAATATACCGGGAGATTCAGATTGACTGCATCTCCTCATATTTAAATAAGGAGAAGGGATAATGAAGAAAGAGATAAGAGAGAAAATCCCCGCGGCTCTTCGCAGAGCGGGGACGTGGGCGGCAGTCGGGTCCGTAGTGGGTGGAGCCGCTATTATATCAGCCGCAGCGCCGGAGGCGAAAGCGGCGGCAGTGGGATCGAAACCGAATATCGTTATGCTCATCTCCGACGATACCGGCTGGGGGGACCTGGGAGTCTATGGCGGTGGCGAGGGGCGCGGGATGGCGACACCCAACCTGGACCGGATGGCCGAAGAGGGAATGCATTTCTGGTCATTCTACGGCCAGCCAAGCTGTACTCCGGGCCGGGCCGCGATGCAGACCGGGCGGATCCCCAACCGGAGCGGGATGACCACCGTGGCCTTCCAGGGCCAGGGTGGCGGCCTGCCCTGGGCGGAGTGGACCCTGGCATCGGTGCTGAAGAAGGCCGGCTACTCCACATTTTTCACCGGCAAGTGGCACCTGGGGGAGGCGGACTACGCCCTGCCCGTCAACCAGGGGTATGACGTGATGAAGAATGTCACCCTCTATCACCTCAACGCCTACACCTACTGCTCCGAAAAGTGGAACCCGGCTATGTCCGCCAAGACTCTGGCAGAGTTCCAAAAAGTAACCAAGGGAGTCCTTGATGGAGAGGCCAGCGCGGACGGGAAGCATGGCACCGTTAAAACGGTGATCCCGGGCAAGGATGTCTGGGAGAAGATTCCCCTGCTCGACCAGTACACTGAAGAGGCCTCGATCAAGTATCTGGAAGAACATGCCAAGGACAGCAATCCGTTCTTTATGAGCATCAACTTTGCAAAAAACCATCAGCCGAACCTCCCGGCCCCCGAGTTTGTCGGTAAATCGGCGGGCAAGTCCAAGTATTCCGACTCCGTGGTGGAGTTGGACACCCGAATCGGCAGAATCATGGACAAGATCCGTGAACTGGGAATCGACAAGAATACCCTGGTCTTCTACACCGTGGACAACGGGGCCTGGCAGGATGTCTATCCCGATGCCGGCTACACCCCCTTCCGCGGCACCAAGGGCACCGACCGCGAAGGCGGAAGCCTGGTACCAGCCATTGTCTGGTGGCCCGGAACGATTCCCGCCCGGCAGGAAACTCACTCCATCGCCGGCGGCCTGGACCTGATGGCCACCTTTGCCGCGGTGGCCGGCGTCGAGCTTCCCTCCAATGACCGTGACGGCGTGCCGATTATCTTCGACAGTATTAACCTGATGCCGCTCCTGACCGGCGAGAAAGACTCCGTACGAGACAAGTGGTTCTACTTCACCGAAGAAGAGCTTTCTCCGGGAGCTATCCGATTGGGACGCTGGAAGGCGCAGTTCAACCTGCGTGGTGATGATGGCGCTGACACCGGTGGACTGGCCGTGGACACCAACCTTGGATGGAAAGGTCCGAGCAAGTACATCGCCACCGTGCCCCAAATCTTCGATCTCTGGGCCGATCCCCAGGAGCGCTACGATCTCTTCATGAACAACTTCACCGAGAAGACCTGGACGTTGGTCCTATTCAACCAGGCGTCGGCGGAGTTGATGGATTCCTACGAGAAGTACCCGCCGCGTAAACTGCAGAGTGAAGTCTACACCGGTCCGATGACGATCAACAAGTTTCGCACGATTGGTAAGATTAAGGAGGAACTCAAGAAACTGGGTTATGAACCTAAAAAATAATCCGATTCATGAATAAAATCGGATTATTTTCGAACAATACCGGGAGCCGCTGGCGCGGCTCCCGGTATTGTTATAAGAACCTGAATTTACCAAGGAAGATATAATGATAAGTTATAAGCGTCACGGCCTTATGCTCGCTGGCATGATTCTGGCTTGCAGTTTTTTGATGACTGCCGTAGTTGGTGGTCAGGATCCGCTGCCGTCCTGGAACGACACGGCGCCAAAGAAGACGATCATCGATTTCGTGAACGCGGTGACCGACCCCGGCAGCAAGTCCTTTGTCGATCCGGAAGAACGAGTCGCCACTTTCGACAACGACGGCACCCTGTGGGTCGAATATCCCATGTACACACAGATTCTGTTCGCACTCGATCGAGTAAAGAAACTGGCGCCCCAGCATCCGGAGTGGAAGACCCGGCAACCTTTCAAAGCACTGCTGGAAGGCGACATGAAAACCGTCGCCGCTTCGGGAGAGAAAGGAGTTATGGAGATATTAATGGCGACTCACGCCGGTATGACCGCCAATCAGTTTGGCAGAGAGGTTTCGGACTGGTTGGCGGCCAACCAGCAGCCCAGGTTCAAACACCTCTACACTGAATGCATATATCAACCCCAACTTGAACTGCTCGAATACCTGCGCGCAAATGGATTTAAGAACTTCATCGTCTCCGGCGGGGGTATCCAGTTCATGCGCCCCATGACCAAGAAAGCTTACGGCATTCCGCCGGAACAGGTGATCGGCTCCAGCGTGATCTCCGAATTCAAAATCGTGGACGGCCAGCCGGAGATAATTCGGATGCCGAAGATCGGCTTTATAGACGATAAAGCGGGCAAGCCGGTCGGGATCTACGAACATATCGGCCGCCGGCCACTCCTCGCCTTCGGCAATTCCGACTCCGACATGCAGATGATTCAATACACCAAAGCCGGCGCCGGACCGAGGCTCGGTTTGTATGTGCATCATACCGACGCGGAACGCGAGTACGCCTACGATCGCGAGAGCCATGTGGGCAAGCTAGACAAGGTGCTCGATATGGCTGATGCCAACGGCTGGATTATTGTGGATATGAAGAAGGACTGGAAGAGAGTATTCCCGTGGAATAAATTCTGAAGCAGAAACTTAAAGAAAGGGATTATGAGATCGGGCATACGGAAGAGCGGAATCACTTTATCTATAAGGCCATCTCCCACGGGCCGATTATCGGATTGAATTTTAAGTTTTAATTGATATCGGGGTGTATGAGAATAAAGATTATAAAAATACAACTTCTGCTTTTATCTCTCGTCGGACTGACCGCCCTGGGTCTCGCCGGGTCGGTACGGTCTCAGACCAGTGACGGACCTCCTCCCGCGGCGAATGTTACGGATATAGCGCTGGTGAAGGTGGAGGCTATGCTGCTGGCGGCCGCAGCACGAACCCCCGGCCTTCGGAAAGAACCGGCCCCCTTCGTTCCTCAGACGTCTCTGGGAGACTACGCCATAACCTATGAACTGAACGTTTCCTGCCCAGACGCGCATAAAATGATCCCGCTCTACTCGGAACTACGGCGGAATATCCTCGATCTCTTCAATGAGTACGGTGTCGCGATCATGACTCCATCTTACATAGCGGATCCGCCGGAGCCCAAGGTAGTGCCGAAAAACGAGTGGTACCAGGCACCGGCGAAACCGCCAGACCCGGAGCGGAAAATAGACGGGAATAAGTTGAACCTAAATTGAGCGATTCTATGCGGCGAACTGCACCAATCTTATGGTCTGCTATCGGTTGCAAAAATACTCGTTCGCATTTATTAATGCGTCTGCGTTTTTTGCAACCGATGCAGCCTCATAATCTTAGCACATTTCACAAGTCCGCCATAGCTTTAGCGACGGCTGATCCGCAATAATCGCTCAACTTAGGTTTAAATAAAGTTGATGAAAACCACAAAGCTCACAAAGAAATAAACAATAACCTTATTTTTCTCCGGAAAAATATGAAAGGAGGAAGAGATGAAGAAAGAGATGAGTAAAAATCTGCCCACACTTCCCTCCAGGGAAGTGTGGGCTCTATTTTCAGGGATAGTTGTTGAGGCAATCGATGAGAAGAAATAAATATCTCTGCTTGTGTTCAGATACAAGGTCATGGGCAGAAAAGGAGATGAAGATAATTCTATCAAGGTTATCGTGGGTGATTGTTGCCGTTCTTACGGTGTCACTCCTGACCGGCTGTGCTGCCGGTGCGAAACGAGCGGTTACAACCGGCATCTCAAAGAAATCCGGGGAGAAAGCCAAAGTCAACGTCGGTGTTTCGCGGACCGTTGGGAGAAAAGCTGATGACAAGGAATCAACGAATTCAGACGATAGCCAAAGCGGGGATAAAGAGTAGAAGTTCCTCAGCAGTTATTATTCTGTCCCCGGAATTATTGAGGTCATTCTAAGGCTTTAAGGCTAACGTCCGGATAAATTCTTATACCCCAACTGTTTTTACGGATGGAAAAGGAGTACTACTTATGAAATCAAAGATATTTACGGTTGTTACGATCTCACTTCTGGTGGTGGTGTTTTCAGCGTGGACCGGGGCGGGTGCAGCTCAGGGAAAGCCCAAGCTTGTCCTTCAGATCACTATTGATCAGATGCGGGGTGATTACCCTATGCGTTATAAAGACCGCCTGGGAGAAGGCGGGTTCCGCTATCTTATGGAGCAGGGAACCCATTACCTGAACGCCCACTATCAACATGCCGACACGGAGACGCCGATCGGGCACGCGGCACTCTTCACCGGCACCTATCCCGCCTACAACGGCATTGTCGCCGGCAACTGGTTTGATCCGGCTAAAGGGCGCGTCATTTACAACTGTGAGGATGACCGTTATCCGATGATCGGGAAGGAACCGGCAGAGGGAAAAGGGCGCGCGCCCACTAACCTGCTATCTTCCACAATCGGCGATGAGATGGTTATCTCCAATAACGGTCAATCCCGGGTCTTCAGCGTCTCGATAAAAGACCGCGGCGCTATCCTCCCCGGCGGCCATACCGGCAAAGCATTCTGGTACTCCAAGAGTGATGGTTCCTTCGTAAGCAGTGAGTATTACTACAAGGACTATCCCGACTGGGTCAAGCAGTGGAACGCGAAAAAGCTGGCCGACCGATATAAAGATACTCCGTGGGAGTTATTGAATGACATCTCAACCTATACCTTCGGCAAGGATGATGACCGTCCTTTCGAAGTAGATGTGTTCGGAATGGGCCGAACATTCCCGCATCCCATAAAGGGGGATTCCGAGTATTTCTACACGTCACTGATAGCCACCCCGTTCGGGGATGAACTGACAGCGGACTTTGCCAAGACGCTGATTAAAGAAGAAAAGTTAGGACAGGGCAAAGGGACCGACTTTATGGCGATCAGTTTTTCCGTCACCGATTACATCGGCCATGTCTACGGCCCCTCAAGCCTTGAGGCTGAAGACAACATCCTACGGGTCGATCGCTTATTGGCCGATCTATTCCAATTTGTAGATAAGCAGGTCGGCCTCGACCAGACCCTGATAATAGTCTCCGCCGATCACGGGATGAGTGAGGCTCCCGAACATATGCAGAGCCTGGGATTTGAGGTGGGACGTCTGACCTCGGAAACAATCGTCAAAGGCACCATAACCGATGCTCTTAAAACCCGGCTGGGGCTGGACGGTGATGTGATCCGGCTTTTCGAGTACCCCTATATCTACCTGAACGAAGAGGAGATCGGGAAAACCAAGTACAGCGTTGCCGAGGTAGAAACGGCCGTGGCGGAAGAAATTATCAAGATCACCGGCATAAGAGAAGCCATAACCCGGACCGATCTGCTGAAAGGAACCTTCGCCCCCACACTGGTAAACACGATGATCCTCAATAACTTTCACCCCAAACGATCCGGCAACATCCATGTGATAGCGGACCAGTTCTGGTACTTCTACTACGAGATGGATACGACCACGGATATCGCCGCTATCCATTGTTCACCCTGGACGTATGATACTTATGTCCCGCTCTTCTTCGCCGGTTATGACATACCTGCCCAGCGAATCGCGCGGCCGGTTACACCTTACGATATCGCCGCGACCATCGCGACCCGCCTCGAAATAAAACCGCCCTCGGGTTCAATTGGTACACCGTTGATTGAGGTGTTGGCGGAGAAGCAATAAGGCGAGATGGTTTGATCAGAAAAATTACGGGGTGCTAATTGCTAAGGTATGCCCAAATCGACTGGTGAAAATCCCCCTCCGGGGGGGATTGACCGGCTTCCGGTTATACCATAGAATAATTACTCGATATGAGTGCTTTCTATATAGGTGGTCATTCGTGTCTTTGTGCCTTAGTGGCAATAAATACGCACTATAAAAGATGTGTTAAATGAAGAACCGAAAAGGAGACAAATGAAAAAGATACTCATAGGGCTGGGTGTGCTCGTGATCATCGCGATCGTGGCGGTGGTCATTCTGCTCGGCAGCCTGGACAAAATCGTAAAGAATGTTATTGAGGACTCCGGCTCGGAACTGATGGGTGTCCCGGTTACGGTTGCTGACATTGATATCAAGGTATTCGGCGGCGCGGCCCAGATCACCGGACTCGTCATTCCCAACCCCGCCGGATACACGACAGAGAATGCCTTCAAGATGGATCTGATCCGTCTGGATGTCGGCCTGCTCTCACTACTGAAATCACCTCTTACGATCGAAGAACTGATTATTGATTCACCGGTCGTTACCCTGGAGGTAAAGAAAGACGGCCAATCCAACCTGCAGGAACTGCTGGATAATATCAATCGCAATTCCGAGAAGGCCGACGAGGGAGATGCTGAAGAAAAGCCGAAAGAAGAACCGGGAGATGAAGCAAAGAAAGAGCCGGCGCCATCCAAGGAGCCAACCCGCCTGGTCTTCGGAAAGCTGATCATCAAGGGTGTTACCGTCAACGTTATCCGGGAGTCCAGTAAAGAAAAACCCGTATCAGTGACTATTCCCCCGATCGAGCTTACCGATGTCGGAGGCGAAATCGGCGTGACCCCGGCTAAACTGGGAGCGATCGTCGTCGGCGGGATCATCGAGAGCGCTCTGGAAAACGCGCTCAAGGAGACAGTGAAAAAGGAAGCCGGTAAAGCCGCGGAGGGCCTATTTAAAAAGCTGGGTTCTAAATCACGCCATAAGGGAGAGGAGTAGGAGGAGTTGAGCTGATCGGAGAGACCAAGCAGGACCCGGCGGCGGAGCTAGCCACCGAAGAAGGCAACTAAACCCTAATTAAAAAAGAGTTTTACCACGAAGTTCACAAAGGTAGAAATCGAGGAGGAATTCCCTCCTTTATTTCCATATAATTTTCGTGGCCTTCGTGGTTTATTTTGCTATATTTTTACGGTATCTATCGGGATCCCGATTTGTTCAATAATAAATATCGGGACAATATGACCTGTTTATACTGCAATTCAAAATAACCAGGGCATTCCGGTGCCAGGTTGTCCATACCCATCAGGGGGGACTACAAATCAGGGAGGGAAGAATGAAAAAGCTTGTCGCGTTGGTGATAATAGGGGGGATCTGCTGTAGTATGGGTCTGGTATATGCCCAGAGAGTCGTAGAGTCGAATGATCTGAAGATAAGTCCGGCCAAGTATAAAAATTCATCGATAACCCTGAAGGATGTCTTTATTAACCTGAAGTCCGGGATTCCCCCCGCCCTGACCGCATCCGGATATACCAGCCAAAAGTATATCAGCTTCGGCGCCAAGAATTCCGGAATACCTTGTTTTATGCGACGGTCTGCCGTCAACGAAAAACTGGTGGGAGAACTCAAGCAGGGAGATCAGATCACCATTGTCGGGACTGTCAAACAACCCAAGGCAAAAGTAGAGAGAGCTAATGGCAGGATCACCGACAAATATAAACTGGACATCTATCTCATTGAAGTCCGGAAGGTTACCAGAGGGTGGGAGGGGGAATAAAGCTTCAGGTTAATGAATAGTTGCCCGAACCTCGATAAATCCGGGTAGACTGCGTGAGGGCTAAGTTTTTATGAGCATTTTATACCGAGGACATATATTCCACCTGACCGGAACCCCCGGGGTGGAAGAAGCGGCCAAGGCGCTAGTAGAGATTCCGGACGGGGCCATCCAGGTTGATGATGACGGGATAATAGAGTGGTCCGGAGCGTACACAGACCGTCCCACGCCAACCGGCGGACCTATTGAGGTGGTTGATTATCACGACTGCTTTA
>Ga0208902_1001604_pt1 | contig 10756 bp, 12 predicted proteins | sample AntAceMetag02UKH_FD_184767 | JGI IMG/M metagenome (GOLD analysis project Ga0208902, IMG submission 184767) | Saline lake microbial communities from Ace Lake, Antarctica - Antarctic Ace Lake Metagenome 02UKH (SPAdes) (version 2) | ecosystem: Environmental > Aquatic > Non-marine Saline and...
ACAAAATACTTTATTATCGTCTTTTTTGATGAGACAAAGGTTTATATCAATAATTATGTCACTCTTACCGATTTTAGTATTCACACTATAGCAGATACTGTTTTCCAGGTTAGTGATGATGCAACTAAAAACTCTCCCATAATTGGGACATATGCCTATGATGGGATAATTTATCTTGTAACAAATGAAGGAATACTCATTACTACAGATAATTTTTCTTTATTTGCAGCGGTTAATGATGATGATCCAAGTGAGCATATGAACATTGTACAGAATGTTGCAGTTTTCTCTATACCTATGACAGTTGTTACTAAACAGCCTCCAACATCAGAAAAACTTCTACTTATTGGTGGTCTTACTAATATTTATTATTCTGATATCACAGATATTGATTATTCTGATATCCCAGGCACCGCCGTTATCCCCGTTACGTTTGATACAACTACAGACGCTTTTTATTCAAAGATTTCCTCTACGCGAATACTTGATTTCTATAATGTACCAGCTGATGGAAATTTTTCCTTGTTTACTGCCACCTCTGACAAGTGGATATGGGAAACTGCAGATGAAGATACTGCATCAATTCAATTATTGTAAAAGGAATCTTAGGAAAGAGAAAGGCTATCCATAATGTATGGATAGCCTTTATTTTGCTATAGCAAAAATTTTATATTTTATTCTCAAACGAGCGAGAGAAGTAGAGAATCATGATGGTCTATTTCCGAGCGAGTGCTGAGATCGCAAGGTAAAATACCCCGTCCCTTGGGGCGGAATAGAACCGCTTGAGGCGGTTCTGGATCCAGGGCTTGCCCTGGGGTATGATACCTTTCATTCTATCAATTGAGGCTATTTTCTAAAATTGCCTCAATTATCTTGTTTTAACTCTTTAAGAATTTCAACACTTTCAGCATCGTTATAATTAGCATATATTTCATCCATTGTTAATCCTACAAATTCGTGACTCATATAGTGAATCCAAGTATCAGTCTCTGGAGACTTTATAATATGCTTCCTACAGTAATAATCTGGTTGAAATGGTAAATGCTCTTCTTTATATACTGGAACTTTGTAATCATGGACAGCGACCTTTAGATCATCACGCGGAATGCCCTTCTCCATAATTACTTCACATAATTTATTAATAGTTTTTCCTGTATCAAATATATCATCAACAATTAAAATTTTATCACCAGTACGAAGGTGTTCAGGAGAATATGTCCATCCGTCAATCATAACATTTGCCTGTTCACGAATGTCGGTATAGGAACGTGCAACTACAGCCGCATAAAAAACGGGTCTTCCTGTTTTACGAACAAGTTTATAATATTCGCTAAAAACATTTGCCAGATAGGCTCCTCCTCGTAATAATGAATAAATAATATCTGGTACAAAATCATCTTTCTTATGAATTTGATGTACTAATTTTAACGCATTGTTTCTAATCAATTCCGGGGATAGGAACTCTTTGTTCATAATATCTGTCTTTCTACTATTGTAGTGTTTATTTCACCATTTCTTAAATAGGTTACTTCATAAGAACGTAAAATCTTATCCTCAAATGCTTTATAAAAATCTTCAACAGATTTTATCTGTATTTTATTAATTTTTGTTATTACATCATAATTTTGCAAACCGGCAAGATGAAAGGAATTAGAATTACTCATTCCACTCATATACATTAAAAGGAGTCCAGTATCCTTTTGAGACAAGTTAAGAGAGCTTCTTGCCTGCTCATCAAGCGGCTGAACAATAACGCCAGGCCACAATTTTCCGGTATTTCCCTCTATCTCCTCTTCGCTTTCTCTTTCATCCAGAGATACTTCCAGTTCAATAATTTCACCACGCCTGTTTACAGTCAAAATAACGGGTACCCCAATTTTTGCATTACTAATCGAACGTGAAAGTTCTTCAGTATCTGCAATTAATAAGGTATTAAATTCCGTTATTAAGTCACCAGGCCGTAATCCGCCTTTATAGGCTGGAGAGTTCAGATAGATATTTGCAACAAATACACCAGCAGTATCCTTAAGTCCTAAATCTTCAAAAAACAGATCAAATTCAGAGGTATCAATCATCGAAACACCTAACCAACCATCCCGGACATGTCCAAATTCAAGGATTTCGTCAATTATCTCTTTAGCATTATTTATCGGTATGGAAAAACCTAATCCTATATTTCCTCCGGTAGGTGCTGCTATCCAGGTATTTATCCCAATAACTTCGCCCCAAATATTAACAAGCGGACCTCCGGAATTTCCCTGATTTATCGATGCATCAGTTTGAATAAAGTCATTTAAATTATTTATTTCTTGTCCGGATCGACCCAAGGCACTTACAATTCCCGCTGTCACACTCGAAAAAAATCCAAATGGACTTCCCATAGCTAATACCCAGTCACCAACTTTTAAATTTTCTGAATTGCCAAGTGGTGCAACTGAAATATCCCGCTCTTCTGTTGTAAACGTTACTATAGCTAAATCTCTTCGTGGATCGGTTCCAACTAAATTTGCAGTGTATGAACGTTCATCTGAAAGAACTACTTCAATTTGATCGGCTTCACCAGCAACATGGTGGTTTGTCAGCACATAAAAGGAATCATCTACCCTTTTAAAGATGACACCCGAGCCAAGACTATCAGCTTCATATTCACCTGAATCAGGATTCCCGAAAAACCAGGGCAATCCGCCAAATGTTTTGCTGTTATCTCTTACGATTGTTTGAGTTACATCAATTTCAACAACTGCAGGAAGTACAGACTCAACAACAGAATTGAATGAGTTCTGCAGATTAACAACATTAGCAATATCTGAAGTTTGCTCCTCGGGTAATTCCCGCAGTTGTCCGGTAGAGTATTGTTCAACCTCAGGTTTCCCAGATATTGGTGTATATAAGCCTACTGCAACAATACTACCTGTAACTAATACTAATAACACAATAAATAGCGTTTTTAAGCTGCTACTTTTTAGAGAATCTTTTTTTGTCATAAATCACCTCACATGAAAGATATTAAAAAGCAGTCAACACCTCTATGTGATCCTTATGTACCGCGATTGTATGCTCCCAATGAGCTGACGGAAGAGAGTCAGCGGTTATAACTGTCCAACCATCATCTAAATGAACTATCTTTCTTGAACCCATGTTAACCATTGGTTCGATAGCAAGTACCATACCCGGTCTAATTCTTGGGTTTTGTCCTGAACTTACATAATTAGAAATTTGCGGTTCTTCATGCAATGCCAACCCCACTCCATGCCCGCAATATTCACGTACCACACCATAGCCATTTTTGTTTGCATGATTAAATACGGCTCTGGATATATCATTTATACGTTTTCCTGTGCCAGCCGCTTTAATTGCAGCATCAAGACACTCTTTTGTAACCTCTACAAGTTTTTTTGTTTCAGGATTAGCAGTACCAATGATAATAGTTTGAGCTGCGTCACTGAAGTATCCGTTTAAAATTACTCCAAGATCTATACTCACAACATCTCCATCGTTTAAAACCCGTTTACCAGGTATACCATGTATAATTTCTTCATTTATAGAAATACAGGCTGAAGCTGGATAATCCATATAACCTAAAAATGCTGGAACTGCATTGTGCCCAACTATAAAATCATAACAAAATTTATCAATTTCTTCTGTTGTCATACCTACTTTCAGTAAACCGTTTAATTCACGGTGTAATGAACCTAATATTTTAGCGGATTTTCTAATCCCATCAATCTGTATCTCTGTTTTTAATGTAATCATAATTCCTTCTTACGGATAGAGTCTAATAAACCATTTATAAATTTGTAATTTATATCACTGCTATATTCCTGAGATAATTTTACTGCCTCATCTATCACAACATTGGGAGATAAGTTTTTTTGAAAAAGCATCATAAATAGACTAATACGTAAAATACACCTATCTACTCGATGTATTTTATCAATAGTTCTATTATTTGAGTATTTAACAATTAATTTATCAATACTCGTAATATTCTCAATAGTCCCACTTACTAAATATCTAACATATATCCCTGTCTCATCTTTCAGTTCAGAAATTTCTTTCTCATTTAAAGTAGGAAAGAATTCAATAGTATTCAATTGTGTAAGATTATTGTGAAAATCGAGTGTGAATATCGCTTTCAAAGCATATTCTCTAGCTTTATGTCTTGAACTCATAATCTGGACAAGTCCGTCCTGCCTTTATTATAGAAGAATTGTTATTTCTGCTTCTGACCGTAATTCTTTAACAAGTTCAGAAACTGCAGCTGAGAAGACTTCCTGTTGTTTTTCAACATAAAGCGTTTGACTAATATATTGTCTCACTGTCATAGTATTGTCAGGACTTAACGGATCTTCTAACGATAGTAATTTTGGATAGGTATGATCAAGAATCTTAACAATGTGATATCCTGTTTTTGATTCTAACACTTTGGATACATCACCAGTTTCCAGCATAAATACCGCATCTAAAAATGTATCATTAAAAATTTGTCTGCTAACGGAATCATCAATGGCAAACCATCCAATATCTCCGCCTAGAAATTTAGAAGATTCATCCTGAGAAAATTCTAATACCAATGCATCATAAGTTTTCGTACCATATTCAAATTGACGATATACCGTATCAGCTTTCTCTTTCGGATTCGGGATTGCAGGATCACTTTTACTTATAAATATATGACTTAATTTAATGTATTCGGGATTAATAAAGCTTGCAGCATTTTTTTTATGAAAATTTTTAATTTCATCTTCTGCTGGGCCAGGTATATTATTCACCATATCGTTTTTTTCTTGTATGATATACGTTCGAACAATATAGTTTTGTTTGGTTTTTGTACGATAATCTTCAATGGTCATACCAGTTTCCTGCATTATTACACTAGAGAATTCTGCATCAGTTATTGTATGTCCAACCTGGCTCTCTACAGAACTTTTCTGTTTTGCAACAAAGGTATTTAAATCTTTGTCTAATAACAAAATTCCAGCTTGTTCAGCACCTTGTAATACCAAAATATCATTAATCATTATATCAAGAACATCAGATTCTTTTATTTTCTGTTCAGTGTAGGCTGCCTGCAATTCTGCAACTTTTGCATCCAGTGCATCTCGAGTAATCATTTCTGAACGCAATAAATTAACAGCAGCAACTGGCTGTAACATCATTTGTGAGAAGGCAGGAGAAACTACTGCCGAAAAAATAATAATAAATAGTATTATTTGTTTTATTTTCATCTCTTGTACTCCGTTTAAGTTTTGTTTGTAGTCTTCCTTTCTTCTATCCGTAATCTTTTCCCAATTTCCTTACCATCTTCTTTTCGCTTTAAAACCTCAGAATATTTGATAAACATTCCTTCAAATTCCATTGCTTTCATTAGCGTACTCAATGTTTTACCTGTTCTAAATCCTTTTTTGAGAATAAAAGCAAAGGATCTCTTCCCTGAGACAGAACCGCACTGAGAAAGATATGTTCGAACATTATTGGGTAGTTTACCACCCATAGTTGTACTGGCTTCAGTACCAAATATTAAATAATTATAAAAAGTCAATTTTTTTTCAGACTCAAGAACACCATCAATGATATCAGCAGTATGTCCATTTTGAGATACTCCATCAGCAAGTCCTTTAGCTATTTCAAGAATTTTTTGCTTTGACGATTCATACAAAACTACAATACCTACTTTCATCATCTACTCCTTCCTGAACTGAATTATTCAGATTCAGTTTCGGTCTGATTCCACCAATTTTCAGTCTGTTCAACTACTGTATCATTCTGAACAGATTCAAGAAGATTAGGGGTGTCAGGTGTTCGACTTAAAAAACCTAATCCAAAAGCAAGGATCAGAAAAGAGGCTCCCGCTATATACGTAATTTTTGTCATTATATTGCTGGATTGCGATCCAAATGTTGTATCACTTGCGCCGCCAAAAATCCCGCCAAGCCCTTGACTGTTTTCACCCTGCACTACCACGAGCAGCACTAATAAAATACAGACAATAACAAAAAGTACTAATAATATAATCCCAAATACACCCATAAAATTACTCCGATTTATTGTATTTTGTAAAAAACCACTAATTATAAATATTTATAATTTATAATAGGGGAAAAAGAATCAAATTTTAAAGAAGCCCCACCCACTAAGGCACCATCTATGTTGGGTTTAGCCATAAGTGCTTTCGCATTATTAGCTTTTACAGAACCGCCATATTGAATAATAATAGCATCTGATGAGTGTTTATCATACATATTCTCTATTTCATCGCGAATAAAAGCATGTACACCATCAGCATCTTCCGGAGTAGCTGTTTTTCCGGTTCCAATAGCCCATACCGGTTCATAAGCAATAGTTATAGACTGAAGTTCTTTCGAGGATATACTCAAAAGCCCACCTGTTAACTGTGTACGTACAACATCTTCTACATTTCCGGATTCCCGTTCTTCCAACGTTTCACCTACACAAAGTATTACCTCAAAACCGTATTTCAATGCAAGTTTTACTTTTCTATTAATAAAATCATTATCTTCTTTGTAGATAATACGTCTTTCAGAATGACCAATAATTACTACATCAACACCAATTTCCTTTAACATTGAAGGTGCTGTCTCACCAGTGTGAGCACCGGACTCGCTATCTGACATATTCTGAGCACCAAGAAGAATATTTGTATCTTTAATTACTTCTGATACAGCCTGTAGCGTGGTAAATGGAGGTGCAACTAAAATTTTTACACTTTTATCCAGATCCCCCGCAGATAATTCTTTTGCAAACTTTCTCCCTTCAGCGGCAGACATATTCATTTTCCAGTTTCCTGCAATATATGTTTTTCTCATTGTTAAGCTCCTATTTTTGTAACGCTGCCAGTCCTGGAAGAATTTTACCTTCGAGGAACTCTAAAGATGCTCCGCCGCCGGTAGATACATGATCTATCCGATCTGCAAAACCAAATTTATTAACCGCTGCAACTGAGTCTCCTCCGCCAACAACGGTAGTCCCTTTGCTGGATGCTATCATTTCAGCAACTGCGATAGTTCCTTTTGAAAAATTCTCAAATTCAAATACACCCATCGGGCCGTTCCAAATTATTGATGCTGCTTTTTCTAAAGTTCTGCCAATCTTTTCAAGAGTCTTTGGTCCAATATCCAGTCCAAGCATACCATCAGGAATATTCATATCATCTATTAATATTGCCTCAGCATCTTCTGAAAATTTATTTGCTGCTATATGATCTAAGGGTAAAATAATCTCGACACCACTTTCTTTCGCTTTTTCAAGAAGTTTTTTAGCTGTTTCCAGATAATCTTCTTCAAATAATGAGTTTCCTATACTTTTCCCTAATACGGTAAGGAATGTAAATGACATACCTCCACCTATTATTAAAGCATCACAGGTTTTCAGAAGTGATTCCAGTACACCTATTTTTGATGATACTTTTGCTCCACCTATAATGGCAACAAATGGTTTCTCCGGATTTTTAAGAAGTGGTGCAAAGAAAGTTACCTCTTTTTCAATTAAAAGACCGGCGGCAGAGGGTAAAAATTTGGTTATTCCCTCTGTTGATGCATGTGCACGATGAGCTGTCCCAAAGGCATCATTAATATATACATCGCCAAGAGCTGCTAATTTCTGTGCAAATTTTGAGTCATTTGCAGTTTCTTCATTATGAAAACGTACATTCTCAAGAAGAAGAATTTGACCGGCTTTTAATTCTTCGGCAAGTTTTTTTACATCAGAACCTATACAATCCTGAGCCATCAGAACTTCCTTTCCAACCAAATCAGAAAATTTTGCTGCTACAGGAGCCAGACTAAATTTACTCTCTTTTTTACCTTTTGGACGACCCAAATGGGTCATTACAATAAGTGATGCCCCTTCCTGTTTTAGAATATAGCGAATAGTGGGTAACGCTCTCTCAATTCGGGTAGTATCAGTAACGACCCCCTCTTTGAGGGGGACGTTAAAATCAACACGTATAAGGACTTTTTTACCTTGTAAATCAAGATCCTTTACTGTTCTTAAATTCATATTTACTAATCCTTGTGAATTCTTTTTAATATATAGATATTAAAGCAGTTTTTCAGCTAAATCAATTACTCTTGTTGAATAACCCATTTCGTTATCATACCATGAGCATATTTTAAAGAATTTATCACCCATCTTCATGGTGCAAAGTGAATCAAAAACAGATGAGTGTGAGTTTCCTTTAATATCAATTGATACAATCGGATCTTCAATATACTCAAGAATACCTTTCATGGGTCCATCAGCAGCAGCTTTCATTGCAGCATTCAGTTCTTCTACAGAACAATCCTTCTCTACTTCAAAAGTCAAGTCTACAATTGAACCGGTAGGAAGAGGAACACGCATTGCCATTCCATTTAATTTACCATTTAATTCCGGTATAACAAGGCCAACCGCTTTTGCTGCACCTGTTGTGGTAGGAATAATTGATAATGCGGCAGCACGTGCTCTACGTAGATCTTTATGCGGAAAATCCAAAATAACCTGATCATTTGTATAAGCATGGGTAGTTGTCATAAGCCCTCTAGCAAGTCCAAATGAATCATTAATAACTTTTGCAACTGGCGCCAAACAGTTAGTTGTACAGGAAGCATTTGAAAAAGCAATTTTTGATTTATCAATTTCGGCATCATTTACACCAAGAACAATCGTCTGATCAATAGTATCTTTTGCAGGTACAGTGAGAATAACCTTTTTTGCGCCAGCCTTTATATGATCCTTATAACCACCTCGAGGACCTTCTGCAGTGCTAAAAACACCTGTTGATTCAATAACTATATCTACCCCCATCTCTTTCCATGGAAGATTTGCAGGAGTTCTTTCGGCCAAAATCCGAATCTCTTTTCCGTCAACAACAATTGCTGTATCAGTAACTGTAACTTTCTTATTAAATACTCCATAAGTTGAATCGTATTTTAGTAGATGAGCTAAAGTTTTAGGATCTGTTAAATCGTTAATTGCGACAATCTCTATATTTTCACGCTCTAAAGCAACCTTAAATGCATTTCTTCCAATTCGTCCAAACCCGTTTATAGCAATTTTCATGAAAAATCTCCTTCAAAAATATTTAATTATGACGACACAAATATATGCAATACAAGCCTCAATGTCAATGTAATGTTCAATTGTTTCTAATGACTATTTTGATTGTATTTATTTTATGTCCTTCTATATCCTGCACAATAAAATCTATATTATTGGTGTCTGTTTTGAAAGATATTTTTTCAAGAGTTTCAGGAATTCTCCCAAACAATTCAAAGACAAATCCACCTAATGTTTCAAAATCATCGTCAGGTAATTCAATCCCTAGAGTTTCATTAATTTCGTCTATTTGTGCCCTGGCTTCACAAAGATATATTCCATTTCCCAGCTTAATAAAATCTTCTTTCTCATCATCAAACTCATCCTGAATATCTCCGACAATAACTTCAAGAATATCTTCCATACAAATAATACCGGAAACTCCACCATATTCATCAATTGCAACAGCTATATGCACTTTTCTCCTCTTAAATTCTTTTAAGAGATCATCCAGCTTTTTACTATCCGGGACAAAGAATGGTTTTCGGATTATATCCTTAACATAAAACTCAGGTAAAGTTTCAGATTTTGTTAATATATCTTTTACATAAAGAATACCAATAACATTGTCTATTGTATCTTTATAGACAGGGTATCGTGAAAATCCTAATTCTAAAATAGGATTTAGAAGAGAAGCAGATGTATCATCAATTGAAACAAATTCTACATTAATTCGCGGAACCATTACCTCTTTAACTGTCGTTTCAGAAAGTTCTTCAACTCCTTTTATCATATCCTGTTTTTCAGATATTTCTTCGGGTAAGGGCTTTCTGACAATAAAAGTAAATATTTTACTAAAAATATTATGTTTCAAAAAATCTACTCCGTTCTTTTAATCTTTAGGTCCCGGTTTTAATTCTATTAAAATTTTTTCCTGAAGTAAAAGCATTTTTTCATCGCTATTATTTGTTTCATGATCCATTCCGATTAAATGTAATATACCATGTATGAGAAGCCTATTTAATTCTTCTTCAAATGCAACTTTAAAATATTTAGTATTTCTTTTCAATGTATCAATGGATATTATAATATCACCAAGAAATTTAGATTGAATTTCTGTTGAAAACTCATTAATTTCATCATTCTGACAAAAGGAGAGAATATCTGTGGAGCCGTCTTTATCCCGATACATTTTATTTAATTTAGAAATAGAAGCATCTCCCGTTAAAACTATTGAGATTTCTTTATCTTCTAAATCCAGATAATCTAACACTAATTTAACATAATCCAATGAGAATTCATCAGGTGGAAATTCCAGACCAGTCTCTTTCTCAACAATAATATCTACAGTATTCAAGATTTTTTACCTTCGGATAATTCAGGATATTCAATTCGAGTATGATATCGACCTGATAGTATTACGATAAATCTCTTTTTTATCTCTTCAAGTTCTGAAAGCGAAAGATGACAATTCATCAGCTGCTTATTATTGATTTTATCCATAATAATTTTCCAAACAAGTTTTTCAATTTTAGGAGTTGTCGGTTGTTTTATTGTTCTGGATGCGGCATCAACACTATCAGCAAGCATTACTACAGCAGCTTCTCTAGTCATTGGTAGTTTTCCGTTATAAGAAAAATCTTCCGGAGAAATTTTGGTATTTTTCTCATTTTTATTCATTGCTTCTATATAAAAATAGCTTATCAGGTCACTTCCATGA
>Ga0208902_1001606_pt1 | contig 10747 bp, 6 predicted proteins | sample AntAceMetag02UKH_FD_184767 | JGI IMG/M metagenome (GOLD analysis project Ga0208902, IMG submission 184767) | Saline lake microbial communities from Ace Lake, Antarctica - Antarctic Ace Lake Metagenome 02UKH (SPAdes) (version 2) | ecosystem: Environmental > Aquatic > Non-marine Saline and Alkaline...
GGAATGCGGGTCACCCAGAACCGTGCCGGGTGGGAAATCACCCACATCATCGACGCTCCCCTGTCCACCCAGCGATTTCAGCTAAGGATGCTGAGCCGGATGCAGAAAAGCCGGACCCTCGGGGTCTTTCGCTGCTCGCTACCCACTGACCACTGTGATTTTCGTTGACTTCTAAAAGATGTGTGTGTAAAAAATAGGCAATATTTCTGAATGGATACAAAGTTCCGGCACTGTTTTTAGAGAAATCTTCCCCTTTCAGCCCCCGAGAGGAGAAAGAGGATTTGAAAATTCAAGGCGAGCGTATTCCCCGCTGCTTGGAGGGGTTAGCAAGCGGACTTTAAAATGAAAAAATACTCCTTAAATTTGGGAGATGTCCCGTCCCGCTGCTCAAGCGGGACTGTGGAATTCTTCAAATGGCCTATATTTCCCCAGAACTTTGTTTTCTTCAGTGAGAGGCGGGATTTTTTCTGTCGGTATCCGAGGCAATACCGCCCTTTGAGATAGATGCTGGATTTTATAATTTTATATGCGTCCCATAGATCCCACAGTAGTCTTAGCTGGTATTGGAACCAATTCCTCCATTTTGACAAACTCTTGCACAAGAAGGAGACATCATGAAGGCAAAGCTTGGATTAAGTGCCCTGACGGCAATTGTTTTGTTTCTGTTTTCTGTATCATTCGTCGCTGTTTCAGGGGCTGCCGCGCAGGGAAAGGCTGATAAGGAGAGCATCTTGGAGGTGTACGGAAAACTGTCGCTTTATTTTATTGAAAACAAGGGGCAGCTTGATCCCACGGTCAGGTTTTATGTCAAGACATCCGGTCAGACCCTCTATTTTACAGACAAGGAGATCGTATTTGACCTTTTTCGAGGGGAAAAGGCGACCTGGAAGCGCACTGAGAGTGTAGGAAAAGGCCGGCAGACCACAGGGGCAAAAACAGAACGGCTGGTGTTTAACCTAAGGTTTGAAAATGCCCGGGAAGGGATCTTGTTAGAGGGTTTGGACCGTCAAGACGCCGGGGTCAACTATTTTGTAGGCGATGACAGGAGCAAGTGGAAGACAGGCATTCCCACCTATAAAGGGGTCGTGTACAAAAGAGTTTACAAAGGGATAGACCTGAAGGTATTTGGAAACGGCAAAGACATCGAATATGAATTTATTGTAAATCCGGGGGGGAATCCCGGCGATATTTTATTGACTTACAATGGCATAGAAGGTCTCTCCACAAACGCGGAAGGGGAACTTCTGATAGCGACCGCCTTTGGGGAACTCAAGGAGACAAAGCCCTATATTTATCAGGAGGTAGAAGGAAAAAGGGCGGTGGATGGAAGCTTTGAGATCCGGAGCCCTGCCCGTCAATCCCAAACCGGAAAATTTTCATACGGCTTCCAGGTCTCTTCCTATGATCCCTCCTATCCCCTTATCATTGACCCCACCCTTTCCTACTCCACCTATCTGGGTGGGCGCAGTGGTGATGTTGGATATGGAATAGCAGTAGATGTCTCAGGAAACGCCTATGTCACAGGATATACCAGTTCCACCAACTTTCCCACTCAAAACCCGTATCAAGGAACCAAGCCCGGTTACTATGATGCCTTCATAACCAAACTTTCCTCATCGGGAGGCACCCTTTCCTACTCCACCTATCTCGGGGGAAGTAATAGAGATTATGGATATGGAATAGCAGTAGACAACTCAGGGAACGCCTATGTCACAGGAGAAACCAATTCCCGCGACTTCCCCACACAAAACCCGTATCAGGAAACCTACGGCGGTGACGGAGATGCCTTCATAACCAAACTTTCCTCATCGGGAAACGCCCTTGCGTATTCCACCTATTTAGGGGGAAGCGATATAGATGGAGGAACTGGAATAGCAGTAGACGACTCAGGGAACGCCTATGTCACAGGAAAAACCAAATCCCGCTGGGACTTCCCCACACAAAACCCGTATCAGGAAACCTACGGCGGTGACGAAGATGCCTTCATAACCAAACTTTCCTCATCGGGAAGCACCCTTGCGTATTCCACCTATCTCGGGGGGAGCAGTGGTGATGTTGGATATGGAATAGCCGTAGATGTTTCAGGAAACGCCTATGTCACAGGATATACCAGTTCCACCAACTTTCCCACTCAAAACCCGTATCAAGGAACCAAACCCGGTTACTATGCTGCCTTCATAACCAAACTTTCCTCATCGGGAAACGCTTTTGCGTATTCCACCTATTTAGGGGGAAGCAGTGGTGATGTTGGATATGGAATAGCCGTAGATGTCTCAGGAAACACCTATATCACAGGAGAAACCGATTCCACCAACTTTCCCACACAAAACCCGTATCAGGGAGCATACGGGGGCGGTCCCGCGGATGCTTTCATAACCAAACTCTCTTCATCGGGTAGCGCCCTTTCATACTCCACCTATCTGGGTGGGAGCAGTGGTGATGTTGGATATGGAATAGCAGTAGATGTCTCAGGAAACGCCTATATCACAGGAGGAACCGAATCCCGTGGCTTTCCCACACAAGACCCGTATCAGGAAACATACGCCGGTGGGAGCTATGATGTCTTCATAACCAAACTTTCTTCATCGGGAAACGCCCTTTCCTACTCCACCTATTTAGGGGGAAGTGATAGAGATTATGGATATGGAATAGCCGTAGACGACTCAGGGAACGCCTATGTCACAGGATATACTATTTCCACCGACTTTCCAACACAAAACCCGTATCAGGAAACATACGCCGGCTATGACGGTGATGCCTTTGTTACAAAGCTTATGGCATATTCATATGTAAGCATCAGTGGAGATTGTGGGGATAAAACCCCGTGCTACGACTCAATCCAGGACGCCATTGATGCAGCAAGCACGGGGGCTGCCATATTGATAGCTCAAGGAAATTACACCGAATCCATTGTGATGAACGAGTCTAAGTCTCTGATCATTCAAGGCGGATGGGATTCTACCTTCACAACTCAATCTTCGTACACAACGGTCAGTTCTATGACAATTAGCGGGGGAACTATTCAAGCTGACAAAATTATACTGCAATAAAACTTTGGGCATGGAAGTGACAATTAGCAAATTGGGCTTCATTTTTTCATTTTTATCTTCCAAGGGGTTGACATGAAGAAACTTGCCATCGTCATTCTTTCCGCTTTTTTTGTATCTATCTTTTTTGTGATCCATCTCTCTGCAAAAGAGCGGGCCATCATGGTCAAGTTGCGCGAAAGCGAACGCCCGAACGCGCCGGTGGTGGCCGAGGTGGATCTGTACAGCCGTAGCTATGCCCTGGTTATTGGGATCGGCAGCTATACAGACAAAGCCTGGCCCAGACTATCCGGGGCCATTCATGACGCGGAGCTGGTAGCTGACGTTCTCAGAGAAAAGGGTTTCGAGGTGACCTTCAAGACGAACCTGAACTCAAGGGAGCTGAAGCAGGCGTTTGAAGAGTTCTTCATATTCAAGGGTGACGATCCCAACGCGCGTCTGTTTGTTTGGTTTGCAGGTCACGGCCATTCCCTTGACGGCGAAGGATTTCTGATCCCTGCGGACGCGCCCCGGCCTCAGGCGGGCGCAAAGTTCAAATTCAAGGCCCTGTCCATGCGGCGGTTTGGTGAATACGTGAGATTGGCCAAGTCCAAGCATGCCCTAGCGGTCTTTGACTCTTGCTTTTCTGGTACCATCTTTGACACTCAGCGTACAACCCCGCCGCCCGCAGTGACGCGGGCCACCACGCTCCCGGTCCGCCAGTTTCTCTCGTCAGGAGACAGCAACCAGAAAGTGTCTGACGATGGCCGATTTCGCAAGCTGTTTATGCGCGCAATAAAAGGAGAAGAAAAAGCCGATGCCAATAGCGACGGATATCTTACCGGAACTGAGCTTGGGCTTTTTCTGACCGATCGGCTGACCAACCTCACCGAATCGAGACAGACCCCCCGCTACGGCAAGCTGCGGGACGAAGACTGGGACCGGGGCGACTTCGTGTTCCAGTTGGCATCAAGCTCCGGTGTAACAATCGAAGAAAGAACCACAAAAGCCGTGAAGACGGTTCTCAAAGTGATCTGCAACGTGGAAGGCTCGAGCGTGGTGGTTGACGGCGTAGGTAAGGGCATTACTCCTGTGAACCTCGCAGGGATAAAACCAGGCCGACACAGGATCAAGATCATGCGGGAAGGGTACGAATCCTACGAAGAGCGCGTATATCTGAGACAGGGAAAAACCCTCACGGTGAAGGCTATCTTATGGAGACTTTCAGGAACCCTTGAAGTGACTGGTAATCCCGCAGGCGCGAAGGTCTATTTAGACGGATACTACATCGGGGTGATTCCTCTGGATCCCACTCAAGTCCAACCCGGGTCTCACCAAGTAAAGGTGATCAGAAAAGGCTTTGATGAACTGGATAAGGCCATAAACGTGGAAGCGAGTAAGGCGGTTCGGTTGAAGGTCGATTTGAAATCCATAGGGATGCCAAAAACATTTACAAATTCCATTGGCATGAGGTTCGTCAAAACCCCTTCGGGCAGTTTTGTGATGGGAAGCGGTATCAGCGTTTCGGAGTCAGTAAGCCAATTTGGCTTTGCAGATGAGATGGAAATGTATAAGGCAGAACATCCGCAGCACCGCGTTACCATCAGTAAACCCTTTTACTTACAGGCTACCGAGGTGACCCAAGAGCAATGGGAGCGCGTGATGGGCAGTAACCCCTCACATTTCAAAAACTGTGGTGCTAACTGCCCCGTCGAGTGTGTCTCATGGAATGACACTCAGGCCTTTATCCGCGCGCTTAACCAGATGGAGGGGACCGAAAAGTACCGCCTCCCCTCAGAGGCTGAGTGGGAATATGCTTGCCGTGCGGGGACGAAAACCATATTCAGTTGGGGAAACGAGCCGGACTGCTCAAAAACAAACTACGGCGCAGTTACTGCTTTAGACTGTGATGGTGTAAACCCCGGAAGAACCATGAAAGCTGGTATTTTTCCGCCTAATCCTTGGGGGCTCTACGACATGCATGGCAATGTGGGAGAGTGGTGTGAGGACTGGTTTGGGGACTACCCATCAGGTTCTGTGACCGATCCTACAGGCCCTTCATCGGGTTCTTATCGGGTGAGTCGTGGCGGCTCCTTTGGCAGCTCTGTCTCTTTATGCCGTTCGGCATTTCGCACCAGGTCGGGCCCAGGCAGCAGCAACGCCTTCGCTGGCTTCCGACTTGCCAGGAATCCTTAGAATTCGGCATGTTACTTTTTTGTCCCTTTGATCGTCTAAGGAATAAAAATGGACAACCTGATCAAAATATTGCTCGTCATACTTGGCTTTCTTCTCGGTGTTTCGGGCCAGCTCATTGTCAAGCTTAATATGGAAAGAAGAAAGAAAGCGGCCATCCGGAACCTGATTCGTACCGAGATTCAGGCTTTTATAGAAGCATGCGAGAACGCGGAGAAAAGGAAGTTTTGGGACTCATCGACTGTTGAGTACGTTTCCCGCCATATCATTGAAAGCTATTCACGTGATCGAGACCGCTTCATGGCAATTTCGAAATCCTCCGCCCGTCAAGGACTTTTCAGATTCTATCTCGAGGTAAACAGTGTTCTCTCACTGATCGAAAGTCATAGAAAGATACCCAACACAATTGGACCAGGTACGTATGAAGGAACAGTTGATCGCACAAGAGCAATCTTGGAAACTCTAAAGTAAGCAAATCAAAGATTGGACATGAAGAACACAAGGCATAAACCGGATGGACAGTAAAGCCGGCTCCCGGTGATGCCGAATCCTATGGTGAGACAATGGCAGAAATAATATTGGACAAAAGTTATCTGGACGCCGCTACGCCTCGACAAATTCAGAGCCTATGCTGCGAACATAAGATTCTTATGCCCGACGTTCTCTTTTATGAGTTGACCACGACGGAAAAGACCAGCAGACAGCGCTGTTTCAACAAATTCCCTGATACGACTAACCCTGTTGAGCTTATACCGAATGTTGGAACGCTTCTCAGCTATGAACTAAGAACGTACAGACCTTGTATTCCTCTATATGACCGACGAGAGAAGATCGTCTTCAATTTTCATAAAGGACTGTCAACTGGCCTGGTTGAGTTTACGGAGGCGCAACTGGAGGCGAGGAAGAATCAAGAGACCATTATTGAACAAGAAACCAAGGATTTTTTCGAACTTGCCATGATGGTGGCTGCATTCTTTCCAGAGATAAGTGGTGTGTCATACGCCGCTTTGCCCCGCATGATACAAGCAGCGAAGGATCAGGTCGCCAGCGACACATCTACCGTTCAGCGTATCTACACGAGGCTGTTGGAAGAGTATAGAATCGCTAACCCAATCCATCCAGATATTCTGGATACCAACTGGGCTCACTTCCGTTGGGTTCAAGTGCGGTGCCTATATTCCTTAGATTTGATCTTTAGATATGACGGTCGCATGCCGTCATCTCGGACGGCGAAGTTCTGGACAACCATCGAGCACGACATGCTGGATTCGGAGTATCTTACCCTGGCCTCCCTATGCGGTGCGCTCGCATGCAATGAGAACAGAATAATCAAGTTTTTTAAACTCATTCGGCCAGATGGCCTATGTTTACAAACAAAGCATGAAAACTGATAGACCGCCTTATAACAGGGTCCGTCCGAATTGCCCAAGTTGCGATAGATTTTATTTTTGATGGTGTAAAATCGGATATATTAAAACAAAGTTGTACCAAATTTGGCAAAAGACGATAAGCGGATTTGGATTCAACATTTATTTGGGGGAGGCAAACAATGTCGAGAGTAAGAACAATTAGCTTGATGCTACTATTTTCGTTTATGCTGCTGAACATCGGTTGTGCTATTAAGTATAATAAAATATCCACACTTCCTGCCAAAAACCAATCTTCATTCTTCAAGGATGGAAGGCAGGTGATTGTCTCCCGTAAACCAAACTCTATTGTGACAATAGCTGCTTCTCAGGAAAACTTTCCAGTTAATACACGCCCTTCTTTTATAATCGTAGTAAACAACATTTCTCCTCAACCAGTTACCTTTTCTACTGAAAATGTTGTTTTCACTATGGAAGGAAAAGAATTGAAAGTATTTTCCTTTCAAGAATTAGTACAGGAAATTCAGCAACAGAGACGATCAGCCGCCACGACTCATGCCTTGATAGGCGCATTAGGCATTTTGGGTGCTTCCATGCAAGGCGGAAGAACATATCATTCAGGCACATATCAAAGTCAAAATACCATAGAAACATACTCTGGCACAACCTATAGTCCATTAGCAACCCTTCAAGCACAGACCACATTTGGCGCTCTAACCGCAAATAACATAGCCGCCATAAATAGTGCTGCTGAAAAGCAGCTGTATACAGTCCAAAATACAATCCTGAAAAAGCAGACTGTGTTGCCAAACACCTGGTACGGTGGATATGTAAGAATCGGCAATTTGGCAGAGCCCGAAGCTCCTAAGTCGATCAAATCAACGATTACCGTTGGTAAAGATGTTCACGAATTTTTGTTCACGCTTGCACAACAGGGGAAGAGTTTACAGAAGGCTCAACGAATTAGGGGCGAAACTCTTTCAGATGACAGTACTCCAACTCCTGAGGAGGCAAAAAGCCTCAAAGAGGTCGCCGATGCCAAAAAGGCAAATCAACAACCCCCTATTTCCGAAGTTTCAAGATTGCAATTCGAAAACTACCGCCAGGCTGCGGAGCAAGGAATTGCGAAGGCCCAGTTCCAACTGGCATTGATGTATTTTAATGGTTCCGGGGTTTCCAAGAACCACATTGAGGCTGCAACCTGGTTTAGGAAGGCTGCAGAGCAGGGGTATGTGATTGCCCAGTACAATCTGGCCGTGATGTATTTAAAGGGTTATGGTGTCCAGCAGGATTATGTCGAGGCTGCCAAGTGGTTAGAAAAGGCTGCAGAGCAAGGGTATGTGGCTGCTCAGTACGATCTCGGCGTATCCTACGATAAGGGTGCCGGGGTCCCCCGAGACTACATTCAGGCCGAAAAATGGTATAGGAAGGCTGCAGAGCGAGGAAATCCGTCTGCTCAATTCAACCTCGGCTTCATGTATTTCGAAGGCCAAGGGGTCCCCCAAGACCTTGTCGAGGCCGAAAAATTGTTTAGAAAAGCGGCGGAGCAAGGCCATGCTAAAGCTCAGTTTTGGCTCGGCTTGGTCTTGTTCCGTTTTAGCGGTGATACAGCATACGAAGCCCATGTGGAGGCTGGAAAATGGTTTAGGAAAGCCGCGGATCAAGGGGATGTGAGATGCGAATACAATTTAGGATTAATGTATGAAAAGGGTAAAGGCGTGCCCCAAGACTATGTCGAGGCCGCTAATTGGTTCCGGAAGGCGGCGGTAAAAGGGTATTCTCTTGCGCGAAATGCTCTTGGAGATCTCTTGGCGGCCTCGGTTTATCCGGAATGGGATTACGTAGCATGCAACAAAACTGACAATGTATTTGTACATCCAGGCAAACTCAGGCTTGATGGAAATTTAGTGTATTTTTGGGAAATGTGGGTACCGTTCAAAGTTTCGCAATCAACCATCAAAAAAATGAAGGATTACTATGTCGGCGATTGTGCTAAAGGCAAGACGGGTCTTGTTAGTTATTATGACTATGGATCTAACAATAAATTGTTGCGTTCACATTCACTGAAGGAATCGGAAATTTGCATGGAACCAGTAGTCCCAGGATCAATAGGCGATGCAATTCTCAAATATGTCTGTTCCAAAGCAAACAATGCCCCAAAAAAGAAAAAATCCATGGATAAAGTCGTATCATTTGGGACTGGATGGCCAGTTGCCGCAGGATTTGTTGTCACCAACAACCATGTAATCTCTGGACATAGCAAAATCTTTCTTATTAGAACAGACGGCACACGGATCCGCGCAAGGGTTACTCTGCGAGACAAATCCAATGATTTGGCCCTCCTTCAAGTAGAAGATGTGAAATTCCTCCCCCCAGCCCTGTCGTTGTCTTCAAGCCCCGCGAGAATCGGCGCTAAAGTCATAACCATGGGTTATCCCCATCCCGATATTCTGGGTACCAAGCCAAAATTGACGGAGGGTGTGGTAAGCGCCACATCCGGTGCAGGGGATGATCCTCGTGTTTTGCAAATTAGCGTACCGGTACAGGCCGGCAACAGTGGCGGCCCGCTGATCAATATGGAGGGAGAGGTTGTGGGGGTTGTTATGGCGAAGCTAAATGCTGTGAAGATGTTTAAATGGACAGGAGACCTTCCCCAAAACGTCAATTATGCTATCAAGGTCCCATACCTTAAAGGCTTGATTTCTTCAGCACCCATCAATCATGCCATAAAAAAGCTAACGGTACCTAAAGCCTCGTCCATTGAAGACATCGCCGCACAGATCAAAGATTCCGTTCTGCTCGTGGTGGCAAAATGAAATTTTGGGGCGCTCCAAAAAAGATGAGGGTTGTAGAATGAAACAGACTTTTGCCTTTCAAAATCCCGTCGAGCTTTGCCGACGGACCCACGAAGAAATGCGGGGTCGTGCCGCCCGTGCTGTAGACGGATATCTGGTTGTTCGCAATTGGCTTTTCGGTTGGTACATAGTGGAGTATGAGCAAAACGGCGCTGATCGGGCCGAGTATGGAACAGCGACCCTGAAACAGCTTTCGGTGGCCCTGAAAACCAGTATCGGCCGTGGCTTCTCCGTGGACTCCCTGGAACAAATGCGGCGATTTTACTTGGCCTATAAACACCTCATCCCTCAAACGACCATGTCCGAGACTACGTCTCGGATTTCCGCAACCCCGACAGAAGCGTCTCCTGCGTTTTCGCAGGTCGTGTCCGCCGAACTGCTCGATCAGATCAAGCTCAGCTGGTCCCACTACGTTCTGTTGCTATGTGCTTATCGACCTCAAGCGCGACAAGCTGACCCCTCAGGACCTGGGACAGATGCAGATGTACGTGAATTACTTCGACCGGTATGTAAAGCTGGAGAACGAACTTCCCACCGTAGGCATTGTGCTCTGCCGCCGCAAAAACGACGCGTTGGTCGAACTGACTCTATCCAGGGATGCCAACATCTTTGCGTCGAAGTACCAGCTTTATCTGCCGTCCAATCAAGAATTAAAGGCACAGGTGGAAAAGGTCCAGGCTGAAATGGAACAAGGGGGCATGGGGCCTATTGGACATCCATTTGCAAAAAAGTAACTTGTAGGAGGTTTAACCTGTTGATTAATTCAAGACATAACAGGCCCGAGACGGCGGCAGATGCATGATGCCATAATGAATGCCAATGAGCGCGACCCTGGCCTGCGGGGCATCCATCTGTGCCAAGCGGGACGCTGAAAAGGGGGTGATTTTCAGGGCATAATTAGCGCAGGTCTATGGTCTGGACGTCCACCAGGTAGTAACCATCTCATTTAACATGCAAAAATTAAAGGGAAAACAGTGCATTTCAGGAACATGGATAGATATTGATTCACCCTTGTCATATTCCATGCCTTAACAGGTTCTTATTAAGCCTAAAATCTACCCTTCCAAGGCAACGAGTTGCAGGCATTAGTGGGGCGTTTTAAGTGAAAGAATGGACAACAAAAAGCAGTTGTTATCCCGGTTAAACTGTGGCATAAGATATTGCCACCAAGAAATGGTTTTGTTGAACCGAAAAAAAGCGCTCGCTTTCCTGGAAGAATAATCACAATAATGGAAACGTTCACATCCAGAGATGGGATAATTTAAATATGGAAGAAGCAGTCAAAACATTGATAAATGAACTGACG
>Ga0208902_1001608_pt1 | contig 10735 bp, 8 predicted proteins | sample AntAceMetag02UKH_FD_184767 | JGI IMG/M metagenome (GOLD analysis project Ga0208902, IMG submission 184767) | Saline lake microbial communities from Ace Lake, Antarctica - Antarctic Ace Lake Metagenome 02UKH (SPAdes) (version 2) | ecosystem: Environmental > Aquatic > Non-marine Saline and Alkaline...
ACGACCCTCTTCAGGTGTATTAATATGAGAAAATTTCATGAGCACCTGTTCACCGGATAGCTGCAGCTCCTCGATTTCAACCTGCTTTTCAATAGAATCTTTTTTCAGTACCACCTGCTTGATTCTTTTTAAATATGCATGTGTTTCAGAAAAAATATGGACTTTAACAAATCCTTTCAACCCATGCGAGGTGCGTATTACACCGGTAATTAAATACTCCATTAATCCAGTATTTCGAGAACTACTCGTTTTCCGGTTTTTGTTGCAGAAGCACTTAGAATAGTCCTGACAGCTTTTGCTATCCGGCCATGTTTTCCAATCACCTTTCCAATATCATCCTGGGCAACACGGAGTTCGAGAATTGTGGATTTCTCACCTTCAATCATGTTAACAACAACACCATCCGGCTCATCAACCAGTGATTTTGCTATATACTCAACGAGATCTTTTTCCATTACTCTTCCTCCGACTATTCGGGTTTGGTTCTGTCTAGGGTAATACTGTTTTTGTTAAGTACTCGTTTAACTGTTGCAGTAGGCTGAGCACCTTTACTAATCCAGTCTTTAATTTTTTCTGTTTCCAATCTGATCTGGCTTCCGACAGATTCAACAGGATGATAAAGTCCAACTTCATCTAAAGTCCTGCCGTCTCTTGGTGCACGGGAATCCATAACTACGATTCTATAATACGGTCTTTTTTTTGTTCCGAACCTCTTCAGTCTGATCTTTACACTCACCTGTACCTCCTGTACATTCCAACTTACATGCCCATTTGTTTGAACATGGATTCCTGGTATTTCTTATTTTTTGCGAATTTCTTCATAGTTATTCGCAGTTTTTCAAATTTTTTCAAAAGTCTGTTTACATCATATACTGATGTTCCACTGCCTCTTGCAACTCTTTTACGACGAGAAGGACCAATAATTCTAAAATTAATCCGTTCTTTCAACGTCATCGACTGTATAATAGCCTGTTCCCGGCCAAGTTCTTTCTGGTTTATATCTTCTTCTGAAATATTCCCTTTTGCGCCCGGAATCATTTCCATAATACTTTCCAATGGTCCCATTTTATTCATTCTCTGGATTTGTTCAAGATAATCCTGCAGGTCAAACGTCGCAGAAGACATTTTTTTTTGCATTTTCTCAGCTTCCTGAACATCCATTGTCTCCTGGGCTTTTTCAACCAGGGAAACAACATCTCCCATCCCAAGAATTCTGCTTGCAATTCTGTCAGGATAAAAAGGATCAAGATCAGATATCTTTTCGCCGACACCAATAAATTTTATGGGTTTTCCGACAACGCTTCTAATAGAGAGCGCAGCGCCACCCCTGGTATCTGAATCAAATTTACTAAGGATTACGCCGCTTATTCCGACTCGCTCCTCAAACTCTTTTGCTATAGATACAGCAATTTGGCCTGTCATAGCATCTGCAACAAATAACGTTTCATCAGGTTTTGCTATTTTATTAATTCCTGATATTTCATCCATCATTGCTTCATCCAGATGCATACGCCCGGATGTATCTATAATAACTGTATTGAAAAGATTTTTTTTCGCAAAAACAAGAGCATTCTTAACAACACGTTCAGGACTTTTTCCTCCATGCTCAGCATAAACAGGAACATCAATTTGCTCACCAAGTATTTCAAGCTGTTTTATTGCAGCAGGTCTCACAAGGTCTGCAGCGACAAGCAACGGTCGGCGGCCATCCTTTTTTATCATAGAAGCAAGTTTGGCTGCTGTGGTAGTTTTACCAGATCCCTGAAGTCCCATCATGAGAATAGTAGAGACAGTATCGGGGCCTTTAAGCTCTAATGCTGATCTGTCGTCACCTAAAAGTTGGACTATGCGATCATAAACAATCTTTATAAATTGCTGTCCGGGATTAACAGCTTTAAGAACACTGTCCCCTTTAGCCTCTTCCAATGTTCTGTTAACAAATCTACGAACCACACGCAAATTTACATCAGCTTCGAGTAAAGCTATCTTTATTTCTTCAACTGCTTCCTGGACATTCTTTTCAGATATCTTACTTTTCCCGGAAACTTGTCGAATTATGTCTGTAAATTTAGCGGAAATGCTGTCAAACATATCAATCCTTGAAAATTTCAATTACTAGTGAACACATACTTATCTACCGTAAAGACTTATACAGTATAATACAGCTGATTGTCAACCTGTAGCGTTTAATCACGCCCTGTAGCGTTAATAAGTTTTATATAATCCATAACTGATGTTGTTTATTATTTTAAGTATCTGTTTTAATCCATAACTGATGTTGTTTCCTCATTTTCGATATCTTGAATTCTGTAACTGATAGCTTTTGAGACACCGGCTTCTTCCATCGTTACGCCTAATAATGTCTTAGATCCAAGTACCGTTTTTTTATTGTGTGTAATGATAATAAATTGGGACTTTTCACTAAATTCTTGTAGAACATCCAGAAAATGTGCAATATTTGCATCATCCAAAGCCGCATCAATTTCGTCCAATATACAAAATGGAGAGGGTTTAACCATATAAGTTGCAAAAAGCAGAGCAACGGCAGTTAACGATCGTTCACCACCGGATAAAAGAGATATTTTCTCCAACTTTTTTCCGGGAGGCTGCGCAAGAATATCTATTCCTGTATGGAGCATATCATCAGGATCGACCAACTTAAGCTCTGCCCTGCCCCCTCCGAATAGTCTTCTGAACATAGCATGAAAATTTACTTTCAGTTTTGTATAGCAGGTTGCAAATAATTCCTCAGATTTTTCAGTTATTTCATCTGTTATCTGACGAAGATTACTCTTCGCAAGGTCCAAATCATTCAGTTGCCTGGTGAGAAATTCGTAGCGTTCCTTAACTTCCAAATACTCTTCTGCAGCCATATGATTTATATAGCCAAGATTTTGCATTTCCAGTTTGTTATTCTTTAACTTTTGTCGTAATTGCTGAATATCATCATGAATTTCAAAGACCTTTGAATCATACTCTTTCAAACTTCGGGAGTAGGAATCTTCAAAATTATCATATATATAGGTTGTTTCATGCTCTAATGAATCCTGTTCAGCTTTCAATCTCTCCAACCTGGTGGTTAGTGTTGAGAGTTGCCCAAATTTTGAGTTAACAGACTCTCTTCGCGCACGAACACTATTATTTTTTCTCTCAATCTCATTTACTACTGCATGCAGTTCCAGCTGAAGTGCTTTCTCCTCTTCTGCTGTCGCAAAAAGTTCATCCTTAGTCTGATTAATTCTTTCCTTAGTATCAGTAAGCCTATCCAGAGAAACATCAATATCTTTTCGACTATCTTCAAAAAGCAGTTCCTGCTCCTGGACTGATCTTTTGAGATTTGAAACAAGAGATTGGAGAGTGTCGGCACGACCTTTCATATCAGCCTGGGAAACTTTAAGATTTTCTAATGTTTGACGGTATTGTGAGAGTTTCTGGTTTAAATTCCTATTCTCTTCACGCAATTCCCTTATTTCATTGTTATATGTTTTAACGGTATCAAGGGACTTTGTTAAAGCATCATCATTATTTCTTTTCCTGGTAATAATTCCTTCAGGAGAAAGAAATTCATCAAGAAATGAGGGTGTCATTTCAATATAGGAAGAAAATAATTTATCAAGAATCTGTACTTCCCCAACTGTTGATTCAATAGAACTCAACAGATTTTTAAGATATTTTTCAACACTTTCACTTGTATCAGATAGTGTTTTAATAAAATCATTAGTAATTTGGGATTTACCAGAAAGCCGCATAATGAGATTCTTTGTATGATTTTTAATTTCAAGTTCCAGATCACGCCGTTCTTTATATGAGTATCTGGATTCCTTTAGCTTTTTATCTAATTCAACAACAATTGCATCAGTTAATACTAACAGCTCATCACGATATACGGATTGTTTCTTCTCTTCCTGAATTATAATCTGTTCATTTGTCTGAATAATCTCATCATTCAAAATTATCCGCTCTTCGGCAGTTAACACATTTGTTTCAAATGTTTTAATCTCATGATCTATGCCTTCAATTTCATCAAAAAGATCATTCCGGGCTTTTACCTTATAAATAATATCATTCTCATCACGTTCAATATGGCTTTTAAGATTGCTTCCCCTATCTTTTGCCTCTGCAACCGATTTCTCAAAATCATTAATTCTGTCAGTGAGTAGTGATATCTGATTTACTTTACTATTTTTAAGTTCATCCAAACGATGCATACGTGTCTGCATATCAATACGTTCACGTGACATAGTATTTATTTCATCAAGATTTTCTTCAAGCTCCAGATTAGTTTTATCAATATATTCTTTAATTTCAGTATGCTGTTTAGCTATAATAACAAATTCATCAAATTTTTCATTATGCTTTTGCTTTAGCTCTTTTATTCGAGAAAGTTGAACTTCTACCTCAATCTCAAATATTGATTCCTGTAATTTTTTTGACTGTGCTGCTTTTTCTGCCTGAACTTTTCTGGATTCATATGTTTTACGCACTTCTCGAAGTATATTCTCAACCTGCCTGATATTCTCATCAGTTTTCACAAGCTTTCTTTCCGCTTCAGCACTTTTTTGTTTAAATCGGGTTATACCGGCTGCTTCTTCAAATATATATCTGCGGTCTTCTGGTCTGTGTGAAAGAATCTGATCAATTTTCCCCTGCTCCAAAATAGAATAAGAAGACTTTCCAATTCCCGTATCATAAAATAGCTCACGAATTTCCTTGAGTCGTACAGGAGTGTTATTTATTAAGTACTCATTTTCCCCACCACGGTAAATTCTTCTTTTTAACTCAATTTCAGGTAAATCGATTTGCAGATATCCGGTATCATTCGCAATGGTAAGTGCTACTTCAGCCACGTTCAAGGGTTTTCTGGACTCTGAACCATTAAAAATAACATCGTCCATCTGTCCAGCCCGAAGTGTTTTTATAGATTGTTCTCCTAATACCCATTTAATACTGTCAACAATATTACTTTTACCACACCCATTTGGACCTAATAATGAGATTATTCCATCGGAAAACTCAAGAGTAACTCTATCAGCAAAGGATTTAAATCCAAACAGCTCAACTTTCTTTAAGAACATCGTACCTCTCACTAAAATGAATTAATATATTGGGGGTAATAACAATTAAAGCTCTTAAGAATGAATATATCATGAGTTACTTTTATAATTCAAGGACAATGGTACTTTCTCTCTATTAGCAACCCTTTTATGAAGTTGGTGTAAAAAACGTGTAAAAATAGAGATGACTTATTTACTATTTGTCATGTTATTATTAAATTAGAGAAATTGAGACTACAGGTCGTAACAATATCAATATACAGCATAATCAAGAGTTAAAACACTACGTAGCAGATTTAGAATTTTTATATGATATCGGTTCTTGTTTTTGAACGTATTAGACATTCGCTGCTAAAGGAGCAATTGTGGCTATAGTATCCCTGAAAGAGGTCAAGAAAACTTATCCATTAGGAAAAACCGAAGTCCACGCAGTTAACGGTGTATCTTTTGATATAGCCAGAGGTGATTTTATCTCTATTGCCGGCCCCTCAGGTTCCGGGAAATCAACAATCCTCAATATGATCGGGTGTATTGATGTTCCCACAGCAGGAACTGTAGAGTTAAACAACCAAATAACAAGCAGTCTGACAGATCGGGAAATAACAGAATTACGGCATAAATTTGTCGGCTTTATTTTCCAATCCTTCAACCTGATACCGGTACTAAATGTATATGAGAATATAGAGTTCCCGCTGCTTTTAGGGAAAAATACCCCAGAACTAAAACAGAGAAAAGAGTGGACAGAGTATTTAATTGAAGAGGTAGGTCTAACTGATTGGGCAAAACACAGACCAAACGAACTATCGGGAGGACAGCGGCAAAGGGTGGCAATTGCGAGATCTCTCGCAACTAAACCAGAACTTGTACTCGCAGATGAACCTACCGCAAATCTTGATTCAGAAACCAGTGAAGCAATTATCGGTTTAATGAAAAAAATAAATAAAGAGATGAATACTACCTTTATCTTCTCAACTCACGATCCCACAATCATGGAACTTGCAGAACACATTATAAAGCTTAAAGATGGACTTATCTCCTCTGAATATCGGCGGGATAAGTAAATGGCAATAATCTTCAGAATTGCATTACGGAACCTCCGTGAGCATAAATCCAAAACACTTATTATAGGGATTATCATTGCAGTTGGAATTATGATAATGACCATCGGTACATCGCTCATTGATACTGCTACAACCGGTATAGAAAAAGCTTTCATTGAGAATTATACTGGTGATATCCTTATTGGAGGGATTTCCGAGAATGATCTCTCGATATTCGGAGTCCAGTCTGTAGGGGGAATAGAACCTACTCCTAGAATTCCGGAATATGCAAGGATATTGGAATACCTTGATTCAAGAAAGGATATTGAAGTATACACCCCGGAAGTGACAAGTTTTGCCGCAATCAGTGTAGAGGGGCAGAAAGATCCGGACTCACGGGGAATGACTCTACTATTTGGAATAGAACCGGAATCCTACCGGGAAATGTTCGAACGTATAACCATTCTTGAGGGAAAATTTCTCAAACCGGGAGAAACTGGAATACTGCTAACTCAGAGCAACAGAGAGATCATCGAGAAACGTCTTGAACTAACCCTTAACGTTGGAGATTCTATACTGCTTACGGGTTTCAGTGACACAGGAATCAAGATAAGGGAAGTTGAAGTAAAAGGTTTTTACCGGCTTCTTTCTGAGACTGAAGGTGTAAATATGAGCTCATATATCGACATACCAACTCTCAGAGCATTAAAAGCCATTAACGCCGGCGGATCAAATGAGATAGTTCTTGATGCTTCTCAGACTGCTCTTCTGGATGCAGATAATTTTGATGATCTGTTTAGTGATGATGCTTTTAGTGATGCATTCGCTATCTCTGAGACCAATGTTTTTGATGATCCATCAACTTTCCTTGATCCCTTTGCAGGCTCCTCAACAGAAAATGCTAATTTTGAATTATCTGAAACTGAAGTCACAGATATGAGTAAAATTGAGACATTAGTGGAAAATTCACTAGCTATATCACTCCGTAATGATTCAGGAAGCTATGAGTTTATTCTTCTCAGCCTGAAAAACCAGCGACGTACAAACCGTGTAGTTGACGATCTGAATGAATGGTTTATCGAGGAGGGCATAGCAGCTCAGGCAATGGATTGGAAAGGTGCAGCCGGACCATTCTCTTCTACCGCAGATGTAATCAGGAATATCTTTAATGTTGCAGTACTTCTTGTAGCATTTGTTGCTTTAATCATTATAACAAATACACTGCTTATATCCGTTATGGAGAGAAAAAAAGAGATAGGAACTATGCGGGCCATGGGAGCAAGAAAAGGATTTGTTTCATTAATGTTTACTACAGAGATTGTGTTAATAACATTAGTATTCGGAATCATTGGTGAACTGCTTGGATTAGGTGCTCTGGGTATTATTTCATTGATTAATATTAAAGCAGGAAATACTCTGGTTGAGGTCCTTTTTGCCGGACCGGTACTGCACCCGGTTGTACACATTTCAACTCTTGCAATAAATCTTGCAGTAGTGATAGTGATAGGCATACTGGCCAATTTATATCCGGTATTTGTAGCGCTGAGAATTCAGCCTGTTAAGGCTATAAGTAGTATTTAGGGGCAGTTTGTGAAATTAATTAAACTTGCATTAAGGAACCTGCTTCGACAGAAAAGAAGATCAATACTTCTCGGTTCTGCGATTGCATTTGGAATATTGTTTATCACTCTCATAAATGGTTTTACCGGAAGTTTTATTGAAAATGTTGGTGAAAACTTCTCAAACCTGATGGCTGGACATATATTTATTGATGGAGTGGAAAAATCCCCTTCAGGAAAAGATTTGTATCTCATTGATGATGACTCACTCATAATGGATGCAATAGATAGTTCTGGAATTGAATATAATTTTCTTACAAAACGTTCTGAAATTCGGGGAACTCTCCTGTTTGAAGGAAACGGAATCAACCAATCTATAATCGGAGCTGATTGGGAAAAAGAGAGCTACTTTAAGGATAGGATAATTCTAGAAGAAGGTAGTTTTGATAACTTAGAAGATCCACGTGGAATTATCGTTTCATCCAAAATTGCTGATAGATTAAATGTACAACTTGGTGATCATGTAATAGTGAAGATGCAGACCTATACCGGACAGCAGACTGCAGGTGATTTTACAATTGCCGCAATAAGTATTGACACCGGGTTATTTGGTTCAATTTCATGCTATGCAAACATTAGATATGTAAATGAACTGTTAAACATCGGGCCGGATAAATACCTGACTCTGGGGATTTACCTTAACGATCTGATCGATACTGATCCGGTTACAGCAATGCTGTTACCCGAACTGGAAAAACGAATTAGTTTATTCAGCCGGGAAACAACTGATGATGGTAACCCCTTTATGGCTATTCTTAAGCAGCAGGAAGAAGAAGAATGGGATGGGGTAAAATATCGATTAACCACCATAAATGACCTGTTAAGTGAGGTTGAAGAGATTGTTCGAATTCTGAATATTGCCGGTCTGATTATTATGCTGGTATTATTTGCTATAATTATGGTTGGCATAACAAATACCTTCAGAATGGTAATGTTTGAGCGAATTCAGGAAATTGGTACTATGCGTGCTGTCGGGATGCATCGTTCCGAAGTGCGGGCTTTATTTCTTTTTGAGGCATTCTTTCTTGCCTTAGGCGGAATCATTGCTGGATATATACTTTCCGGCATTTCGATGTTCATTATTTCTCTGGTATACTGGGGGGTAGATACTCCGTTATTTATGCTGCTGAAAAATGGATATATGACTTTTAAACTTGCACCGCTTCAGATCCTGCTGAATTTTGTCATAGTCACAATCCTTACGCTGCTGGCTGCATTCTGGCCGGCTAATAAGGCAGCAAAACTTGAACCGGCATTGGCTCTTGCAACGGAAAAATAGCCAATTTTAGGAAAATGCTTTTTGAAGTTTTTGATCATGAATAGGTAATCAAAAACTTCTGACTATAGATTATTTTTTACGAAATATAGATACGAAATTTTAATAGTGGGTAACACTATACACTACTTATATTGAGGTCTTTGATCATGCAGAATTCATTTACATTTTTACATATAAAAAAAGCAGTATTCTTTATTACACTTCTTTTCTCACTGGTTCTTCTTCCGGCTTTATCCCCGGACAATTATGGTCAAATTCTTAAGGATATAGATAACCTGCAGAATTTTGGTGATAAAGATTTCACTACAATATATACGATCGTCTCTGAAAAACCCGGCGAAGAGCGTGAGGTATTAGAAGTCCGATTATTTCGAAGAGATGTTGGGGATCTGTTTTTAATGATAATCATCTCTCCTGAGGTGCAGAAAGGACAGGGATTTCTTCAGCTTGAAGACAATCTCTGGTTCTATGACCCTGAAAGCCGAAAATTTGAGCACTCTTCAGCAAAAGAAAATATTCAGAATTCTGATGCCAAGAATAATGATTTAATGGTTCAGACAATGTCAGATGATTATACAGTCGTCTCTCATGAAGAAGGGGTACTGGGGAATACTCCGGTATATATTCTCAATCTTGAAGCAAAAAATGATGAAGTTCCCTATCCTGAGATGAAACTTTGGGTTCGTCAAAGCCCTACACTCCCCATGAAATCTGAGGAATATGGATACTCCGGAAGACTGATGCGAAAATCTGGCTATTTTCAATATGTAAAAGTGGGAGATAAATATCTGCCTACAAGTATCATTATGGTGGATATGCTGAATGTTGGAGAAAAAACCCAGATTACTATGACCAACCCCTCAATAGGAGCGCTCCCGGACTATGTATTTACGAAAGCATATCTTGAAAAGGTAAATAAATGATAATGCTTAAAAAATCAGTTTATTTTTTAATACTGCTTTTTACCCTTATCTCATTTTCACTAACAGCTCAGGATGCTGGAATAATTGATCCTTTTTCACTTGATGATGCCATGTTCATCGCTTTTGATGATCCAGTTGCAACTCCTGTAGTAGAGGATCGAGCAGATGATATCTTCGCAGAAGACTTCAGTATCACGGAAGACTTTGATGATCTCTTTTTTAGTGATTCCGGGATAACTGAAGTAACCTCTGACCTGTCAGGAGCAGATACATATGAACAATTTCTTGTTTCCGAAGCTCTCACCTGGGGTGGATCTTATTCCGGTAGATTAGGTTTTGCGTGGAATTGGGACTCATACAGCAGCGGAATAGTCTTCGATGATGCTGAGTCATCACTTTCTCCCTCCGCCTCCACTTCACTCTATTTCGATGCACGTCCGGAGTCGGATTTTAGAGTATTCGGCAAGATGTTTATTGAGACTGAAGCCGGTGGGTTTGGTGCATTGGGAGGACTGGATATCAGCAGTTTAGGATTCCTTGATAATGGTGATGGTTCTATAAGTATCACCGCTCCAACTGATTCAAGTGATGATGAAGAGGAACCTGAAACCGATCCCTCACCGCTCTCCTTAACTCTGGGAATACGGGAACTTTTTTCAGATTTTCAGTACGATGACAGATTTTTTTTTAGATTTGGAAAAAGTTTCGTTAAATGGGGTGTTGGATATTTTTTTAGCCCTGCTGATGTCATAAATCTGGATTCAATAGATGCAGAAGACCCTACTGCAGAAAGGCAGGGACCATTAAACTTTAGATTACA
>Ga0208902_1001612_pt1 | contig 10711 bp, 6 predicted proteins | sample AntAceMetag02UKH_FD_184767 | JGI IMG/M metagenome (GOLD analysis project Ga0208902, IMG submission 184767) | Saline lake microbial communities from Ace Lake, Antarctica - Antarctic Ace Lake Metagenome 02UKH (SPAdes) (version 2) | ecosystem: Environmental > Aquatic > Non-marine Saline and Alkaline...
GTTGAATAGAATAAATGTGCTGGTGCTTGATGAGGCCGACCGCATGCTCGACATGGGATTTCTGCCCGATATAAAGCGAATCCTTTCCTACCTTCCGAAAAAGAGGCAGACAATGCTATTTTCCGCCACATTTCCACGGGAGATAGAAACACTCGCGAAACAGGTACTTCATAATCCCAGAAGAGTCGCGATCGGGCTCAGTCGGCCGGCCCACACCGTCTCGCACGCCCTCTTTCCGGTACCACAGCATCTGAAATCTAAATTATTATTAAAAATCCTCGAGCATACGGATACAAATTCCGTCCTGATTTTTACACGCACTAAATATCGCGCGAAAAGTCTGGCAAAAAAAATTGCCGGCAAAAAATATACGGTTACCAGCATTCACAGTAATCGTTCCCAGGCTCAGCGGCAGTCCGCGCTTAAAGGTTTTAAAGATGGGACTTATCACATAATGGTTGCCACCGATATTGCCGCCCGCGGTCTTGATATAGAGAATATCTCTCACGTTATCAATTTTGATATTCCCGCCACCACGGATGATTATATTCACCGGATCGGCCGGACCGGAAGAGCCGAACGTACCGGTGACGCCTTTACGCTTACTACACCTGAAGATGAAGATATGATTAAAAAACTGGAGAAGATAATCGGCGATAAAATCGCGCGGGAAAAACTGGAAGACTTCGATTATAATTCCCCGAAACCACAGTATAATCAAAGACCGCGAAAATTTGGCAATAAAGGCCATAAATCCAAATCACGATCCGGGTCGGCTAATAGTCGAAAATCTTGACAATACAAATCAGGGTCACCCTCCTTCGCCCATTCGACAAGCTCAGGGCTCCGGTGAATCGGTGAATCGGTGAATCGGGGTCAAATCTTTCCTTTTGACAATAGAAATTTATACGAATCAAGAGCATACGGATCAGAACCACACCCCAATTAATAAGTTCATGATTTAATTGTTCTTAAATTTAAATCTCGTGTATCCAGCCTCCCGGGCTGGGAGGTTTTTTCTTGTGAGGTTGGCTCTTAATCGATACACTCTTTATTCGGTGATTGTTCTCATTCTCTAGTTCCTTTAATCAATTATATTATTTAGGGTGCCACCCTGTGGTGCATGGTTAAATGCAATTTGTTATCCAGGAACACCGTTCCGGTTCCAATAAAGCGCGGTATTACCTTCGGCTGGAGAAGGACGGTGTATTCAAAGGCTGGGCAATACTAAAGGGGCTGCCAATAAGATGGAAGGAGCAGCATCTGGCCATTCAAGTTGGTAACTTCAAGCTGGAAGCGGCCGGTTATGAGGGAAAGGTGGAGGAAAGTAAATTCGGTCCGGGGACGATCACTATATTAGATCGAGGGGAATACCGGGTTCGTTCCTGGGAAGACGACAAGATTATTTTCGATCTGTTGGGTTCTCGGGCGAAGGGTTCCTTTGCTCTTATCCGTTTCCCCAAAGCCGGCCCGGGGCACTGGTTGCTGGGGCAAACGAAACCACGCCTCCAGCCTCCGAGCTTGAAAAAACGGGAGGCATCACCACTTCCGTCTATTGATCGAACTCCACCAGTCAAACATCCGTCGAAAATACCCTTTAAAAAAGATCAATCCTTGAAATCACTTCCAAAGCCTATACCCCCTAATTATTTCTGGGGTCGGACCTACGTAAGTACCTTTAAATAAATGGGATAAGTAGATTATAGGCCTCCTGGGAGGCTTAGTACTCGTTAACATAAATATTATGACGTATTATTGTTGCACATCATGGGGTGTTGTGGCATATTGCCTTCAACAGAATGGAGGTGATCTATGCCACAATGTAGCCCATATTCGATCGTTCTCAGCACCGAGGAAAAGCGGGCACTGGAATATCGTGCCCGAAAATATACGTCACCGTATTTTGAAGTTATACGGTCCAAAATCGTCCTCCTCGCAGCGGATGGTCTTGAAAATAAACAGATTGGAGAAAGGCTCTCCGTCCCTCGGCAGATTGTCTCAAGGTGGCGGAAACGCTTCTTCTATGAACGACTTCTTGGCCTTGATGAGCGGCCAGGGCGCGGGCGCCCCCGCGTTTTTTCCCCCTGAGATAGTTGTGGAAGTCAAGGCCCTGGCATGTGAACTTCCCAAGAAATGGGGATTGCCGTTTTCTCGTCTGAGTCATGCCGACATTGCCGGTGAAGCAGTTGCCCGCGGTATTGTCGGTTCGATTAGCGGGATGACGGTTTGGCGATGGCTCAGTGAGGATGCTATCAGGCCCTGGTGTCATCGCAGTTGGATTTTTCCTAGAGTTGCTAACTTCGCCGAAAAGGCGGCACCTATACTGGACTTGTATCAGGGGATATGGGAAGGAGAACCACTGGGCCCTGACGATTACGTCATTAGTGCTGATGAAAAAACCAGTATTCAAGCAAGAAAACGGATCGCTCCAGGAATACCTCCCGGACCAGGTCGCCGGCGAAGGGTCGAAGCTGGATACAAGCGCAAGGGTGCTCTGGCGTATATGGCAGCTTGGGACGTGCGGAGAGCCAAGGTATTCGGGATCTGTACAGACACCACCGGTATCGAACCGTTTCACCAACTCGTCGACCTTGTCATGTGCCAGGAACCTTATCGGTCTGCTCGACGCGTCTTCTGGATCACGGACAATGGATCTTCGCACCGAGGTGCTACCTCGATCCGTCGTCTGAGAAATTGGTATGCCAATGCGATTCAAATCCATACCCCCGTACATGCCAGTTGGCTTAACCAAATTGAAATATATTTTTCCATTCTTCAACGAAAAGTTTTAACCCCTAATGAATTCGAGGACCTCATCGAACTACAACAAAATATATTATCATTTCAAACCTATTACGAAAAAGTGGCTACTCCATTTGAATGGAAATTCACCAAAGATGACCTTGCTCGCGTCCTTACAAAATTGGCTTCGGATGAGATCATTGAGCGTATAGCTGCCTAGGTCCACAAATTAATAATACGTCACCGTATTTATGAGACAGAGCACTTAGAGTGCCAGTTTTGGGGGTAAAATTGGCCTTCTAAGGAGGATTATCACCGAAAACTAATCAGAACCACCCTCCTTCGTTAAAACTTCGGCACCTGCCTGCCGGTAGGCAGGCGCAGGCACCTAATTACTAAGTTCATGATTTAATTTTTCTTGTGTTTAAATCTCGTATATCCAACCTCCCGGGAGGGAGGTTTTTTCTTGTGTACTTAACTCTTAACCGATACAATCTTTCTCCAGTGAGTGTTCTTATTGAAGGAGGGGTTTGATCCCGATGACTACGGAGTGTCAAGAGGAAAGATTTGACCCCATTTTTATATTGGCCGGTCTCGAACGTATATATAGGGGTACCAATGGATAAACACAATGGCGTTACAACGTACCTACGTCTTTTCAAGGGCCGCGAAGACTATCTTGCACAGCAGGGCGATGACCATTACTTCCCCATCAACGCACCTCTTGATCCTTTCTATGTTGCCCGTCATTTAGATGGGGATGCGACGTTTGGGCTTTACGTGCTCACCAGTCAGAGTATGTGTCATCTCGTCTGCGTAGACGTGGATATCCCAAAAGCCCACCTCGGTAAGTTGGATTTTACAGACCGCACCGCTAAATACGAACGGCTATCTCCACTGTTGCAGAAGATACTCCAGACGATAGAGAGCGATCTTGGAATTCCGTCGGATAGTGTTCTTCTCGAAGAAACAGGTGGTCGCGGATACCATGTCTGGATCCTACTCGCGGACCCAGTGACCGGCAATACAGCCGTTGCATTCGGGCGTGCACTTAAGCATCGGTTAGATATTGACGTCGAGTTCTTCCCAAAACAAGGGGCCTTGGGGCCGAACAGGAAGTATGGGAATCTGATAAAGCTCCCGCTCGGAATACACCAGAGATACGGCCTACGAAGTGTGTTCTTCAGCGTTGCCGATGGAGGACCTTGTTACCTCGAGAGTCTGGAGGACAACTTGGCGCTTCTCGACCGTGTTACTCCACTCGATCCTGCCGTGTTGGAGCGAGTTGCGGAGGGATATCAGACCGAACTGGTACTCGACGATGTCAGGGCCGTCGGTGCCCAGGCTGATGAGACAAGGAGGACTGGGTTTGAGGGATCAGTCACTCACTTGCTCACGAACTGTGCAGCCATGCGCTTGATCAGCGAGAAGGCCCACGCTGGCCAAAAGCTGTCCCATTCGGAAGCCTTCCACTTTGCGAACGTGGTGCTCTCGCTGCCGGAAGGGGAGCAATATGTTCAGGAGACCGTGAATGCCTCTTTCGGCGAGCAGTATGACGAGCGGCGGACCCGCGATGAGATTGCGCGAATACGCCCACTTCTCCCGACAAGCTGCAGAACATTGGTGGATCAACGTTTTTGCCCAGACTACTGTAAACAATCAGTAGCGAAACGGAACCAAGATCCTCTCGTGAGTAACACCTCACCGTGCTCCGTCTGGTTGCGGCGCGCGCGGGTCCAAGCAAGTGCATTGACTGGTAACGTTGTTGAGGCGGTGGCGAAGCCAGCAACCATTGAGCGGGCGTTCTTCCGACTTAAGCAATACCACGAGCATGAGGACTCGCTCTTTTACGATCCTTTTGATTTCGAGCTGTTCGAAGCGAGGCTCAGTTCACGATCTCAGGTGATTGCGCAGGCTTTCCGCGAAAAGATGGCGATCCCGTTGGCTGGATATCTCCCCGTGAATATTCCCAAGAAGCTCGATAATAACCTAAATCTGCAATGCCGACAGATGTCATACTCCACGGTGTATGACCAGGTGCCAATCCAGACTGTCTTTGATGTGATCGCCCCCAATATTGAATCGATCCTTCAGCCATGCACATATGGGTACCGATGGAATCTGGACGTGCAGGAGCCGTACCGGATTTTCGAGGACTGGCGCGATTCCTACCCGCGATTCAGAGGCGAGATCATGTCGGCGATCCAACGAAACACGATGGGTTATCACATTTGCTGTGACATCAAGGGGTACTACGATCAAGTTGGCCATGACATTCTGCTTGAGTAGCTTCGCTTGGTCATCCCCGATGAATACGTTTACTCCTTTGTGGAGCGGGTGGTCCGAGGATATGAGGCTGAACCAGGTGAAGGAAGGGGGCTCCCTCAAGGCCCTGCCTACGCTCGCTTGCTTGCTAACCTGTACCTCAATGACTTTGACCGCACTGTTCAGGAGGATACGGCGGCGTATTTCCGGTATGTCGACGACTTCTTCCTGGTCTTCGATTCATACGCATCGGCCGAAAGGGGGTTGGAACGTGTAGTAATCTTACTCAGGGATCTTGGGCTTGAACTCTCTGACGACGTAAAGAAGCGCGCCACGATTGAGCCCAACACTGAACTCGCCAACATACGGCGAACCTTGGACAAGATCCAGTACGGCATCCTGGAAGGCACCCGACAGATCCAGCACCTGGACACCGAGACAGTGAGTGACTTCTTCAGTGCAGTCGAGCGACATAGCGGTTCGCCTGCCGATCTGGAGCAACTGGTCAAGATCAACGACGCACTTCCCACTCTCTTGTATAGTGTATCACAGAAAACATTAATACCCCATGACTTCAGGGTGAAACTCCTTGACATTTCTCGTCTGCTTATACGGCGTGGATGGTTCTGTCCGAAGCGACTCAAGATAATCTTCTATCGCCTACTCGACATAGAGCCGGAAAAGGAGCGATTTATCGGGTTGTTTGATGAGATGCTCCCTGCACACCGCGTCTACTTCCTGTTGAGCGTGTTTGGGGGCTGGCGTTCTCGCGGTGAGCATGATGACCTCCTCAAGAGCCTTCTGGCGAAGGCCTGCCAAGATGAAGACCCGTTCGTTTGGGGATTCGCTATTGCAATATCAGCAGAGGTCGAAGTTAATCAAGTTTCGGAGCGATGTAAGGCGTTTGGTGTTGCCAAGCTTTCTCCCGATGCAGGTTGGTTCCGTCTCGCACGCTTCCTTGGTTCCTGCGATTATGCTCTCCTTTCGTCGGAACAGCGGGCAGCATTAAGGCACCTGGTCCATGAGCAAAGCCCAGATTTCCTCAAGGCCGTCATGCTTGGTAATCTCCGCAGTTTCCCATCGACCTACTTGGACGGGACATATATGCGTGGGCTGGTCCGAGAATTCCGATTCCTATTGATGCCGGAGGTTGCGAGACTCTTAGCAGTGGCGATGGATAGAACTGAGCTTTTCAACTCGATTGTCTCGTTTATGGTCTCAACGCCCTCATTCAAAGCGTTGTGCGTTTCTCTTGTCACCCAGGCTATCAGAGAAGAAAGAGCATCTGCTGGGCGAGCTGATATCAACAATCTTCAATCCCTCTATAAACACGTGCCTAATGCGGAGCTGCGCAACGCAATGACGGCCGCTTTAACGAGCGTCCATACGTATGCTTTGGAACCCGGTGCGGAATTCTTCAAGAAATACCGCCCTCTAAACAACTATAATGGGTGCTACTTGTTCGAAACGATTGAGCCAGTTTATGATTACCGTTATCTTGAGTTAATACCGGAAGATAGGATACGCGAGTCGATCAAACGTGATTTCAACAGCGTGGAACGTATTCTGGCCGACTTGGCTTCGAAGAGAGTTCTCTTGTCTCATGAATTTTCCTACGACAGTGGGAAGAAAGAGGTAACAATTCGCTCCGTACCGTTGGCAGGGATGCTCCAGCTCATTCGAGGTTCATTCGCGCTTGAACCTGCCTGCATTGGGGAAGCACTCAGAATAGCGACGGACATATTCAAGAAGGCTCTCTACTTCCGCCGGGTGACCGGGAAGATTCCCCTGATTAGCCTGCAAAACCTATTGATAGATAGAACTTCTGGGACGGCTGTTTTTCATACCATCGGCCGGTCAATGACAACGCCATTCGCTATTTCTGGGGTCACAATCGGTGAGGAAAAGGCTGATGTTGCGCAAATGATCGCGTTGTTGCTTCAGCAGCTTTTTTTCGCAACCGATGCCGATGCCGTCAAATTCTTGGACAAAAAGCACCACCCTCCAGCAAGTGCATTTCTCTCCCAAGTGATCTTTAATATGTCGTCAAAGGAGCCTTCACATCGCTATTTGTTCCCGCGGTTCCAGTATCTTACTGACGCATTCACGCGTTGCCAGACCAGTTCTGATGAAGAGCTTGGTGTTCTATATCTCCTCGAGAGGCTGAAGGCAGGTTTATTCAGGCACAACCCAGAGTGGATGACGTGGCAGGGGGCATGCAGTGCCCTGAACGGGCATGTTTCCGATGTCCGTATACTCTTTGACAACCAGTCATTGGCCGACGTTCCACTACAGAACAGGACCACCGGGATTCGGCTCATAAAGGGGCACCTTCATTGGCTTTCTTTACAGATGCTGAACCTCTCCATGAATCGACATCGGATTAAAATTCTTAATAAGGCTGATCCTTACTATCTTGATCTTGTTGAATATCTCCTGCTCTACGGAGTTGTGTGTGTGGAAACGGTTGCACTTTGTCGTGCGTCTTGGGGAAAAAGAATTCTAGATGTCAAAAAGTACCATACTCTGTTGATGAAGGAGGAAGTATCCGTGAGCGCATCAGGGTATGAGCAAAAAGTGCCGAGCTTGGATTTCGCGGCTCTGTTCACATACCGATCTGATGGAACAGGGAAAGACGTCAATGATCTATCTCTTCGGCAAGTTGCTCTCCTCGCTCTCCTCGCCTGTGGGGGAGAAGTTGGGCCTGGAGAGGTTCATATATCAAAACCTCACGGGTTGTCCAAAAAGTGTTTTGATGACCTCGCACACGCATGCCTTTTTCGAATACCGAGATTCGAAACCGAGGCACACAAGTACTTTGAAGTCGTATTGTCTGCTTTGCGTACGGGTGATGACCTCAAACTTGACGTGGATATTGACTGCGTTGAGAAGACAGTTATCGTGATCGGCCGCGACTTTACGCGCATTCGCAGACACATGAAGCTAAAGCGATACATGGGCTGGTCTGACGGGAAAAAGTGTCCCGAGAAGATAGTCTGCAAGAACAGATTCCGGAGACCGGTAGCCGCAAAGGTTGATGCTATTCCCGCAATGGCACTTGTTAACACTTTCCCTTCCAGTAAGTATCGTTGTTCCTGGGATATGTTTCAGAATGTTGTTACAAACCTTGTGGTTGCTAGCTCAGGGTTCTACTCATTCCTAATGGACCTGAGGAGGGGGCACAAGTTGTCTTACCTTTATACAGGACGATCTATGTTCTTGTGGGATATATTGCTATTATTTTGCACTATGCTCGTGAGTACGCTCGCCAAGTGCGGCGAGGATGGCTTTCAACACAAATTCCTGAAGAATGGTTGTGCAAATGTGTCTTTGCTCTTCCTCTCATTCGCTGTCCTTCTTGTGGTGAAGGTCTTTTACGACCTCCGACACTGGGTACCTCCGTTGAAGTCCATAATTGCGCACGTAAGGAAAGTCAGGCAATTGGACAAAGAAATATGAAAGGCATAGGGGTACACCCCAATTAATAAGTTTAACTAAGTGGGAGCAAGGAACACGGTCACACCCCAATTACTAAGTTTGACTAACTGAAGAGCAGTTCCGCCAAGTCCACAAGGCAATTCAAGAGAGATTAAAGAAAGATAGATAGTCGGACAGAAGAATTAAAATAAATATTGCCCGGCTTTAAACTTATTAATTGGGATGTGACCCTGATTTTTTCTTCTGATTTTTTCTCTGAATTTTTGACCCTGAAAAATCAGGGTCAAACCTTGACTATTGACAGATAAATCAATTATCACACCCCAATTAATAACTCAATCCCGTCCCATCCCCAGCCTTGCTTTCTCGCTTTCACGCGAAAGCGAGAAAGCGGATCAGTAAAAACGCAGGGTCACACCCCAAATACTAAGTTTGATGGATAGAAAGGAACTTGTTATAGTGGGAACATGGTTAGGCCCCTGAGAATTGAATATCCCAATGCCTGGTATCACGTGACTGGTCGGGGAGTGGCACGATCGGCCATATTTAAAGATGATAAAGACAGGTTGCGTTTTCTCAAAGCATTGGGAGAGAGCGAAAAATCAGGGTCACACCCTAAATAATAAGTTCGATGGATCCTTGAAAAACCGGGTCGGACCCACGCAGCTGATTGAACAATAATAAAGGAGGGAGGCATGAAAATGCAGGCAGCGATATTTTACGTGGCGGCTTTGGTATGTGCCGGAGCCGCGGAAACCGGAGCAGCGGAGACGGATCAAAGAAACATAGGCGTTTACAATGACTGGGGAAAACTCAGAGAAGTGGTTATTGGGATCGAGGATGAGACAGTAGAACCTGAATGGGTGCCGGCACTGGGGTTTCTCTCAAAAAGCGCGCAGGAACAGAGCAAGAAATACGGCGGCAAGAAGACGCTGGATGTTCTCCCTGAAAACATAAAAGAAATACGCAGCGAAATCGAAGGGTTGGTGAACACTCTCGAGAAGAGGGGGGTGACGGTCCATCGCACCAAACCCATGCGCCATGAAGAAGAACTCGCCTATCTTGACAGCGTGCAAAAAGGCAACCACTCATTCGGGGGAGAGGATTATTTCAGGGTCTTCGGCAATAACGTTGTATTGATAAATGCCCTGAGACTCCCTTTCCGGAGAAAACATGTCTATTATGTGCGGCCCGCGCTGGAACCTCTGCTTGAGGGCACCAACGCGAGATACGTGGCCATGCCGCCCCCCAGCCCTCATTATGACGAGGACGACGCCTTTTTAGAGGCCGGCGATATTCTGATGGACGGGTTCAACGTCTATGTCGGCCTGTCAGGCAAGGGTTCCAGCGAGAAGGGGATCGCCTGGCTTCAGCAGTTCCTGGGGCCGGATTACAAGGTTTGGACCGTGAAGGTCGATCCGGGCATATTGCACCTAGATTGTGTCATGACGCTGGTCAAGCCGGGGTTATTGATCTACTACCCGGAACTGGTGGGGGAATTGCCGGAACCGCTCAAGGGCTGGGAAAAGATCGCGTTGCAGAAAAAAGAAGGGGAAGAAGAGCCTTTCGGCGCGAACAACCTCAGCCTGGATGAAAATACGATCATCGTACCCGACCGGTATCCGGAAGTCGCTGAGGAATTGAAAAAGCGGGGCATGGAAGTGATTCTGCTGCCGTTTGACATGACGATAGCCTACGGCGCCGGTCCGCGTTGCCTGACGGCTGTTTTGAAGCGAGACCGGTAGTTCTTATGAACCATTATGGCTCCGAGAGAACCTGCTCCATTTTCTCCGCGATCGCGGCGGCGGCCTTTCGTACGTCCTTCTCCAGCTCGTCTTTCCTCATCACGAACTTCGCGGCCAGGATGTAAGGGTTCTTCATAAAACGGGGTAAAATCTTTCCTTTTGACAGTAGAAATTTTACGAATCAGGGGCATATAGCTCGGAGTCACGCCTCAATTAATAAGTTCATGATTTAATTGTTCTTGAATTTAAATCTTGTGTATTCAACCTCCTGAAAGGGAGGTTTTTCCTTGTGTGCGTGGCTCTTAACCGATACGCTCTTTTATCCAGTGATTGATCTCATTGCAAGAGGGCTTGATTGCTCTGTCAAGGGGTCGATCTTGATGGCAACGAAGTGTCAATAATAAAGATTTGACCCCAATCCATATATCTTGATCATCTAAAGATGATACGTTCATATCTACAAGTTTTTTCGTAAACTCTTTGGGGAGCAGGCCCGCTACTGTAAGCAGTCCCAGCGGAGG
>Ga0208902_1001613_pt1 | contig 10707 bp, 9 predicted proteins | sample AntAceMetag02UKH_FD_184767 | JGI IMG/M metagenome (GOLD analysis project Ga0208902, IMG submission 184767) | Saline lake microbial communities from Ace Lake, Antarctica - Antarctic Ace Lake Metagenome 02UKH (SPAdes) (version 2) | ecosystem: Environmental > Aquatic > Non-marine Saline and Alkaline...
CCTTGGAGACTTTTTACGAGACCATCATTATTAATCCCAAAATTCTTAAAATCCTAAATTCCTAAATCTGAAAGCCTATTTCATGGACAAAATAGTTATTGAAGGTGGGAGACCCTTAAAAGGCAGCGTTACAATCAGCGGGGCCAAGAATGCAGCCCTCCCCGCAATAGCTGCCTCCCTGCTGACAGGAGGCTGGCATCGCCTGAAAAGAATCCCTCAACTCAGAGATATTAATACCATAAAGAGCATAATGTCAAAGTTCGGAACGATTTTCCGGGGAGAAAACGACATTCTTGAGATCAATTCCGATAACCTGACAGGCTTTGAAGCCCCGTATGAACTGGTAAAGACCATGAGGGCGTCGATTCTTCTCTTAGGCCCGCTCTTAGCTCGTTACGGCAAGGCCAAGATATCCCTCCCGGGTGGCTGTGCCATAGGGGCACGACCGATCAACCTGCACCTCAAGGCCCTGGTCGCCATGGGCGCTGATATATATTTAGACCATGGCTACATAAATGCTGAGGCAAATAGATTAAGAGGGGCCGAAATCTTCTTTGATATACCCACAGTGACCGGCACCGAAAACATAATGATGGCTGCGGTAACGGCAAAAGGGCGGACTGTCTTAAGAAACTCCGCCAATGAGCCTGAGGTCCTGGACCTTGCCGATACCTTGCGGGCCATGGGTGCAGACATTGAAGGGGACGGGACAGATACCATAGTCATTGAAGGGGTCAATAATCTGAAGCCTTGCGAACATAGTGTCATACCTGACAGGATCGAGGCCGGGACTTTTATGATAGGGGCTGCAATAACGAGGGGAAACATAAAAATCGAAGGGTGCCTGCCCGAGCATCTTACCTCACTTATTGAAAAGCTGAAACTCGCAGGTGCCAAAATAGATTTGGCAGATGAAAGCATTACAGTACAGGGCCCCGATCTCATTGAAAGCGTTGACGTCATGACCATGCCATTTCCAGGCTTTCCCACGGATCTCCAGGCCCAGTTCATGGCCCTCATGGCTGTTGCAAACGGCTGGAGTATGATCAGGGAAACCATATTTGAAAACAGGTTCATTCATGTGAGTGAACTCCGCAGGATGGGCGCTGATATTGAAATCAACGGGAGTCAGGCCCTGATCAAAGGAAAAAAGCGGCTTTTTTCCGCTCCTGTTATGGCAACCGACCTCAGGGCAAGCGCCTCCCTCGTTTTGGCCGGATTGGTGGCAGAAGGGGACAGAACCGAAGTGCACCGGATCTATCATTTAGACAGGGGGTATGAGGCCATTGAAGAGAAATTCAGAGGTCTGGGCGCCTCCATATGGCGAGAAAAGGAGTAAACTGTTTTATCGCCCACTCATACCGATGCTCGTATCCTTTGCCGGGGGCATACTTGCGGTTCACAAAATTCTTCCCTTAAGCCATGAGTTCATTCTCGCCCTCTTTTGCTCTATCGTCATCTGCCTCGTCGCCATCTTCTTTCTCTCCCCACGGATAAGGGTGTACTCCCTTATCCTGATATTTTTTCTTACCGGCGCCCTTTTAAGCCAGGGAAACCGCCATCCATCCAGACTTATCCCCTTAGCAAACCTCCACAAAAGCGTTGTTATTGAGGGGACAGTCATAGATCCGCCTAAGATAATTGATGGCAAAATAGCCAAAATAAACCTCCGAGCCCATGAATTGATCCTTGAAGAAGATGCCGTCCCGATCGACGAAGATATTGTTGTAACCGTGTATAATCACATCCCTAAGCTCGAAGCGGGAGACAAAATCCGGTTTCCCGCCCGGTTGAGGGCCTTTAAGAATTTCAACAACCCAGGGAATTATAACTATGAAGAGGCCATGAGGTTGAAGGGCCTCACATGCAGCGCATCGGTCTCGGATGGAAGACGGATCGTGCCCATGGGACCCGGCCACCTTCCATTTCCTCGAGGTCTGATTGAGACAATCCAAAAACCTGTCAGGGACCTGTTCAAAGAACAACTCGACGCCCGCAATTTTGCCCTTTTCCGTGCTCTTATCTTAGGAGAACGCCAAGGGTTAGATCCCGCGCTGAGGGAACCATTTAATCAAACCGGCCTCGGGCATATGCTTGCGGTGTCAGGGCTGCATATCGGGCTTGTGGCCTGGGTAGCCTTTTTCCTCTTCAAATGGGTTCTTTCCCGTTCTTACAGACTGGCGCTTGAGATCGACGTCCGGAAAATGTCGGCTTTTCTCACAGCCTTCCCGGTTATAGGTTACACGCTCTTAGCCGGGTTCCAGGTCTCGAGCCAGAGGGCCATGATCATGATTCTTGCTTTCTTGGGCTCTCTGATTTTGGGAAGAGAGAGGGAAGTATGGTCCACCCTTGCCCTTGCCGGCCTCATTATCCTCTTCTTAGATCCCAATGCCCTTTTCAGCATCTCCTTTCAACTCTCATTCATGGCAGTGATCGGCATACTGTGGCTTACACCGGCCATCTTAGATAAATTCCATTATCTGGATAACTCGCAACAGGTAAGGATGTCCTTCCTCAATCGCCTGTTAGCCTACTTCACAGGCCTCGTTGCAGTGACCGCTTCTGCCACGATTTTTCTCATTCCCATTACCTGCTATTACTTTCACCGGATTTCTCTTGTGTCCATCCCGGCCAATCTTACTACTGTTCCGATCTTAGGCATGTGGGTCATACCCTTGGGGCTTCTTTCCGCCATTACAGCACCTTTTTCCTCTAATGTTGCCTGCTTCTTTCTCCATTTGGGCGCCTGGGGGCTCAATAAAATGATGGCAATAATTGAGTTCTGGTCCCACATCCCCTGGTCAAGCATCTGGACAGTCACCCCGAATCTTTTTGAAACATTTCTCTTTTACTCCTTCATCCTATGCATTTTCTTTTTCAAACGCCGGAGATGGGCAAAGATAGGGGTCGCCCTAATTGCAACCCTCATCCTGAGTGATGTAGCATACTGGGTGTACCAGGTCCGATTTAACAGGGACCTTGAGGTTACCTTTCTCGACGTGGGACAAGGCAATGCTGCCCTTGTTGCCTTTCCAGGAGGGAAAAAGATGATTATAGACGGGGGCGGATTCTCAAGGGGTAGTTTTGATGTGGGCAAAATGGTGGTCGCTCCCTATCTGTGGCATAAAAAGATCAGTCAAATAGATTACGTGGTCCTGAGCCACCCCCAGGCAGACCACATGAACGGGCTTAGATTCATTGCAAAAGCCTTTCGTCCAAAGGAATTCTGGTATAACGGGGACGAGGTGGAAACTGCGCCTTTCAGAGAGTTGAAATCAATTATTGAAATAGGTGAAATCAAAACACTTCTCCCTGGCGACTTAAGGGATGGAATTGAAATCAATGGAGTTAGGGTTAATATTCTGCATCCTGATCCTGACGGACAACCCCTGATTCTTGAAAAGGATGGGAAATGGCTGAACAACAACTCGCTGGTTCTCAAGATCGCTTACAGGGGTAAGACCTTTCTCTTTCCCGGAGACCTGGAAAAACCGGGCGAGGAGGTGTTGGTCTCCAATGCGGGGGAGATGGTCAAGAGCGACATACTCCTCTCCCCCCATCACGGGAGCAAGACATCAAGCTCCAAGGCATTCCTCGAGATGGTGCAGCCCGGCATTTGTATTATTTCTTCAAGGGAAGGGCGCTCAAGCAATTTCCCTCATCAAACAGTGCTTGACAGACTGCGCGTCATGGGGTGCAGGGTTATCAGGATATCCAGATCAGGGGCCGTGGAAGTAATTGTCGGGAAAGACCGTTTCAAGGTCAGGACATTTCTTGAAGAAAAGGGCCCTTAGGGAGAGAAATAATGTTGCTATACAGATCAAAGATAATTCTCGTCTGTTTTACGGCTGTAGTCCTGATTATAGGTCTTGCTGCCACTACAGCAGCAGCCCAAATCGGGCACAGGACCTTGACCTTTTACGATTCGGCCCGAGATGACCGAATCGTTCCAGCCGAAGTCTACTACCCTTCCGACCAAAACGGAGATAATGGTCCTGTTTCGACCGGCCAGTTCCCCTTATTGGTTTTCGCGCATGGTTACCAGCAGGTCTTTAATGACTATCACGGTTTATGGGAGCACCTTGTCCCTGAAGGCTATATCATGGTCTTTCCCACCACAGAAGGCGGGCTCACCATTGATATAGACGAATATGCGAAAGACCTCTCCTTTTTACTTGATACTCTTTTGGATAAATCCTCCGGTAACGATCTGTTTCTTACAGGGCATCTCAATGGGGCGTCGGCCCTTATGGGACATTCAACCGGGGGGGGCGCATGTTACCTCGCTCAAAAGTCCGATCCTATTGCGCATACAGTTATAACCCTTGCAGCCCTTGGCTCATTATATGGGCCTATCTACGGGAGCAGCCCGATAGATGCGGCCAAAGGACTAACCGTGCCGGGACTGGTCATGGCCGGTGGAGAAGATTGCATCTGCCCTGTCAAAGAAAACCAGCAGGCTATTTATGATAATCTTGTCTCCAGCCCCAGGGCTTTAATAACAATAACCAGAGGGGATCATTGCGGTTTTTCTGACTCATCCAACTGCTGGATTGGAGAAGCTGCCAAATGCGGATTTTTAGGGCAAGGGCCGACGATTTCCGAAGATCTGCAGATGACCCTGACACTTCAATATGTCCTGCTGTGGCTGGATTCAATGATAAAGGGAGATGAAAGATCCTGGGCTTCCTTCCAGGAGTCTTTAAAGCAGGACCCGCAGGTAAGTTACACCCTTGCAGGGGAGAATGACTGGCCCCCCGGTTTCTTGTCTGCCTCGGTGCTATCAATGGAGACGGATAAGACAATGGTATCCCTCTTCTGGAACCCCATTCTCGGTGCAAGTGCCTATACCCTGTTTTACGCCCCATATCCGTATACGGGGTCAATCGGAAATATTGACATGGGGAATAAAACAAGTATTTCGGTCAATTTCTGGTCAGGGGCCGCATTTTATGTGGCAGTTAAGGCACGCAACAAAACCGTTTTCAGTAACTACTCCAATATTATAACAGTTCAGGTGTTCTGAGGTTCACCAGGAACCTGAACCCCGCACCTGGAAACGGTTTGCATGCTTAACCGCCCGGGACTACTTACCTGGTCCCCGGAATTTATCCCGGAGTTGCCCAAACCGTTACAACACTGGGAGAAAATCATAATGGAAAAGCAGCCGGACGAGGACGAAGCCTTCGGGGCCAATGGCCTGATGCTGGACGAGAAGACCATCGTCTTTGCAGAACAATACAATCGTCTGGTGCCAGAGTACGCAAAACGGGGAATCGAATGCATCACCATCCCGTTTGAAGCGCCCATCCACTGGGGCGTGGGGGTGCGCTGCGCAGTGGGTCCCTTACACCACGGCGACTAGGAGCTTGTCCGAGGTGGCGAAAATATTAATGTTGTCAGCCTGGTTGTGTTGTGAGGGGAGGGGGTGGCAGGCCAGAATCAACGACGTTCTGCTGGACTATGTGAAATCGGCCAGGGGGTAGGTGTCTTTATGCATTACCATCATCGCTTTCCTTCGTCCTCTTAACAAAGAACTCTTTCCTCAAAGCGATTATTGCCCGTGAACGATTACCTTTTCTTCAACCGCCCTGGCTACGGCAATCAATTCATCCTTGGTTTTCTCTTCTGAATCAGATCCGGTAATGGTGACGTAAACCCCCCCTTTTCGGAAGAATAGATAATATTCTCCTAAAACAGCTTCATGGCCAATATCCAACTTCTTGTTGCCGCGTCCCGCCATAAGGGTGTATATTTGATGGGCCGCCTTCGCGTTTTTCATTTGAAATATTTCAAGGTCAAGCGATCGGTTGCTCCCAGTCTTATATGTTTGGAAAAACGCCCTTAAAAAACCATATCGGACATACTGTTCAGCCCCACCGTTCATCCTCGCAAACAGGCTTTCAAGGTCGTCTGCCTTCTGCGGCAAGCCATCGGGGACCAACCCATCCATATGAGGCAGGTAGGCCGAGAGATCCTCCGCGGATTTTGATTCCTGGGCGGAAATCGTTATAAAAGTCGCCGCAATCAATAAGCATAAACTCAATGGGATTGTCAGATATTTGATCATTGTCCTGTATCCATTTTCACGATATTTGCCTTTTCCAGGTCAGGACTGCCAAGGTTATGGGCTGCCGCCTTCTGGATCATCAACACGTTCTCAGGTTTAAGATTCAGTAACGTCGAACAGTATGCATCCATAAGCACTCGGTCCGTACCGGCAAGCACCTCTTGCGCTTTCATGAGCTCGCCCGGCCCGTAAGGACCGTTGGTCATAAGGAACTCGGTGGAATCCACGATGCAAAGGTCGGGTTTTCTAATCAGGTTCAAATCGGCGATGCACTGCGACAGGAACGGGATGTCGGGGTACAAACTGAACCCTTTCTTTCCCCCGTAATGAATACCGAGGTTCGTCCCAAAGGTGGATGAGCCCATCATGTTTTTCAATAGACAGGAAAAGTGGGTCCCCGAGTGGTTTTTTGTGATGGCCACGTTAATAAACAGATCGCTTTCCAGCAGCTTCTTTCTAACCGTTGCTTCTTTCAGTGACACGGCTTGCGGTATTTGATAATCAACCGTATCTTCCCAGCCCTCCTTGAGGCTCTTGATTTCTTCGGCATACTCATCGGCCAGTTTGCTCCTCTGCCAATATTCCCCGGATGGCTCCTTCAGACACCATATTTCCTTGGCTCCAGCCTCGAAACACATCTTTACCACGGCCAGAGTGATCTCCGGTTTGACATAGGCCCCGTAGTTCTTGAAGGGTGAATTAACGAGGAGTCCCACCTTTGAACCTCTTGATACATACTTGCTTATGCCTCCAAGTAGATCCACAGCCTTTACGGTGCTTTTGAAATAATTCAACCCTTTTGCAATAGCAAGATCAACCGGTTTGGCAGCGTGAACAACACCCCGGGCTGTTCCCGAAAATGGAGACAAACTCCCCCCACTACACATAGAGGCTGCGCCTATGGCAAGACCTTTCTTGAGAAATGAACGCCGACTGATTTTCTTCATTTTGGCACCCTTTTTGCTATTTTCCCCACATGGATGACCCTCCTCCAAGCGTGTTCTCAGGCCCAGCCCTAATGCTCCATAGTGAATTCTTGAAAGTCAAAGAAATAGCCGTTCTTCTCCAGGTAGTCAATCTCGGCTTGTACTATCACCTGGTGGCCTTCTTCAATTTCAAGGAATCTCGCGAAAAGTTTTCCATCCTCTCCCATCTCATCAACCATGCGAGCATAAAACTTGGATGTCTCCTGCTCTAAGGCCAGTGCCTTTCGCAGCATATCACGCTCTGTGCCGAAATCTCGTTTGTCCATATGGCGGTCGAGCTTTTCTACTCCGGCTGCGATCGTATCCTTGGATGGCACCACACTGTCAAGCCTGGTTTCGGACAGATGGCCGCTTTTCTGCCACTCCGTCAGGCGAGATTCCAGGTAGTCTATGTGCTCCTGCTCTTCCCTACCCAAAACCTCAAACACGCGCTTCCCTTCCGGGTCAGTGACTTTGTCAGCAAACTCGACGTAGGTGTCGCACACTTTGTTCTCATACTCAAGGGCTGTCTTGATTGCCTTTTCCAGAGTCATCATAATCTCCATTGGCTTTGTCCTGCGTTTGAATTCATCCTTTTTATCTGCTTTCAAAACTCTTTCAAAGCTTTGAGTATCTTTTGTGTTTCCTCGGAAAGATGTTGCATGTGGTCTGATGTGAGCAAGCCATGTCGGTGAAGAGCGAAAAGTTTCATCAACAATGTGGAACGACGCCAATCGTCGAAACAGTTTGAAACTATGTCATCTGACTCCTCAACATGCCGGTAAAGACGTCCATACCTTTCGTGTTCGGAATTCGCTTCCGACTTGAGAATGTCTATTGCCCGCCCATTGATTTGCTCACACAGAGTAGCGAGAACGTGTTCCTTAACCTTCTTCATGTATTTCCAGTCACGCTCTGGTACTGTTGGTGCCATATCTTTTTCCCTATCTAAAGCGACCAGCGCTCACATTCTTTTTTCATCATTTCAATAACCTGCTCATATGTCGTTTCAAAGCAAAATATTCAACAGCAGACTTGAGCCCCGTCCATTATAGAATGTAAGGAATTCTCCTTAAATTTGGGACATTCCCCGTCCCGATGCTCAAGCGGGACAGTGGGGTTCTTCAATTTTCATCAGGTTCTGAATTATCATCAAGTTTTTTCTCCCTATTTCTTATATTAAGTAGAAAATAACCACAAATGAAAGCTGTAATTGAAACAGGACAATTCAGTAAAAATAGACCCACTTTCTTCATAACCCACCAAGAATCTTTATCATATGCCCATGAGAAATATCTTAGAGGGATTACATCTTTTAGGTCAAGTGACATCCACTCACCTGTCTTGAACCATATAACAATTTGAAATAAGAAAATAGCAATTCCAGATAGACAAAGGATAGTGGCTGGAATCCAAACAAATAGATACATGAATGCCCTATCTACCCACCGACCTATGTTTCTTTCTGGATTCATGTTCTATCTCCTAAATCGTCTCGTGTTGCAAAGATCTTTTCCCTACGCCTACCACGGTTCATCACGTGATATCACCCTGCCCGCCATCGCGAGCCGCTCAGGCGAGGCGGGTGGCGCATCTGGATATTTGATTCTTAACAGTCTAAACATAGGGCCAGCCTGACAAAAAACGAAGCAAGAGTCAACGGCAGACTTGACCCCTCTCCGACAGCGAATTTTTTGATCATAACCCGAAGAACCGCAGGGAGATAGCTTGATCGAAATTCTTGTAGATGAATTCATTCCTCAAGCCAGGTTAAAACCTGTGCTTTTATGGCCTCCTGCGCCTGAACCACGTCATTGGAGAGAGGAGGTGTGTAATATCCAGGAGCATGAGTCCAGAAGTGATGTGAGGCGCCTTCGACCCACAGGACCGGCTGTCCAGGCAATGGTTGACAGTCTGGAGTTCTGCATACTCCTAAAGAATGCCACGGATCGATGCTCCCGCTAACGTACATGATTCTCGTCCCAACCGGGTTCCATCCTCCATAGTACTCGTTTGTTTCAGAGATTCTTTCCTGGATATCGTTTGCATCGATACCGAAAGCGCGTTGGCAAGGATACGAACAAACCTCTACCGTGTTTATGTGAGGTTCCTGTGTAAACGGACACTCGGTGCCGGGATCACAGGTCTGGAAAAATCCAAATTCGTTACATGCCTGGTACTCCCAACAGCGGTTTGGCCAGGATGAAAGAGAGGTATCAAGCAAGGCGGCTATCGTTGCCGTCTGATAATCGACCGAAGTACATTCCTCGCCAGCGTAAAGGCTCCACAAACTGGCCAACCTGTCTATCGGCTGCCCTAGGTCGCTATTCAACATATAGTCCGAGCAAACTTTCTCAATATTGCAAGCATCTTCCTCACAGTTTGGATCATTCGATTGCACCGGGAATAGCGATCCCGTACGCGAACCCGAAAGATCAATACCATCTTGTGTGCTAAGATAGTAGATGAATTGAAACTGATTATACTCGTCTTTCAATGGATCGCTTTCTGCTTCGCTGGTACAGAGATTAAAACGGTCATAGAGGAACTGCCGACCTTCTACACTGCCTAAAAGCAAGCCGATATCACTAAACGCTCTCCGAATCTGTTCAACACATTGCTCAGAACCCCCAACTATTGTTTCTCCCATGCTTTGGGCCATTACATCGTTGAATCCCTGCATGTTGTACCAAGCTTCAACGGGAGCGGAGGAAGACACTGCCGCAAAAATGAGATCTGGATATTTTATTCGGGCCCACGCGGCGAGCATCCCCGGATAACTGCCGCCAAAGGTTACCCACTTCTTGTCATCCTTCAAATTGTAGATATCGCTGATGTACGCATGGAACTGTGCGATATCACCAAGGGCCTGCCTGCTGGTCAGCCATTTCAAATTGGCTGTGGAGAGATCCGACACAGGCTGGCTTTCGCCATAGTAGCGGTGCTCCAGTGCCAGAATCAGAGCACCTATCTGTTTGGCCAACTCTACCATGACTGCACAATGCACTGTTCCTGTCTTGACAACGTCAGGCGTGAGCTCAGATCCTTCTCCGCCCACACATAAGAATACAGGCCCACTGCCATCGAAGAAGGTGTCATTGACAAAATAGCGCTGCTTCCATGTTCTGGTTTCTTCCTGTGAAAAATGATCCACCCGCTGTTCTTTGTACCAGCGCGTAACGTCGTCTACGGAGGTTCCGGACTCTCCATTCTCACTACAGGAAGCAAAAAGGGCAGAGATACAACAGCAAATGAAGGCCAAACGGATCAACGGAACTGAATTGTAATGCTTTTTGAACATCATCGCAGTTCTCCCTCTCTGTGCAATTTCATGCCTTGGATCTTTGTTTTCGGATAAGCGGTGCGAGAATCTGGTATCACATCTTGATTTGTGAATTGAGGAGCGCGTAGTTGTTCCGGAAATCCTGATCTGTTTTCACTTTAGCTTTCATCTGTTTTACAATGTGGCTGACAGCAGAGTAGGTAATACCGAACATGTCTCCGATTTCCCTGTTGTTATAAGCTCCCCCCTCCCATAGAAAGAACGCCAGAAGATCTCTCTTATCCTTCTCCTTTCCGTAAAGACGACCCTTTTCCTTAAACCCGGCAGTATCACAGTGGAATAATCCAGAAGCCTTTTTGATGACCTCTTCCGTATTTACCCTGCCAACT
>Ga0208902_1001615_pt1 | contig 10691 bp, 9 predicted proteins | sample AntAceMetag02UKH_FD_184767 | JGI IMG/M metagenome (GOLD analysis project Ga0208902, IMG submission 184767) | Saline lake microbial communities from Ace Lake, Antarctica - Antarctic Ace Lake Metagenome 02UKH (SPAdes) (version 2) | ecosystem: Environmental > Aquatic > Non-marine Saline and Alkaline...
TGCATTTTTCAACCTACAGCGAAACCGCAGCCCTGTTTACCGACTTGATTCGGGAAAGGAAACCGTTTGCCGTAACCCGACTGGGAGATGGGGAGATTGCTACCCTGATGGGGCAGCTAAGGATTGCTTCAAAGATTTGTCGTGTCTGGGGGTACTCCCCTAAGAAGGAACGGGATTTGGCCTTCAAGGACTTGGGACAAGTCCTTGAAGTGGCGCTGCGGAAGTCGGACATTCTCGGTTTTCTGAACCTGCAACCAGGGAGGGAAAACCAGCTCTGCGCTAGACTTTTTAAGGCTGCCAGATGGTCGATTCCTCAGTCTTGGCTTATGAAGCACAGCATTGACCTCTCGAACAAAACCATTATCGACCATCAGTTCTTCCGGAGTCGAGAGTTTGGGTGTATAGAAAACCTGCAAAGGATAGTCAGGGACGCCCCCCTCCACATAGTATCCCCCTATGCAGAAGCCGTAGCGGCCAACCTCCAGCGGTTCCTGACTAACCCCATCCGATTCACAGTGACCGACAGGGGTATCTTCTTCCGTGACCGGGACCCCGAGATCGAGGTCATCAAACACAACGTAAGAGAGGGCGAAGTGGTCCTGTTTGCCTGTTCCGGCGGTTACAAGGACTTGGGAGTGATGCTCAGGGACTCGGTGGGGGCCTCAGCCATTGACATTGGAGCCACGATGGACGCTTGGGCGGGGATTGAGAGCCGGAAGTGGTTCAGGCGAGGGGGTTGCCAGCGTTACTTGGTGTTGGGAGGACGGTCATGAAACTCCACTTCGGCTGTGGCCGGAATATCCTTGAAGGATGGCTCAACCTTGACCTCCCCGGTACCAATGTGGCGAAGCCATTGCAGTTCGAGGATGGTACCGTTGATTTCATCTTCCACGAACACCTGTTGGAGCACCTGGATGAGGTGGACGGGTTCAACTTCATCAAAGAGTGTCACCGAATTCTGAATCCCGGAGGGGTTCTACGGATTACCTGCCCCTGCATTGACGGGATTGTCTGGGTCTACCAAAACTGGGATTCGATTCCCCCGTCGCCTTGGAAAAAGAGGCATGGGGACCGCAATAGGTTCATCAACAACGCAATTCATTTCCAGACCGCTTGGTATAAGGGCAAACGCTTTGATCTTCGCGGGAACCCCATAAAACTGAACAACCCGGCGACGGCTCACAAGTTCCTGTACGATAAAGAAGCCCTCCGTCGAAAACTCGTTCAAGTGGGGTTTGCAACTATCGTACGGTCCGTGAAAAGGGAAAGTACCCACCCGGAACTCCGGGGCTTGGAGAGCCGGTTTGGGGGCAATTTCAAGCATTTTCCCAAGGAACTGGAAATAATCTTGGAGGCCACGAAATGACTCTGCACACGGTGTACATTACTGGTTGTTTGGGTTTCATGGCATCGCGTTTCGTAGAGAAATGCCTTGAGAGGGGGTGGAAGGTTTTCGGCGTAGACAGATGCACCCACGTGTCCAACACCGACCTAATCGAAGTGTTCGGAAGGGCCCCCAACTTCACCTTCCTCCGGGCGGACATTCGGAACATCAAACACCTGCCGGACTGTGACTACGTCGTGAACTTTGCGGCGGAATCCCACGTTGGGAGCAGCATCATTCGCAGCAACGACTTCATGGATTCCAACGTGATAGGGGTGAAGAACCTGTTAGACCTTGTCAGGGACAAACCCATCAACACGGTCAACCGACCCATCTTCTTTCACATCAGCACGGATGAGGTCTATGGCGACCTCGAATCCGGCCACTCTACTGAAACCGACGTTCTACATCCCAGCAACCCGTACTCGGCTTCCAAGGCGGCAGGGGATATGCTGGTTATGGCTTGGGCACGGACGTACGATGTCCAGTACAACGTACTGCGGCCGACCAACAATTACGGGATAAGGCAATATCCCGAGAAACTGATTCCCATTGCCGTGAAAAACCTACAACGGGGGAAGAAGATCCATCTGCACGACAAAGGGGAGCCCACGAGGAATTGGCTTCACATTGACGATACAGCAGATGCCGTTTTGGCAATTGTGGACGCGGGGGTGACCAACGAAATCTACAACGTGTCCGGAGGTTTCGAGCAAACCAATGCGGAGACGGTCCGAAAAGTCATTAGAGCCTTTTTCGGCACCGACGAAAACTGGAAGACCCATGTCAGTTTCGAGTATTGCCGAGAAGGCCAAGACGTGCGTTACGCCCTGGACGACTCGAAACTACGGACACTTGGTTGGTCCCCCCAGAAGGTCTTCGACGAGGAAATTCAGGGCATCGTAGAGCACTTCAAGGGGAACTTCCGATGGTGAAACGGTACCGGTACACCCAAACCAAAGATACAGACCCCAAACGGGTTGCGGAATTGCTGGCCCTTTCGAGAAAACAGCACCAATTCACCAACAACGGCCCGGTGAAAACGCTCCTAGAAGAACACCTCCAACAACGGCTTGGGTTGCACGGGAAACGCGTTGTCTGCTTTAGCAGTGGGACTTCTGCCCTCCACGCTCTGATGTTCCACTGTGGGGACGATGTCTCTTGGGCAGTTCCCGCGTACACTTTCCCCTCCCCTGTCGTTGGAATCGGGGCAAAAACCCTTATCGAGGACATTGCACCGCCGACCTTCACCCTGTCGCCCGAAAACCTCCCAGAATGCGGAGGTGTCATCCTTACAAACCTTTTCGGGGCCTACGTGGATCTGGATTTTTGGGTCAAGTTCTGCAAGCAGAAAGGGTTGGCCCTCATTTTCGATAACGCCAGCTCACCCCTTTCCAAGTGCCGGGGTACCAACATCTGCAATTTCGGCGCCTACAGTTTCGGGAGCCTGCACCATACGAAGTATCTGGGCTTCGGAGAAGGTGGTTTTGCTGTGGTGCCTTCGGAAGAGTACGAAGCCGTCAATGCCCTCTCTTCGTTCGGTTTCGGCCCTGAGAGGCGCCACAAGGCCGTCTCCTCGAACTTCAAGATGTCGGACGTGGCCGCCGCCTACATCCTGGCCCATTTGGAATCCTACAGCGATGATGCCCACCTGGCCGTCCAGGAAGCAGTTGTCTCCGCCCTGGCTGATGTGGGGGTCGAGCTTCTCGGAAACCAGCCGGGAACTGTCTACGGAAGCCTGCCCATCATTTTCGACCATCCCATCAACCTTGAGGATGTGGACAGGAGCGTCATCGAGGTCTGGAAATACTACAAGCCTTTGGCCGACCTCCCCCGCTCCCTGGATTTGTTCAGCCGAATCCTGAACTTCCCCATCTACGAAGGTCTGGGAGAACACTACACGGAGTCCCTGCTGAGGTTTGTTAAGAGGCATCTGACGTGAAACTGGCCATCATGCAACCTTACTTCTTTCCCTATCTGGGCTACTGGCAGTTGTTTCAGTACGCCGACACCTTCCTAGTTTTCGATGACATCCAGTTCGTCCACAAGGGGTGGGTCAACAGGAACCGAATACTGCATCAGGACCCCTCAAAGGAATGGAGATATATCACAGTTCCTCTAAGAAAAAAGAGCCAAAAAACGAAGATACTGGACATTTCGACCCTCCCCGCCAAACTGTGGCGGGATAAACTCCTGGCCCAGTTGACCACTTACAGGAAAGCCCCCCACTACGAAGAAACGATGGCCCTCTTGGGGGAATGTCTGGACTGTGAAGAACAGAACCTAGCCCGTTTTTTGACCCGCGCTATCAAGATAACGGCGAAGCACTTGGGCCTTGAAACGGAAATCCTTGTCCAAAGTGAGCTGGGCCTGGACATCGGCCCCGTGGAACATTCTGGTCAATGGGCGTTACGCCTGTCGGAAGCTATGGGGGCGATCGAGTATGTCAACCCCATGGGAGGTATGGATCTTTTCCGCGAGAGCGAGTTCGATACGTCGGGCATCAAACTCCGGTTCTTGGACCCGTTGATAGAACCCTACAACCAGCGAAGAGACAGTTTCGTGCCCAGCCTTTCGATTCTGGACATCCTCATGTGGAACCCGATGCCGGAAGTAACCCGGATGCTCCAGTCTTACAGGATACGCCGCAGTGGACACGAAAATCGGACAGGGGGAACAGATGGCGACCGTTGATGTGTTGATCCCAACCTTCAACCGTCCTGTCCTGCTACGCAAGGCTGTCGAGAGCGTCCTGGCCCAAACCTTCCAGGACTTTCGTGTTCTCATCTGGGACGATGCTTCCACCACCCGTCCTGACCTGCCGGACGACCCCCGCATCGAATACCACCGGAGCGAGAAGAACTACGGTGTGGCCTCGTCCAGAAACAGCCTGTTCGACCTCGTGGATGCCCCATACGCCTGCTTCCTGGACGACGACGATACTTGCCATCCCCAGCGGCTGGAGAAGCAACTGGAGTTGATTCAGGAGACCGATTGCGATGTGGTTCTGTGTTGGATTCAGTGGGTCAAACAGGGAGAACAACCTGTTCAAAACTGGAAATCCAAAGGACGGACATCCTCTAAAAGTTTGTGTCTGATCGGAAAAGGTGGAATTAGGCATATCCGTACAGGGGGAATGAACTTCGCCACGGCCTTCTTCAAGAAGGCCATAACTCAATACCGCTTCTATCAAGACCCCAGAAGCTTAGGAGAAGCCACCCTCTGGTGGAACATCCTACTCAAGAACGGGATTCGGGTTGACGTCGCAGAAGGCCATTACTACAAATGCTTGATACACAAGGGAAAGTACTCATGGAAAAAACCTTCCAAGGACCCCGCCGTTCAGATGGAGCCCTCCGGGCCTACTGGATGAAAGGGGGCCGGAACTTCGGGGACCTTCTCACCCCCGTGGTTCTGCAGCACCTGGGCTACAAGGTCGCCTACACGCGTCTCGCAATGCCCGGTAAGCTGATGGCTGTGGGGACCTTGATGCCGCTGCTTCGACCACGGGATGTGGTCTGGGGGACTGGAGGCTACCTACGCCCCGGAGTGAAACGAATCAAGGTGCCCAACGGGGTGGAGTTCCTTGCTGTTCGGGGCCCGATGACGCGCAGCATCATCGACGGGGACGTCCCGGAGGTGTACGGGGACCCTGGACTGCTGCTCCCCCGCATTCTGCCACCCGCCCCGAAGAAGACCCACGATGTGGGGGTCATCCCGCACGCTGTCGAGAAGGATGTCCCCCCGGTCCAGGACCCCAACGTCCTCTGGATAGACGTGACCGCTGGGGTCAAGGCGGTAGTTGGGCAGATCACCCGCTGTCACACCATCGTGTCGTCGTGCCTGCATGGAATCGTGGCGGCCGAGGCTTATGGTATCCCGACGGTATGGGTCCGCATGTCGAACCGAATCCGGGCCGGGAACTTCAAGTTCAACGACTACTACATGGCCACCGGGCGGGATGTTCGGGAGCCGGTTCTGTGGAACCCCCGGGCCCTGTCGGCTGTACTCCAGTCACCGGCCCCTGCCGTCCAGTTCGACCCAGACCCTCTCGTCCAGGCCCTTTGTTGGAGGTTTCCTGTATGACTGGGACCCAGAACCGTGCCGCGGTCAAGAATCGAGAAACAACACGTCCCCGACAGCGGGGAAGGAGTAACCGGGGATGCCAACTCCATCCAAGAGGCAGGTTACCTTAACAGGTAAAGGTGTAGCGATTTACATTGATTCAATGGCTGTCATTGATCGGGTTTTTCCAAAACTCGTGGAAATCGGTGATTTTGTTACAGTTACCACAAGGGTGGTGATCCTAACGCATGATGCTACTTTCAAGCGACAGCTTCGTCGTATCAAGGCTGGCCGGGTCATCCTTGAAAATGGAGTCTTCATCGGAGTTGGGGCTGTCATAAATCCAGGGGTTCGTGTTGGCAAAAACTCTATTGTGGGGGCCGGATCTGTTGTAGTTTCAGGAACAGACATCCCCCCGGGAGAAGTTTGGGCCGGAAACCCTGCTAGGAAAGTAGGTACTTTTGAGGACCTCAGAGATAGCCGTATGGCTTTACGCTGTATCTCTCTTTCCGGCCGGGCAGAGATCAAGAAAGGGACGTTTAAGGACATTGCACCTTTGGAAGTGGTGACTGTCAAATCCCCCCATTGAAGGTTGTCGGTGATTTGCGAAAAGGGGCCCAAGGCATGAACAGGACTCAGAGGCGTAGTCAGGCTATCCAAGAGGAACGGACGGAAACCTTCTTGAAACATGTTACCCTGACAGGGAAGGGTGAGAGCATCCGAGTCGGTAACATCTCCTACGATGGCCGGGCCAAGCGTTCGAGGCTCATCTGTGTTGGTGACCACGTGACCCTCAACCACGGGGTTTCTTTGTTGGTCCATGATGCCCTGGGGTTGTTCCATGATGGCCGGATGAAATACGGCAAGATCATCCTCGAACCCTTTGTCAACATCGGTACACACTCCATCCTGCTCCCCGGAATTCGAATCGGAAGGGGATCTCTTGTCGCTGCCGGTTCTGTCGTGTACTCCGGTACGGACATCCCACCAAGAGAAGTATGGGGAGGCAATCCCGCTCGAAAGCTCTGCTCTCTGGACAAGTACCTAGAGAAACGGAAGGCCCAACCGGCAAGGACCCGTAAGAGTGGGATAGCGCCCCTCGAAACAATTCTTGGCCCCCCGAGCAAGGGGTTAGCCGAGGTTTTTGAAGAGGGGATGAAAGCGAGTTCGGGACAGGAATCCGAGACGGAACCTATTCCTTGAGATAGTCCTTCAAAGCCTGTTCAAGGGGCCCGGCGTTGATGACGGGGAGCGGCTGAGTCTTTTCGACCACTTTCGACAGGCCCTCTGACCAGAGTACGACCGGGGCAGGTTCCCGCTCCGTGGACAGGTAATAGTCGTCGTACTTGAATGACCCGCCGTGAACCCGGTTGGTCATTCGGACCCACACGGCCGGGACTCCGTAGACCTCCGCTGCGATCACGCCATGTAGGGACGACGAGATGATGACTTCGCACCGGGCGATGGCGTCGATGACCGCCCTCATCCCGCTGTTGATGTCTATCCACAACACCTTGGGGTCATCGATGACCGGGATGTCCTTTTCGACCTCGTGGGGGATGACACCGACCTCGAACTCCTTGGTGAAATTCGGTGTGTAGAGCTTCGGGAGCAGGATGGCAGGGTCCCCATAGACCTCCGGCACATCACTACGGTTGATGAGGGCCCTGGTCTTCGGTCCTCGGACGGCCAAAATCCGAACCGACGGGGGCAGCTTGTAGAGCTTGCCCTTCTTCGGCGGGATGGCCCCTGTGCCCCAAACCACGTCGTTCTCGCGTACCCTGTCGAGAATGGAACCGACGGCCACCATCTTGCCAACCGCTCCCCGGCCCGTCCACCGAGGTGTGATGCCGTAATGCTGGAGCAACTTCGGGGTCAGAATGTCTCCGAAGTTGTTGGAATACCGGGCCCAATAGGCCCGGACCTCACGCCCATCCTGTCTGACTTTCGGCAACGGCTTGTCTCCCATTGCTGTCTTGTACCTGGAGATCACTCCCTTGAGGGTCATTTTCAAGTGGCCTGACAAGAGCGACGCCTGATGCGCCAAGGCGTTGTAGATCCCGGCCTGACTGTACTTGTCCCAGACTGTCTCATCGTGGTAGAGGGCCAAGGCTGCATCGACCATTTCGTCCCCGTTCCGGCATAGGTGCCCAGTGTGCCCGATGTACTGGGTCAGGGATTGGGGCATGTGTCGATACAGGACGGGGGTCCCAACGGACTGGGCTTCGATGGGCACCATGGCGAAAGTCTCGTGAGCCACCACCGAGATGAACAGTCGGAACTTCCCCAGGGTCTGGATGAAGTCCTTGTGTCGGTAGGGCTGGAGGGAGATCCACTCAGGCACGCTTCGCCGGGGCCTGTACTGGGTGTAGGCCCTGATGGGGATACCCGCCTCGTGCAGACGGTAGAGGGTACCCTCGACATCAAGGCCCCTGTGTAGCCGTGGTCGAAATGCCTTCGTGAAGTCGCCGATACAAATGCCCTTACGTTCCTGGAAGGGGCATTTAGCGGAGCCAACCCGGATGGGCTGGGGGATAGCTACAATGTGGTTCCGAACTTTGGCGAACCCGGAGCCACCCAACTCGGCTTCATAACTGAAGACGTTGAAGTGGAACCCGGGCCATCCGGTGGGGTTCCACTGCTCTATCTTCTGGAGCATCCAGCGGCTCCGCTCTGTCGTCCGGTCATAGGTGCTGTTGATGATGATGGGGATGTTCGCCCGGCGGCACGATTCAACGTGAGCAGGGACAGCTCCGAAATCCCCATATACCCATACCAGGTCCACGTCATCGGGGACCTCATCGAGCGGGATCTTGTCTGAGCGGGGAACAACATCGACCCCGACATCTTGGAGATGCTTCTGAATGAGATTCGCCGAGACCACAAGGCCCCCACCACGTTTTTGGGCAAGTCGGCCCGACCTTCTGACAAGGATGATTTTCACGTTTGCCCCACCTGATGAAGGCGCCAAGTATGGTGGCTCTTCACTATTCGTGTTTGCATGGTCATCGTGTTCTGTTTGCTGTCGTGCCCCCTTCGAGAATGCATGTAGATAGATTCTGTGTCGGTGTCCGGTAGGCTCGTGAGCCATTTGTTGTCCCGGGTCATGCAAATGAAGGGGACCTGCTGGTGCTGCCCGCTGAGGGCGAACCAGATATCGGCCATGTTGGGGTGCCTGAATTCGAGCCGGTCCACCCGGATGGTGCTCGTGTGATAGGCCACGGTGCCAGTTCCGAGAACGTGGACGGGTGTGTCCTGGGGAAGCTTCTGGGTGAAATGGTGGATGCGACGGCTCCGGTAGTAGTCCTTGATGGGAGGGGTCAGAGTGGCCCCGTGGACCCCGACCACAGCTTTGCGTTGGTGGCGTTCGATGCACTGGATGAGCAGGTCCACGTAATTGGCCGGGTAGAAGATGTCGTCATCGATGGTGAAGTGGTACCCATCCACTTCGGATGTCCAATAGAATTTCCCGGCATCACCCCGATCACCAAAGTCAGTCTTTTGGCTCTGAGCAACCTGGATTCGGGGGTGGTCGAGAAAGTCCGGCACACGTTCGTAGCCGTTCAGATAGACGTTCAGGTAGTCTACTTGGGGGAGTATCTGGGCGACGACCTGCTCTAGACAATGAGTCCGACTCGGGATGCTGGCCACCGAAGCGGTGATGGCGTCGTAGGTTTCGAACCGCCGGGCACGGTCATCCCCGTCGATGTAATCCACGGTGTACATCCGGGTCTTGTCCCGGGCACTCAGGTTCATCAGGGAGGGTGTCTGAACGTGAACCACCATGGACTGGGTAGCCCGGTACATGGTGAATTTCCGGCGCTGCAGCGACCGGGTGATGAACCGTCCAACACCCGACGAGAGCTTGGGGTTGGCGAACCAGGCATCTGATGGCCGAACAATCCGACACCGGAGGGCATCCAACAACTGCTCCTGGAACATGAAGGCAGCGCAATCTACCCAGCCTGTCAACTCAACGGAACCTTTGTGGACTGGTTTCTGCTTCGTCCACCGGGCATTTGGCCAAGTGGTGTCCTTGAGCAGGTAAAGGGCACCCTTCATCTCATCCGAGATACCCTGCCAGATATCCATTGTCCGGGCGAAAAATCGATGGCAAAGTCGGATATCGTCCTGGAGGAAGTAGTAGTACGCTGCCCCACTGTGCTTGGCATCTTGGAGGGTTCGGGTGACTATCTTGTAGTAGCCCTGTTTACCTTGATTTTGACCTTCCCGGCGATAGTGCCAACCTCTCGATTCGAGAAAGGCGCGTACAGGTTCATAGTCGGCTGTGCTGGCATCATCGTAAACGAAAACCCGAATGTCATGAGCCCCCCGACCGGTATCGATATCCCGGAGCAACCGTAGGGCATCTCGGGGTCGATTATGGGTTGTGATGATGATGTGGATGATCGCCGAGGTCATACCCAATATTCCACCCACCTCCGCCACGGAAGACCGGAGTAGAGTCCCTTCCCCGGAGATATGGAATCCACCCTTCGTTGTTATGGCCCCCCGCTCCAGAATCGGTCGTTTCCACAGGTTGGCCTTATGTTGGAGGCAAACCGTCCCTTCCAATTGGGGCGTCAAGTCTGCGAAATTGGCTGTAGGCAAGGTCTGTATCTTACGTGCTAGAGGACCATCCTTACCCTTTTTGCGTTCTGGCCATCCGTTAACTTGGCGGAGTATTACCGTATCGTAGGACAGGCTCGTGCCAACCATTCCCCTGCTAGCGTTACCTGACCACTTCATCACACGATCATGGTCTATGTCATAAAATCGAATCGTCCCGGTGCCCGACCAATTGTGACCATTTTCATGGGCAGCAATGGCGGCAGCGGCCCGGCCTAGGGGTTGTAAGTCATCATCATCGGCCAACATGACTAACCGGGCGTCAGTCTGCTCCAACAGTATGTTGAGCTTGTAGGTAACAGAGGAACCTTTGGATTCAATGAACCGGACCCCCGGAAATTCCCGGACAGTGTTACGACCCGGGTCATCCGCCATCCCACAGACCAGAATCTCAATTTGCCAGCCATCAGGGACTTGTTGTGTAACCAAACGACGGAGACAGAATCGAAGCAATTCAGGCCGATAATGCGTAGCGACGAAAAACGCTGCCTTCTTACCCCCTTTGGGGGTAAACCTGACCTCTTTCTGAGCGATTGGTTTCGATGCAGGCTCCTCTTCGGGGATCTTCTCTTTCAGCAGCGGCTTTGGCTTTGGCCTTGGCGGTGGTTTGGGC